>JAAUYB010064618.1_pt1 | contig 11948 bp, 16 predicted proteins | sample 7278071 | NCBI WGS metagenome assembly JAAUYB01 (sample SAMN14350121, study PRJNA611818) | marine sediment metagenome | isolation source: surface marine sediment (1.8m) | place: French Polynesia: Moorea | collected 2018-08 | reverse complement strand
CAAGAGACATATCATAGATCTGCAATGGCTTTTTCTTTATTCCATGAGATACCCTAGACTCATACATGGGCACGGGGGGGAAAGGGGGGGGTTACCCCTTTCCTGAAGGTCAAAGTCCGAGTCCCCCTCCCTGCCGGGCTCTTATTTAGTACCCCCCCCCCCTGTCCCAGAGAATTTTTTTGGGTTTTTTGTGCAAAACCCACTGAAAATGACTAAAAAGGGCTTCTAAATTTAAAAAATTTTCTTGACCCCAAAAAGCTTCATTTTTGAACCCTTTTTAACAACTTTTCAAGCTCTATCCCCCCCCCCTTCCCCCCTCCTGGAGCACAAAGTTCTTCCCCCCCCTGGAGCTAAAATCTATGTGCCCCCCCTGCCAGCCCAATTCCTACCCCCCTCCTGCAGTCAACCACCGGGCCCAAGTATGCCAGGCAGGTTGCCTTTTCTTTGAATTTTTATACCATAGTTATAGCGGTTTCATAAAAAAGTATACTTTTTAATAAAACCAGGAAAAGAGACAAAATTTGGCTACTTGGGCAATCCCCATTGATACTAAAAAGAAGTGTTTGATCCACTCAGAATCTCGAAGTTTGATCCCAGTCCGTGACTCGGTCTATCCCTACTCCAACCCACCAAACTACGTAACAGAGAAAAGGAGGAAGAGAAGAAAGAAAGAAAGAAAGAAAGAGAAGAAGAAGACGAAGAAGAAGGAAGAGTGCGAAAGGGAAGGAAACGGCCCCGAGTGACCCCGGCCGAACCCGATCCATCCCGGACGACCCCGCGCACCCCGACTCGTTCTCCCACGTCTGGGGCGTTGCAGGGGAACCCGGAGACGACCTCACGACCCGGACTCCCGGTCCAAGGTCGCCAACATGACCATTCTCCCGAAGAAGCCCAAGCCCCCCCACCAGCCTCCGCCCTCGCAGTCCGGGGCTGGGTCCGGGGCGGGGGCGCCCGGGGGACCCGGCGGGGACCGCGAGGCGAGTCGGGGGGAGGACGGGGGGACGGCGCAATCGGGGCAGGATGACCTCCGGGCCCAGCAGGTAATTGGGGCGTGAGGTGGCGTGAAAGGGGTGGCGTGGCCAAGGGAGGGGGGAGGTCCGCTGTTGGGGGCCATCTTGATTCGGGAAGGGGAGGGCACAACGAGGGCGGGGGAGGGCACACACCCGGATCAACGGGTGGAAGCAGCATCCTCCGGGTCGAAAAAGTCGGCGCGACGTCATCGTACATTTTCGAGCCCTTCTATAGTGCAAGAGGGTCTCTGACATTGTCTGGGTTTTTGCCCTTGGTGTCTTAACCATCCTGTTCTTCATACGTTCCCGTAGGGCAACGTGGTTCCCGTCGTCAGTGGCGGCGGAGGGTGGGGTCCAGGAGGATTCGAAGCTCCTAGCCCAGGCCCGTCAGAGTGGGCCTCACCCGGTGGAGGCGCAAGTCCCAACCGGTGGCCAGCCTCACATTCACAAGGTGAGTCATCGATACTTGATACAGAAACGTATATGTACGTAGTAGGGCCACTAATTTTAGCTAAAACAGTAACAGCCAACGTTGACATTGTCACATTTTATTCCTTGTGCAGTTCCCGGAGGCGGCGGTTCTCCAGTGGGGAACATGGTGGTCGGCGGCGAGAAGCGCCCCGCTCCCTCCTCCGTCTCCGCCTACGGTTTCGACGACGATGACGAAGAGGACGAGGACGACGAGGGCGGCGATGGGGTGGGGCACGGCGGGCCCACGCAGTGCCAGCCCAGTGCCAGCAAGCGCAGCCGCAGGTCAGGACTGGGGAAGAGGCTGAAGGGGTCTCCCGCCTCCGGGCCCGTCTGCCCCGGCGCCGGCTCCCCCGCTCAGGGTTCCTCGGCCGCGCTAGCCTCGCGGCCGGCGGTGACGCCCTCTCCCCCGCTGCAGGGGTGCTCCTCCTGGGACGACCGCGGTGGTGAGGAACACTCCGACCGCGGCGGCGGAGGGTACAACTCCGAGGACGAGTACTCCCACCTGGGGTTGAACTTGACCGACGAGGAGTGGGAGGCCAAGGACCGCCGATTCGAAAAGGCCATGCGAAAGAAGGGCTACGTCATCAAGCGCATGGTGGACGACGGGAGCTGCCTCTTCAGGGCCGTGGCTGATCAAGTACGCCATTGGAATTGTCTTTTGGTAAATTGTGTTCATGTTGAACCTTGTCTTGCAGGTTTATGGCGATCAGGAAATGCACAACGTGGTTCGGTCTCACTGCATGGATTACATACTCCAGAACTCCGACTACTTCTCCCAGTATATCACTGAGGATATCGTCACCTACGTGGATAGGAAGAGGTATGACGGCGTTCACGGCAACCACCTGGAGATCCAGGCCCTCAGCGAGATGTACAACAGGCCGATTCACATCTTCAGCTACGGGACTGGTAAGCAAGTGGAAACCTTAATGCCTTTTTCTTCAACGCGTACCTTCTTATCTGCCTTCGATCTTATTACTTCCAGAGCCCATCAACACCTTCCAAGCGTTACAAAAATCCGACAAGATCAACACCCCAGTCAGACTCTCTTACCACCGGGAAACGCATTACAATTCGCTGGTGGACCCTTTCAAGGCCAGCATCGGTGTTGGGCTAGGTAGGAAAACGTCGTTGACCACCCAAGGTAGCACTATCTTTATCCTTCTTTGATTCGTGCAGGACTTCCCGGTCACTCCCCCGGCTCGGCTGACCGACAGCTGATGAGGCAGGCCAAGAACGCCTCTGAGGAGACCCTGGTGGAGAAGACTATGCTGGAGGACAAGCTCAAGCACACGGACTGGGAAGCCACCAACGAGGCCATAGAGGAGCAGGTAGCCAGGGAGTCCTACCTCCAGTGGGTGAAAGACAACGAGAGGAGGAGCACCGCCGAGAAGAAGTCCGCCACCTCCGCCACGGTCACCTCGGGTGAGCTGCGGTCGGCGGTGGCTGCGGCGCACTCGCAACTACAGCAGCAGCAGCAGCAGTGCTCCGGGGCGGCGTCGCCCAAGGCCTGCTGCAGCAAGCACCTACTCGCTGGATCTCCGGCTGCTTCGGTAATTACTTTAATTCTCCCACTTTGCTTGTTCGGGATGTAACTATTGATTCTTTCTTGTAGAAGTCGAGTTCCCCAGTGCCACCGATAGTAACGGAGCGCGGAAGCCCCGTTCCCTGCTCCTCGACTAGTCAGCCAAGAATACAGCCTTCGACATCCACCTCCGGCCCCTCTTCGTCCTCCGCCTCTGCCGGGCAGCTGCAGAGGACCTCCGCCATTCTGGGCCTTGGCGAGGATTTTCGGCTGAACGAAACCGAGAGCTTTCTTAACAACCTTCCTCCTGACATGTTCGGCATGGAGGACTGGGGCGACAGGGACGCTATCCTGGCACAGGTCCTGGCGGCCTCGCAGCAAGAGTACTTTGAGTCTCTCAAGAAGAAGAGGGGCCAACAGCAGCAGGGCAGCAGCGACGACGACGACGAAGATCCCGCCCCCCCGCCGCCGCCCGCAGCGCCCTCGAATTTGAACTAAAGTCTCGAGTGAAACATAGTACGGAGTGTCGTCCGCGGGCAAAAGTTAGAGAAAGATTCCACCCCACCCCCCCTCCCCCGCCAGTCAACTCGGAGCTGCTGTGAAGAAAGAAGAAAAATAAAAGGAAGATATACCTACCAAGTGCTCTTTTCTTCTCCTTTAAACTAGAATTTTGGTACAACTGCGTCTGATGGATCGCAGGGGAGAGGAGGGAAAGGTGCATGATCTTACATTTTGTTGCTCTTGCAGACGGAAAAGAGTCAGCCTTGATACAATTTACGGAAGCTAATGTGATGTAAGAACTATTTTCCTTGGCATTCTTCCTTCTAGCAACTTAAGTGTTGCTTTCATTAGAGAGCTGAAAGGGAGCTTCCAAACCTATTTACAAAGAACTTAAAAATCAATACCACCCAATTGGATCCTTGCGATATTCAAAGCCTCCCTTACCTTTTTTTTGGACAACAGGGCCTGACTCTAGAAAGTTAGCGAATTCAGGAGTACTACCATGGTCGCTCTGTTAAATAATGCAACGCGTCGTCTTTCGGTGAGTTGTTCGTTCGCATCTAGACCCAGGCTAGACCTAGGTCAACTGCGGTGCCGGTACAGTCTAAACAACTCCTTCAAAGGCTACATTTTGTATCTTGTTTTGTTGCTTGAAATATAAATTCACAGATGTCGAGAAGTCTTTCGCTTGCCGGTTAGTTTCTCTTCTAACCACCCTTTTCCTTATCGTCTTCATCTTTCTTGCCGTCATTGCTGTTACCGTCCTTTTGCTTGTCTTTTCCGTCCTGCCCCCCTTTCTCTTCGCTCTCATCTTGTCCCTTCTGGTCGTCGGAATCGCCGTCGTCTTTGTTCTTGCCGTCCTTGCCTCCGGCGTCGGCTCCACCATTGTCGCTATCGTCGTCGCTATCGTCATCGTCCTTCCCGTCAGCCCCTCGTCTTTCCTTCAACCTGTCTCCCTGACCCTTATTCCCCTTTCCGCTTCCGTCTTCCACACTACTGTCGGCTCCGCTCCCGTCGTCGCTGCTCCCGTCGTCGTCGCCCTCGTCGTCATTATTCTCTTCACCGTCTCGATCGCCTCCGTCTTCTCCCTTGTCCGACCGGCCCTTGGCTCCGCCTCCGTCGTCATCCTCACCGTCGTCTCCTTCCTCGTCCTCGTCACCGCCTCTGTCTTCGCTCCTTCCGCGTGCGCCCCTCTCACCCCCGCCCTTGCCCCCTTTCTTGGCATTTCCCCCGTCCTTCCCTTCGTCGTCTTTTCCCTTTTCTCCACCTCCATCCTTGGCCTTACTTCCCTTCTCATCCTCATCGCTCCCTTCACCTTCGTCCTTTCCATCTCTATCGTTGGTGCCACCGCCACTTCCTTCGGCGCCTTCTTCTCCTCCATCTTCCTGTCCTTTCTCAGCTTTATTGGCAGATGAATTACCTGCGGCGCCTGCTCCATCGGTTGTTCCAGCAGCAGCACTTGCACCTGTAGCACCTCTGATAGAACCCAGCAAGGCACCCAGCCCTCCGTCTTTCTTTTGTCCCGCGTCGCCGCTGTCCTTCCCCAGAAGTCCTCCACCCTTCGCCGCTCCCTTGCCCACCCTCTTGATCCATCCGTCTTGCACGAAGACATCGTTTCCGTCAGCGTCTTTGAACCACCCATTTTTGAACCAGTCGTCCTCGTCGTTCTTCTTGCTTTGTGCGGCTCCTGCTTTTCCTGCCCCTCCGCCCAAGGCACCTTTGGTTCCAGCGCCTCCAGCACCTGCTGCTGTTGCTGACGGTGGTCCTGCAGCAGCTCCTCCTGCACCAACGGCACCTCGATTATTGCCGATTCCTGCCGCTTCACCTCCACCGGGAGCAGAACCACCCTCTCCTGCAGTATGAGTTCCCCCTGCTGCTCCCGCAGCTCCCCCTGCTGCCGCCGCGGCTCCCCCTGCTGCCGCCGCAGCTCCCCCTGCTGCTGCCGCAGCACCGCCTCCAGCGGCAGAAGGACCTCCTGCTACTCCTCCTATACCGCCGCCTGCAGCTTTCGCTCTCTGTCCCGCCTTTCCATGCCTGGGACTGGTCCCCATTCTGTTGAGCAGCCCTCCGCCGACCATGGCGGCACTCCGAGAGAGAAGTCCCTCGCCGACGCCGTCCACCTCGTCGCTGTCATCAATGTCGTCGTCATCGTTGCGCGGCTTCAAGTCCACCTTGTCCTTGAACTCCTTGATGAAGAGGTCGCCAAAGTACTCCAGCAACTTGTGCACGTACTCGGCAGAGTCCAGCATCATCATTATCCTGTGTAGAGATTCATTTAGCATGCTAGCTGAGTATGTTCGTTTATGTACGTAGATGCCACACCTTGCAAAGGGGTGAGTCCCCTGCATAAAGTTGGGGGTTCTTCCGCTGAGATCGTAGATGCTGGTCTCTGACGGGATCTGCCCTCCGCCACGTGGACCGGGAAATGACGGAGGAGACGGAGGAGGGAGGAATTCGTGAGAGGAGGGCGGTCCCGCCTTGTCCTTCATGATGTGTCCCAGATCACGGAGCACCATATCCTCGACAGTCTTTAAAACAAGCCTCGTTATACTTCTTTGAAAATATTTAATATTTTGAATGCAACAACCTTTCCATCCATGTTCCCTTTTTCGGGCACACTAGACCCCCTGGCCGAGCTCCTTCCTTGAATGATGGTTCCTCCCCCATCGGAGCCTTTCGACGGCAGAATCGTATGTTGGGGTGGTCGGGAAGAGTCTCCCTTTCCTGCAAACTGCAGTAGTTACTGGAGTGACACTTTGGATCGATCTAGAGTACAATATCGTCTTCTAGCAGCTCTTCATGTCAAACCAACCTCCCCCTTTTCCACCGCCCTCCTTCTCTTGCAGCTCCCGAAGCTTCTTGATGAGGAGAATCCTCTTGAGCTTCTCCTTGTTCTTGAGGTGCTTCATTATCCTCTCCTGGTGGACGCTCGTGGTAGAAGAGGATTCGGAGGACAGAGGGGGGAGCTCGGCGTCCTCTGTTTCCTTCGTCTGCATTATTTTCCACCCACATGAAAGCGCAGACGAAAATGCAATAACACAATTGAAGCAAATTGGGACAAACCTCTAGTTGTTGTTTCATGTCCTCCACCTGCTTCCTCCTCTGCTCAGCCTTCTTCAGCACCTTCTTCTTCTCCAGGACTTCTCGGAGCGCCTCACGCTCCTTCGCCTCATTGTCTTCCTTCTTCTTCAGGTCTCTCAGCATCTTCCTCCTCTTTTCCTTCAGCTTCTCCATGAGTTGATTGACACTTTTCATCTTGGCCAGGGTCTCCTCCTTGTCCTCCTCGCCCGTCAACTCCAGGTAATCGGGATTGATGTCCCCTGAAATTGCCGCTTCGGCAGGGGGAGAATCGCCGCCCCCGCCAGTAACGATCGATCCCGGATCACTTCCTCCATTCTCAGGTCGTCCTCCACCTTCAGCTCCAGCTCTTAACAACATAAAAAGCCAGATTATTTTATTTATCCCATTGATTGTGCTAGTACAATTCTAACTTTGCTTCGAACTTGGTGTCGCCCTGTCCCGCATCGCTACTCTTTGAATCCTGGGGATGGCTGCTTCCGCCGGTGAACGGTGGTGGAGGAGGCCCTTCGAAATTTGGGGGAGGTGGCGGCAACGGCTGATCTTGGCCGCGACCCCGCGGGCTTGGAAAGGTAGGAGGAGCTTGATCTTGGCCTGGGAAGGGAGGGGGTCCGTGCTGCCCCGGAAAAAAGGGGGCTCCTTGTGGTGGCATCATCTGAGATTTGACGCCAGGCGGGGATTCATTCTCTGATGTGTAAAAAACGCAATTGATTAAACCGATGAGGTTGTTCAATTTTGAATGTAATTTGTTACTATAGTAACGGTATACCGTGTTTACTGAAGTCCTTACCCTTCCTCCCCTTCTCGTCGTCCTTGGCTAGCGAGCTTAGCGCCGCCTTTGCGTTGGCCTGTGCCGAGATTGCCTTGTCCATGCCCCTCTCCACCATCTTTGCCCCCACCGCCGCCATCTCCCTCCCCTCCCGCTCCTTCTGCTTCATCTCGATCACCCTCGCGCGCTTCTCGCTGCTGCTCACGTCCAGAGCCTCTTTCTCCGGCGATAGCGGCGGAGGGCCCTCCCTGCGCATCATCGAGGGAGGAGGAGGAGGAGGATCCCACGGTTCGGATCCCCTTCCCTCCGCTACCCCGAACGGCGAGGACGGTCCCGATGGGGGCATGGGAGGCCCGAAGGACGGATTGTCGCCGCCGGGAGAGAGGAACGAACCCCCCTCGGGAGGTGGTGGAGGAGGACCTGGAGGCTGGAAACCATCCGGACGACGCTGCTGCTGCTCAGCTTCTCGGTGGTGGTGATTGCCGCCTTGGTGCCTGCCGCGTCGGTGATGAGGCTTTTTCCCTGCTGCACCGGGAAATAAATCAATACTGTGGAAAATAATTGTCGAGCGGGTTTTACCAGCCACCCTCTCAGCATAGTCGTCTAACTCTTCCATCGATACCAGCGGCGCTTCTTTCACGGACGACGAACGTGGATTCCTCTTCTTTCCTATCCCGGCAGTCAGCATTTTCTCCCACAAGTCAGAGTTGGAAGACAACAGGTTCAAGCTCCTTTTCTTCCTGACAGTCCTGTAAAAATATTAAGTTTGAAATCCCGTGAAGGCTAGGGGGCAAATTATCTACAATATTCCCCACCTTTCTTTGTTGGAAGTTCGGAGTATGACGTTCGTATCATCTTTAAACGAGGACCTCTTCCTTTTCTGGGCCGATGCTGCCGCGGTCACCCTAACATTGCAAGGTGAAAGCCAACTAAGAAATTGGTGATTTCACCACAGACATGTGAGCTCACCTCACCAGGGGATGGAGGTACCCGATGGCAATCAGGAGGAGGGCGAGGAGCAGCCAATTCGGCCTCCAACACCGACCGCCTCCTCCTTCCCTCATCCTCGAACCTATGCCCCTCCCTCTACTTAACTATTCTGTCCCCTGGAAAAAGAGCAGGAAAAGAAACGAACGATCGCCTGGTTCACGTCGACAATAATTGTGACACGACAAAAGTGTGTCTTATATTGGAGTCGAGTATTTACTGTAGTTGCATTTATTGTTCCTTTACAAGTTCGAAGCTGTAAGCATTACACGGATCTTTATTGATGCATATCCGGATTCCGCCAGAGAAATGAATGAGGTTTCTTTCATCAAGTCGGCATTGTTTTCGCCTTCTTTACGCAAACATCTTCATCTCCCCTCACTCGCTTCCTCCGCCTCTGCTCGTCTCTGATTTTCCTCCCCTCCTCTTGGCGAGGACCTCCGCCACGAGCGCCGCCGCCGCCCCGACCACCCCCGCGGCCAGCACCAGGAAGAGCGCCACCATCCGCTCCACGCCCAGCCCGAGCGTCTCCCCCGGCTCCACGCAGGCCGCAGCCGCAGCTTTGTTCCAGCGACGACTGGCGCGCGTCACTGCGCCCTCCTCGATCAGGCGCAGGAGGCCAAGGGTGAAGAACTGGGTGAGCGGAGAGCCCTTGGGAAAGGCAAGAGAGTATAGGACGGGGGTCGACGACACCCAGGGCGTCACCAACTGGCAATCGTATTGCTCCTGTTCGAAAAAGATTGCTCAGCAAGTATTTTTTTGAAAAAATAATTCTATCTTGGTCGAGAGATTAAACTCACGTGATATCGAACAGTTTCCAGCAAGTAGTAAAGCGCGATGCTCTTTCCGTTGACGACCGTTTCAAGCGCCTCCTCCAGCGGAAGGATGGTGGATTCCTCGTTTCCCTGGAGATACTTCTCGTAGAGCTTGGTGAGGATGTGGTCCGGAGGAGAGTTTTTCAAGCTGATCTCCGAGAATCCGCCCTTTTTGGTTATCATTCTGCAGCACGCATAAAATGCATCATGTATCTCTTCTTGACTGAGGTTTTTATAGAAAAAAATTGTAGGACTTGTAGTGTGACTCGAGCAGCCCCTCCAACGTGATAAACGGCAGCCTCAGCTTGACGATGGAGAGGGACGAGGTCAAAGAGGCGTTGTAGCTCATGAACATGACGTTGCCGACGAAGGCGACGAAAAATAGGAGCAAGCTAAGGAGGGAAAACGAAATAGTTGTCTCCATATTTTTTTCCAGCATGTGAAGATTTGTTGTTAGCTACCTACCGAAGATAAGACGGTGATTTTTCCGAATCTCGGTCGCTCCAACCAAAATTGGCGGCTGTGGTTGTCCAGACCACTGAGGCAGAATTCATGGAGTCTTCCAATCCCATGAAGCATGTGTTTTTACGAGGTCCTCGGTTAGAAGAATCGCGATGTTGATTTCTCAGCATGACTACGAAGATCAAGTTGAGAATCGCCACCATTCCCAGCGATAGCCACAGCCCGAGCGAGAAGGGCTCGAGAAAAAGGGTGAGCCTGAGGTTCCTGGCCAGTCTGTCGTCCCTGACAAAGACTGCATTCCTGGCTTTGGAGATGGGCATCAGGTAGTCTATGGCCTCGTAGCGAGCAGAGGACAGGGTCAGGGCGGCGCCGATCATGTCCATCTCGCCCTGATCATTGGGATGGAAGCTGTTGATGATAATAAATTTGCTGCGACATTAGTAATGTCTTGCCTTGATGAGCGACCCGATTATGCCGGTGAAGGATCCGTTTCCCTCCAGGTGCCCGTAGTCCCCGTCCAGCCGCTGGTAGAAGGTAGTGCTGAAGTTGAGGGCCTGCGACAGGGAGCGGATGATGTCTGGGAAGATGCCCACCACCATAGATGGGTCCTCCAGCAAGTAATGTTCGGCGCCGCTCGCCGTGCGCATGATGGGGACTTCGCCTGGAGGGCCTGGGTTTTTTGAAGACAACGAAATGTTTTTTCTTCTTCATATTTGTACTTTTGAGGTCTTTCCACTTCCCAAACAAAGGACAACGACAACGTGGAAAGTTTGAAATTAACAGTACGACAATTGGACAAGCAGGAAATTTTGGTTTAACTTCATTTCAGAAAAGCAACGTAACTTAAACCACATTTCACCTTTCCGTATGATCTCGAACGGTATCTTGGTTTCCACGACCACCCTGAGAGCCATCCCCTGCAGGTTCTGCCCCCTCTCCTGGAACGCGGTCGCTGCAGCTCCGTCCTCTAGAAACACCGAAGATCCGCCCGTGGTCTTCACCATCCCAAGGGTCCGCCGCATTTTGACGCCGTTGACCGAGTATTCCTCGAAGATCTCCCCCGTTTCCCACAGGAAGAAGTAGATCTGTATGTTAGAAGGAAAAGAAGAAGCGTATAGTTTAAAGTTTCATGCAACTGTTCCCTTATTTGCGTATTCTTGTTTGCCTTCTGGTCAATCCTTGGCAAGAAGTCCACGGTCCCATTCGGGGGCACGCTGATGATCCACGGCTGGCGTTCGGCGAATCCATTTGACCTGGCGACAAAGGACTGGAGCTTGTCTCGAGAGAGATCCTCCTCCGTCATCTTCCCGGAGCAGAGTATCCCTCCGCTCCTCGCCAGATCCTCCTCCGGCATCGACTCCAGTTCGCTCCATGAACTAGAAATCGGCAAAGAGAGGAGTTAGTACAAGGGAAACCAATGTGTCGAAAGGATTTCTGGGATACAATTTCCTCCTCCGGAAAAAGCCAAGATCGAAGAAAAGTTAAAGACAAAAAGTATAACACAATAAAATGTATGGCAGCGCGCAAAGCGTAATAGATAATAATCCTGGTAATTTATACCCGCACCTGTGTTAGGGTTTGCAACACTTCGTCATCTCTGGCAAACAGGTGCCAAAAAAATTTGGGGTTGGAGTAGAGCGTAAAGTACTTATCCGCAAACACTTAGCACTTGTTGACTACGAATTTTTGTGCCGTTCCTGTGATTTTAAGTGCCGCTGCTAAAGTACAAACCTGACGATTTGCACGGTGCTGCCCAGGTCAGACAGGAAGCTCCGCAATACGGTCAGGCGAAAGTTCCCCCCGCACACGACTATGATGCGCCTTATGTTGAGAAAGTTAACCTGAGAAATGAACGTGCGCGAGGGGGAAAGTTGACAAAAGCCTTCAGCGAAAATTCGAACCAGTTCAGAGAAGGCGGCTGGGACTTGGCCAAGTTCCACGCCCTCGCAATGAGGTGGAAACTGCAGGGCCAGAGCCAGCAAGACAAACACACCAGGAATTATGGACATGGAACTAGGAGTAGTACGCAAAAGGTACTTGCTATCCGGACGACGGTAATGCACTGAAGGCAGGTAGTTTTGGGGCGTACTTGTGCAAATGCTTGCAGACTGTCCTTGGGGGGAGGCGCAGACAAATTACCCACTTTTCCTCCGAGGAACCAAGCCGCGGTATTGGTTGTCGCGTCCCAAAACAATGTTTGCAAGGTCCGATAGGCCTTGTAACAAGCCCAATTTTGACCCGTATACCACGAACCTATTTCTACCACAATGCGTATGATGTAACGAGAATTGTCCCTTTTGTCAACGGAGAATTTGAATTATGGTGGAAGT
>JAAUYB010107099.1_pt1 | contig 11949 bp, 21 predicted proteins | sample 7278071 | NCBI WGS metagenome assembly JAAUYB01 (sample SAMN14350121, study PRJNA611818) | marine sediment metagenome | isolation source: surface marine sediment (1.8m) | place: French Polynesia: Moorea | collected 2018-08 | reverse complement strand
GCCGATACGGGCTTTTCGACAAGTGGATCGGGCCTGCGGTCGTCAGGATCATGACGTAGACCTGCATTGCGGTCACGGCGTGTACCTTCGCGCGCCCCACCATGATGTCGGTCTGGTGCCCAACGCTTGTTGGGTCGAAAAGCTCGCCTGAGAAATCGCCCCCCTGCATGCGCTCAACCATCTTTGGGACGCGGAACCAGGCTTCGATAGCGCGAACGCGGTGCCGCTGCGCCGTCGTGTGATCAGGGTGGCTGTGGCTGGTGTTCTGCGCGAAGTCTTCCTGCGCATCCATGGCTTCGTCGCCATAGCCGTCAAGGGAGAAGCCAAGATCTTGGCTTTCCGTCGCTGCCATCTTGATGGTGCCTTGCCGATCAGGGAAAAACGAGGCCAGATAATCAGCGTCCATCCACTTGTGGCGGAACTGATAGCGAGCGTCGCTCATGTCGAGTTTTCGCGACGAGCTGTCCCAGACGAGATCACGCCACGATGCGGCGTCGTCAAAGATGGGTTCGCCTTCATCCTCATTTCGGTATCCGGATTCGAGGAAGCCGATGCCCGCTTTGATGGCTTCGGCAAAGGCGGAGCTTGTCGAAAACGGCGAATTGTTGGTGTCAGACAGGTATTTGAGCAGTTCCGACTTGCGGATCGCTGCTTTCGCGCCTTCGGGCCGCTTCGGCAGTATCTTGTAGTCCGCGCGACCGCGTCGTTCCGTTCCCAAGACCCAATTGATCGTGGTCTTGACGACATTGTAGGTCAGCGGGTCTTGTCCACGCTCTTCCAGGATGGCTTTGTCAAGTGAGGACCATTGCTTGCCGTCGTAGAAGGCCTCGTCCTCGGCCATTTCAAGGCGGTTGTCGCGCTGTGTGTCAAGTTCGTGCAGGTAGTGGCCCATGAGGTTGCGCCAAAGGCGCTGCGCCTCCAGCCCGTCCAGATCATGTTGCTTGGCTTGCTTTTCGCTGGCCACTGGCATCTGGGACGCCCCGATGCGGTCTGCCGGATGGTCTGTCTTCCACCCGCTCGCGCGCGGACCTGGGCCGCGCTGTTCCAATTCATACATGATCCGAGACCTCTTTTTCGACGATCTTGCCGGTCTGATTGTCTGTGACGATCATCTCGGCCACTTTGCGGCGTTTGTAGTCTGGCAGCGGTGGGCAGTTGATGAGTTCGGGGATCATGTCGCGAACGATCGCGGTGATCTTGAACAGGGTTTGGTGGTTGGTGTCGAGGTTCAGCAGGTTGGCGAAGCGCATCGCTGATTGAGCGCAATGCGCGCCGTCCCCGATTTCCTCATCCCAGACCCATGCCATGCTTTGCGGCACGATGCAGGGAATGACGGTCTCAAAGCTGACGATGCCCCGCCGGCGGATGGGCGTCAGGACGAGGGCCGCTTCGCCGGTGTGCATGTTCCATGTCACGTAGGCAGAGATGTCGCTGATATTGTAGGCGACATGGTAGACCGTGAGGTCAAAGGCCGGTTTCTTGGCCAGAACATTCAGGTCGGAACTCATACGGCCATGCCTCCTTTGTGGCGGCGCTTAGGCCGCGTTTGCATATCGATCAGGGTCGGATCGAAGCCCGTCGCGAACTGTCGGAGGCTGTCGGCGGCTTCGCGGTGTGGGCTGTCGGGGTCGGGCTTGTCGCCCCACTCGCCCAATTTGGCGTTCCATTTCTTCTTATAGTTCGCCAGGTGTTCGAGACCTGGGGTGCAATCGAATGGCGCCTGTGGATCGACATTGAAGCGCATGCGGGGGAAAGCCCTGCGCATCATTGTGATTCCGGCCTGAAAGTCGCTGATCCGCGGCACAATGTGCCAATTCCAGTCGGGTGCAAGCTCTTGAAGCCATTCGATGGGCTTGCCGACTCCGTCCTTCATCTGTCGTTCGTGGCTGGCGTCATGCGGCAGGAACATGCCGCCATAGATGAAACCGAAGTCGCGAAGCACCTTGACGTAATGATCGAAACCAAGCGCCCATCCCTCGATGTAGCCAAGGAACCGGTCTTCCGTCCCGACGTACTGGTGCAGCCACACACCGGTGCCGTCACCGGAGCCAATGTCCCAGAAGGTGTTGACGCGCGTGTTGCTGACAACCGGAATGCGGCCGATGCGGCCTTCAACGCGGGCTCTGGCGAGTTCGCGAGCGAAATATGTGCCTTCGGTCGATTTCTGCCAGCATTCCTCGGGCGTGGACGGGTACTCGCGCCACATCTTCTCGGCGTCGCCGCTCAGTTCGTTCTCGCGCTTGGCGATGTACCAGGCGCGTTGCCGCAGGGTTAGCTTGATGCCGCCGCATTCGCGCTCGACCTTGTCGAAATACTGGTGATCTTCGGGCGTGATGTGAACGCCCTCGGGGTCCATCTGATAGTTCTTGTCGAAGTGCCAGGGGTAGAAGTGAAACCGGAATTCTGCCGGGTTCAGGCGCTTCTGCATCTCGTGATTGGCTTGCGCCTTGCTGGCGATCTTGAAGAACTCGCCGTCTTTGCCCTCGGCGGTCGATTCAATCGTGGCGATCCCGGTCTTGGGGACGGCAGGCAGAGAGCCGGTGACGATCTCGATGGCCTTTTCCGGGTACTTCGCGGCGATCTTGCCCATCTCCGAGACATGCAGGCGATGGATGGTGCCGGAGCGCATCGACGTGGCGACGCGGATCGACGAGTTGTTGTGCGCGAAGAGCAGTTCCTTGGCTGTGTCCTTCTTGAGCGGACAGCGCTCTTTGACCGCTGGTGGCAGGTTGTCGTAGGCGAACCGGACCTTGTCCCGGAAGATTACTTCTGCGTCGTCGAGACTGTGGGCGATGATCCCGCACCGCTGGTTGTCGTTGAAGAGCGCGTGGTCGTGATACAGGATGCACATGCAGGTGGTGAAACCAAGCTGCCGCGCTTTCAGGATCACGTTCCGATACCAGAGATTGTGCAGGAAATCGATCTGGGCAGGGTTTGGCTTGAAAGGTAGGACGGTTACGTCTGCCGCGTCACCGGTTGGGTCGAGATCATCGCCCTTGATCATGATCTTGTAGAGCTGGCCCGAATAGATGCGCCATTCCCACGACCCAAGGCATACCTCGAGTTCGTTTTCCGTCTTTGGGACAAAGTTCGGATTGACCGTGGGAATTGGCGACATGAAGGACATCAGTTCACGAACGGATCCTTTGGCGGCCCTCGCGGCGTGTCGTGCGGCGTCTGGTCCGGCGCTGCGGCCAGTGTTCCAACGGCCTCGACGACATGCCGGTCTTCGTCGAACTGACGATACGGCACCACATAGGGGTCTTCGTCTTCGTCAAAGACCTTGTTGGCAATGTCTGCGCACCGCCCAAGAAAGAACCCGCGAGCCGCCGCTTCTGCGAGCGTGACGGGATTTGCAAGGGCTGCTGCAGTCGAGTTGTGCAGGGCTTCACCATCGTCGAACTCAATCCGCGACTCAATGATTGTGCCATTCGCACGAACTGCCAGACCCGTGATCCGGCATGGAAGCCATGGAATGCCGTCGATTGTGCTGTTGGCCTGATCCATCAACATCTGAAGTTTGTGCTGAGATGGCTTCATGTTGTTCGCGCCTCCTGCGCTATTGCGGTTGAGATCGATGCGGCGACAGGACTGACCAGGTATCGCTCGGCAATGCCGTTGAAGGTCATGTCGATCTTCACAAAGCGTCCGCTCGGCGTGCGGCATCGGCAGTCAACGCGGACCTCGGATGGCAATTCCTCGACATTCAGATCAGTAACCGTGAAATCGTTTTCCGGAAGCCGGATGCGCCTTTTCACCTCGTCCACGAAGCTGAATTCTGCATCGTCAAATGGAAACTCATGCAGGATTGTGCGCCTGACACGGCGGCCACGGTTGCGCAGATAGGGTGAGAGGATCAGGCGGTCTGTCATGGTTGGATTTCTTCGCCTTCCTCGCGGATAGGGGCGGCGCTCCCGGTGCTGGAGATCGCGGCAAGCATCGCGGCTAGGCCATCCTTCGCGCGCTCGTCGTTGTCTGCCTTGAAGAGGTTCAAATGGCGCGCAATTGCGTCCAGCGCGGCCATCTGGTCGTGCATTTTGATCTCGATGCCGTTTCGCGTCTCTTTGATGCCGGCGAACAGCTTTGCTGCGGCGGGGGAGATGTTGGCCGTGTCGGGCAACACCAGGTCCAGTGCGCCTTCGCCATCGCAGCGCGTGCAGCTTTCGACCGGATCGAGGCGCTTGGTGTAGCCGTAGCCCCCCACATCTTCAGGTGGGAAACCGCGCTTGTTCTCCGGCGTGGCCTTCCAGAGGTCGCACGCCTCTCGAAACTCTTCTTCTGTCCGCCACTGATACTTGTGGCCATGACCATGGCAGTATCGGCAGGCATGCCGCCGGAAGCTGGTCAGTTCACGCGGGTCCGCTGTCGCGATCTGGGCATAATGGATCAGAACCTTTTCGACATCGAGCTTCACGCTGCGAGCGTAAGCCTGTTCAAGTTCCGTGATCCGGTCCTTGATGTCTTCGCGCTGGAGGATCTGGTAGCCCATGCTCCGCGCGTTTCTTTCGGCATACCCTGCGCGTCGCGCCGCCGCGGCCGCGTTGCGATCCACCATGTATTCTTGGCAGAAAGCTTCGTGCTTCTTGTTCTTAAGTGCGGCCATGACACCTTGCCCCAATTGCGCGCATCATGCCTGTGGAGAAAACTCTGGTCAATCGCGGATAATCAACCGCTTGCGGGAGGGCGCTCTCCGTTCACATCATGGGGTGGTGAAGCATAGTGGAGGATAGTGATGCTGACCTGCATTCCAGGCGCTGCGAGCGAGGCGTGATCCGTCTCATTTGGCTTTCTTTGGCGCCTGAGACTTGGCTTGCTCTAGGAGCTTGTCGAGCGCCGCGCGGCCAGCGTGTCGTGCGCACAGATGAACGCCATCGATCACGTAGCGCGACTGATAGGTGCATTGGCGGTCGGTGTCAGGAGTATCGGAGGAATACCGTTCGGACCTTACAGCCTCGCATTGACGGGTCTTGGGGCGATAGGTCGGCGCGGTTTGAAATAGCTCCTTGATCTCTATATCAGGCTTGTTTCCCATCGCTCTTCCTCTCCTTGTGAAGCGCGCAATAGAAGTCCAGCTTCACCAGAAACTGCGCGGTGATTGTGGTCAGCCGCCTGCACAGATAGCCGTTCGGATCGTCTGGATCGTTGGTCAGGTGCAGGCAGGTTTGGCAGGTGGGGTGATCTTTCATTGCAATTCCCGGTTCGCACGCGTCGCTAGTCTTACAGCGGTCAAGTCTGAACAGAAGGGAAGGCGCTTGCGTCGCGGTTGTGGCAACTCGAGAGCCGCCATAACCTTGTCAGTGACATTCTCGCCTCCTCGGTGGGCATCTGCCACAAACCAATATGGCCAGTCGTCGCACTTATCGGACGCGCTGCGGGCATAGTATCGTGGTTCGTCTTGACCTAGTGGCAACCGCCTCCTCCTCTTTTGCAAGCGACGACCGTGTTCGCGACGTAGGACGGACCACTTGTCGCCAACTCGATAACGGCACCGCTTGCAGCGCGCGCCTTGTCGTCGCCGTGAGTTCCATCGCCATCGTAGGCGAACAAGCCCGGTTGGTGGTTGCAGGCAGAAAGCACCGTCGCGATCAGGATGAAATAGACCTTGCTCATTTTTAGGCTCCTTGGGTTTGCGGTTCTGGGGTGGTTTCAACGAGGGCTGTGAACTGGTCCCAGAGCTTCCTCGCGTCGAGGAACTGGAACAGAACGCCAGCCAACAGTCGTTCGAGGTCTTCGGCCTCTGCACCGGACGGCCACTGAACAGGCTGACCTGGCACGATGCCTTCGACGTTAATGAGGTTCATGGCTTCGAAGATCTTGCGATGATCGAACACATCGCAGTCGATCTCGGGGCGCGAGAAGTGGCCGACAAAGCTGGTCGCATCGGGCGCGGCGGTGCGCGCTGCCTGTTCGCTTTCGAAGGGGCCATTCAACACTTGCTGCGCGTCGTTTGGATGCCCATGGCACCAGTACCAGCCCATAGGCTTCGGCACGGCCAGTGTCTGCGAGACCATGATGTCTCCGGCCAGATTGACCACCTTTTCCGCAGGCAGTTTGAGTTGTTGAAAGTTGTCGTTTGTTGGGCCGGTGAGCATGAAGACGAACTCCCGAACCCTGGTGCCGCGCTCATCCAGTCGTGTGTCGATCAGGAACAAGTCGTCAAAGTTGACCGATGTGAAGTTTTGTCGCGTAAGTCCAGATTCACCCACAAGAGCATACCAGATGGGCCATGAGCATTCGCGGTGGCCCGATAGGATGGCTCGGCCTTGGCCCGGTGTCATTCCGATGTGCCGCCAGACGTCTGCACGATGCTGGAAGCCATGGTGACGCTTCACGACATCGACCAGGGCCGCGACGTTGTCTTGAGACGGCGGCATGTCCTCTTTTGTGATGGCGAGGATTGCTTCGATTGCGGTCATGCTGTGGCTCGCTCTTCTGGGAGGAAGTGAAGACCCAGGTTGCGAAGGCGATCCTGTTCTTCCTCGTCAAGCCGGACGCGACGCTCGGGAATGTTGTCGAACCGGTCGCCGTCAGCGGTTTCGATATCGAAATACCAGCCGTCACGGGACTTGCAGCGACCAATGATGGTGCCGGATTGCTCGTGATCGCCAACTTCGGGGATGAAAAGAACTGCGTCGCCCCTAACCATAGGTTGCCTCCGCACGCATGCTTTCGATGCTGGCCTCAGTGACCTCGTCAGCGCTGCTTTCGCAGGCGTGAGCCATGGCAATTGTCGCATTCTCGACGCTGGTTCTCAGGTCTTCGCTGAACGCGCTGGACTTGGCATCAGCAGCGAGGGTTTCGTCGATGATGTCCCATGCCCAACGGGGCGCGGAGCGGTCGACGCACTGGCTCATGTAGCTGTCGTCGTTCTCGACCGGTGCCGAGCCTGGCTTCAACTCATCATCCACGGCGGCCTGAAGGGCCATTTGCTCGTGAACGGGGCCCCACGGGTCAGCATCAGGGTCAGAATACTTGACGCGGTCGCGCAGCACGGTGGTGATCGTCATGCATTGCCCGATGCGCTCTTCCAGCATGTCGAGCGAGTTGATCAGGTGTTTGATGAACGGGTGCTGGCTGAGATCGTGATGCTCGAGAGTGACGTATGCGGTCATGTCGCCCCGCTCGTCCATCATCTGGTAAGCGTCGCGCCAGTCTTCGGGGAACTCGCCGAGATCTCGCTCAGCCCTCTTCCAATTGCCGATCATGATCGCTTTGCAGGCAAGGTTGGCGGCGCCCTCGGTATAGGCAACAGCAGTCTCCAACTGGCCGTCAGTGTCCGTGGTGATAGTCCAAATCTGCATCAGTTCTCTCCGATGGGTTTGTCGGTGGCGCGCAGCACGGTGCGGCCTCCGACCTTGCATTTCAGGGAGTGGTTCCGGTGTCCGGGCAGGCGTCTGCGGGGCGGCTTCGTGATGCCGACGCTCTTCGCGTGGACGCGGCGGGCCTTCTTGATGGCCTTCATGTCCTCGCGGGTCTTTTCCTTGTGGCATTCCTTGCCGTCTGCACGGACGCGATGAATTGCGCGAATGTTCGACCAGTCGTCCTTGCCGCCCAAGGCGAGCGGAATGACATGATCGCTGTCCATGGTTTCGCGAACGAGATTAATTGGGCGGCCGCACCAGTGGCAGCAGCCGCCCGACGCCCACAGGACCTTGCGGGCCTGGTCGTGAGTGACGCCTTTTCGGGGATCGGGGGTGAAGGTCATATGCAACAGCCCGTTGCACTGTCGTCCAGAATTGCCGATGTGAGTTTTTCGTCGGCGATTTCAGCCAAGAGTCTGCGACACAACTTGTTGACCGAAATACCTCTGGCATCGGCTTCCGGCTGCAAAAGGTCCAGAACGTCACGGGACACGACAATCGTTCGGCTCAGCTTTTCGGTCGGTCGCTTAGGTCGCGCCATTGGAAGAGCCATCATCCTTCCCCCGTTTCCTCGGTGATGTGGTGGTGGATCGACGCCTTGAAAGCCTCATGGCTTGCGATCCCGCAGTCCCCACGCTCTTCGAGGTAGAGGGCGTGAGCCAACCGGTCGAGTTCCCCGAGGTCGAGGTCCGCAAGGTCGCACAGGTGCCGGAGGTCGGACAGAAAGTCCTTGATCCCCTGTTCCAGCGTCCAGTCGTCGTAGGACGGGAAGAAGGCGAGGAACGCGCGGGCGGCGCGGCGAGCGTTGCTATCCCAGTCGTCTTCCAATTCGTCCATGACAGCGAGTGCGGCATCGCCCGGTTCCATCGGGTCGCGACTCGTCCGGTCGGAGAGACACTCCGGGTGATCGCATTTGCCTGCTTCGCAAAGAGCCATCAGCCTTCCCCCGTCTCAGCGTTGAAATGCTCAATCGCGCGCCGCACAGCCTGTTCGGCGGTTTCGCCGAAGGTTGGCGCGGCGTGCAGCAGATCGCAGATCGCGTCGGAAACGGCATCTTCGGGGTCGGACCCGGTCAGTTCCATAAGGCGACGGGCGAGGGCCGCGCCCCAGACCTGCCGCTTCGCGTTCATGTCTTCGGGGTCGTTTCCGCCGTGGACCGGGACGGGCAACGTGCAGGGCATCGTTTCGTAGACCGGATGCGCGGCCTCCCATGCGGAGATGAAGGCGTCGAGCCATGCGGTAAGGTGATTGCCGATATCGGGGCGCGCGAGGTTCTGGTGGGCATTCACATGCCGGAGGCCCGTTGCCTTGCAGAACTGCGCGTAGATGGCGGTCAGGGCGTCGAGGTCTGCGTTGTCCGGGATCTCGGGCAGATCGGCGGCCTTTTTGATCTGCTTCGCTGCGATCACTTCATATGCTGCCGTGGTGGCTGCTTGCTCGCGTTCGTGTTCTTTGAGGGTGCTCATGGCGTCTCCAGTGACTTTCCGGCTTGCGCGGAGCGCGCTGCCTGAAACTCAAAATGGAGAATTCTCTGCAAGTGTCAAGATAAAAGTCCGCAGTTGTGAATCTCTTTCTCGATCATTCTGCGGGCTCGTCCGAGGTGCACGCCTCGCGGGCTGCAAGGAATTGAGATCGAGTGTTCCTCTCCAGCATCGTTGATGAGGATCAACTTGGGATGCTTCGCACGGCCCTTGGTTTCGACGCGCCAACGCAGACCGAAGTCTTCGACCACTTGCACGATGGCTTTGAAATCGTCGTTCTGGCGCAAGCGCTGGACGAGGCGAGACTTGCTACCCATCGAATTTCCCGGTCTCGTTCCCCCAGGCTGTCCATCCTTCGCGGGTCTGGCGGCTGAACAGATCGAAAGCGGGCCCGCTTGGGGCGATCTCACGCGCCGCATGGTAGGCCTCGTCCGGCTTCCGGCTATGCTCGCGCACCTGCGCCTCGATCACGGTGCGCACGTTGCGGGCTCGGTCTTTCTGCATGTGGCCGCGAATGCCGATGAGGTAAGGCTCACTCGCGGAGCGCAGCGCGTACCCGCCACCAAAGGCGAGCTTGCCGTTCTTGGTGCGCTTCACCCAGGTGCCGGCGGTCGAGTATTTGAAACCCCACGAGTCCAGCACGAAGAGCGCATCGGGCAACATTGGATTGGTTGCCCAGAGCCACAGGACACAGTTGTCACCTGCCAGCGCCTCGACGGGCATGGCGGCGATCTCCGGGGTGGGCATGCACGGGTAGTGCTGATTTGGGTTCTTGGCTTCGCCCTTTTGGGACCGGTTTTCGAAGAACCACGGCGGATCAGCCATGATGAGCGTTGCGCCGCCGTAAGGACGCAAAGCAGCGAACTCGCAGGTGAGAGGCGCCATCTTTGAGCGATAGGCGGCGACGGCGTCACGCTTGGGGTCGATGAAGGTCATTGCGACTCATCCACGCCGAGCCTCTTTCTCAGCGAATTGAGCGACCTGACGGTGCTTGCGAAGGTTTCTTCGTGCTGGGTGCCTGTGTGTTTCTTGGCAAGTTCGGAGTAGAGCCGGATCTGGCCTTCGATCCTTTTGACGGGAAAGGAGCCTCTGTACCGATCTCCAACCAGGGTGAACGACTCACGATCTGCGGACAGAAGAGCTTTCATGCTGCGCCGTCTTTTTTTTTGGCCTTGCCCTAAAGAGTCTCCGTCTACGTCTACGTCTCCCTGTGTACACAGGGTGTGGACAGGGGTGTCACAGGGGTGCGAATCCATCAAAAACGACATTTTGATGTCGCTTTCGACCCTGCGCAGGTGTGTGTGCAGGCCTGTCACAGGGGTGTGGGGAGGGGTGAGGTGATGAATGAACGGGGGGATGCGGTTGATTTCCAAAGGCGGAACGCTCGGCGGCGGCATTGCGGCTTTCAAAGGCACGAGAGACGCAGCCGCTTGGGCGAGAAAAACGCGGCGGTGCATTATTGGCGCCTTGCGAGCAGGATGGCGTGATCGTAGCCCACGTGCCAAAGGAACTGCTCTGGTGTGAGGGCGCTTTCAGCCAGGAAATCCGGGCCTCCACAAGCTGCTGCCTCGTCGCTGGTCGCCTGACACCCGACGTCAGGCACAGTTCTTGCGGCCGCCATGCCCAGGCGAACAATGTCCCATTGCTGCTCGGTCATCGCATATCCCGGTTCGGCGGCGGTAATTGCAACGAGAGGGAAGGCCCGATTGCGTCAGCGGCGTCACCTTCAAGGCGCCCAAGGGCACAGGCGAGTTCCTCGTCGCCTCGTGCCCGCCAGATCGTGCGCAAGGTGTGATGCGCGAGGTCGAAGGCCTCTGCAATGCGCTCTGGCTTGGTCCACCTGTCGCGTGCGGAAAGGCCAGAAATGACGATCTCAAAGAAAACGCTGAGCTGTAGGTGGCTGGACGGCAGTCGGGAAACCGAACGGAGCGTTCCAATCATGTGATGAGGGTTTGTGATCGGGTTGATCGTGAACCAGCGGTCGATGCGGATCAGGTTTTCTTCCCGGTCCCTGTCAATTAGCCCGACCTCTGCGATCTCATCAAGGCAGGCGAGCGCGTCGCCCATGTCGATGTCCATGTCGTCGGCCATATAGATTGGCCGCAACTGGTAAAGACCTATCGACGTCGAATGCGTGTTCGTCAGAAGGTACATATAGGCAAGCTTTGCGTCGACGCTTAACGACCGAAACCGCTTGGACGAGGCCCAAACCGATGGGCCGACCTTCCGAAACTCAGGGGTCATTTCGCCCCAACACGTACTGCCCAGACTGCCTCATCGTTCCCGCTTTCCTTGGCGCTACTCAGACGTGCCGGTCTCCGCACGGCTTTCATCGAAATCCTCCATCCACCATCGGATATCGCGCATATCCTGGCGCGCGCGGTTCACCTTGCGACGCATCGTATCGAGGACGTAGGTGTTGCCCGTGGCCTGAGCGCAGACGGTCGAAACGCTTCTGTCGCGCTCTTTGGCCCACGTCTCGACCTCCTTGACAAATTGATCAACGCAATTGACCAAATCCCCCATCAGTTTGACGGGGTCGGGGGGGTTGGGCTTGACTTCGGGATCGCTTTGGTGGCTCATGTTGGCACGATTACAGAGAATTCTCTGCACGTGTCAACCGTCTACTAAGGATTTTCGCAAGACGTATCATCGTGGAGAATTCTCCGCAATAGTTGTTGACAGCAGAGAATTCTCCATTTACCGATTTGCACCAATCCTAACTGCCGGGGCGACTCGGCGTGCTTTGCAGATCGGAAACGCAACTCCAATGAGACAGCCGACACCAAACTCCGATCTTTACGATTTCCACTCGCGAACGGTTGCCGGTGAGCGCGCTCCGCGCTGCGAAGATGACCCGCAATGCGGCTGGTATCGTCGCCAGTTCGTAAAGGGTGGGCCAGCCGTTCCCGTTCGCATTTGGATGGAACAGCCCACTGATCCCGAAACCGGAGAACTCTGTGGCGACGAGACGCTGCGAGCGGAATGCGACGGCCAGCCCGTCGATCCGGTTCGCGTTTGGACGTTCTGCCGCGCGGTCTCGAAAGAAGACTACGACGCCCTCGTCCAGATGCGGCGCGAGGAAGAAATGATGGCCGCGACACACG
>JAAUYB010033436.1_pt1 | contig 11953 bp, 13 predicted proteins | sample 7278071 | NCBI WGS metagenome assembly JAAUYB01 (sample SAMN14350121, study PRJNA611818) | marine sediment metagenome | isolation source: surface marine sediment (1.8m) | place: French Polynesia: Moorea | collected 2018-08 | reverse complement strand
GGCGCCCAAAAATTAGAAATGTTTTGCAAAACCCAGTAAAAAAAGTAGCCCATTTTTGGCCGCCTTCAGCGGCCAGAATTTTTCTTCTTCTTTCCCCCCCTGGCAAAATTTTCTTCCCTCCCCCTGAGGGGTCAAAACCCACGTCTCCCCTGACCGATGGCCGCTCATCCTCCCCCCCTGGCCGCCGACCCCACGCCCACGTATGGTGGAATGTAATGTGAGTAATGTGTGGTGTACTTTTAAACTTTGCTCGTTCGATTCTTTCTACCTTCAAACACCAATTGCTTTGCTGGGCAGAAAGCGACAAAAGCATACCTGGGCACGCAGGGGGTCAGGGTTATAGTAACGTACGAACCTTATGTAGTAGACCCCCCCCTAGCCGTCAAAATTCGAGGGGTCCGTGCCCAGCTATGTACAAAAGACAATCCGGTAGGAAGAGAATATAAATTACCAGCACAAGTCTAGTAGTAAGATGTGCCGCTTGTTTGATTTTCAAGTACCTACAAACAGTATGTCCCCTCGCATCATTTCGCAAGTGGAATAGGAAACTGGATGTGGCTGCAATCGACCTGAAGATCAAAAAAGCTCGTCGGCGGTGAATCATGGACAAACACAAGGAGCAAAAGTTTTTTCTGAGCTGGTGGAAAGGCAACCTCATCCAAAAAAAATCGCTGTGATAAGGTTTTCTAACTACCTCCAAACGGCTAAAATGAACACTCCACCTCCGTTCCAGGAGGAGGAGTCCTGGTCGACGACCAGCAAGGCGGAGGAGAAATTCGACAGCCATGCCCCCATCTCGTCGGACGGCGGAGCTGCGGCTGGAGGCGAAGCAACTGGGGCCGCCGATACCGTCGGTGCTGCTTCCGATGCCGAATCCGTTTCCGGTGCGGCGGCTGGATCCGTCCTCTGTGCCGGTGTCGGTGCCGCTTCCGATGCCACCTCCCACAAACGGTACGAGCGGCTGCGGCGTGAACATAGGGAAAGAAGGCTTCGCGAGGCCCACGTCCTGTCGGAGAGGCGGCGGAGGGAGGCCGTGGGCAAGGGATACGACGAGCTGAGGGAGCTCCTTCAAGATTTCAACCTCCAGGAAGAAGAGACTGGCGACGAAGAACCCGCCGCCGCCGCCGAAGCCACCGCGGCAGTTGGATCGAGCAGATCTAAGGCTGCCGGCGGAGTGAAGTGAGAGATAACATGTATTGATGATGCGTATGCCTTCGCACATGCACCGTTTTTCCCCTCAGGTCGACCAAGATGTCCAAGGGTGAACTAATCGAAAAGGCCCTTGCGTTCATCCGCCAAGCGCAGGACAAGAAGAAGCAGCAGGAGGAGGAGCTGGCCAAGAAGCGTCAGGAGCTGGCAGGACTGCAGATCATGAGGGACCAGTACGAGTTGCTGGCCAAGCATCATCACGATGTGCTGACCATGCATCTTCAGAACAAGTCCGAAACCTATCAGAGGAAGACTTCCTTCGAGGCCAACGAGACCAAGGCACAGACATTCAACAAACTCATGGACAAACTCTTCGAATCGTTTCACGAGCAGGTGATTGCTACACCTGTAATTTTGCATTTTTGATGGTTTTTCAAATACCTTTCGCCCTTTTCAGGTGCCAATGGATAATTTCAATGACATGTCCGAGAGCGTGTTCTGCTGGCTTGAGTGGAAGTGCAATCCCAGGCGCCTCCAGCAGACGATGCGGGACGTCCTGGAGGAGATTGGGCCCAAGTACGAGGCGGCCACGGCGGAGGATCCGGGGCGGGACACCCTACAGCAGCAACGGTCGAGGTCGCAACTTCTGAACCGGAATCTTCAGCTTCAAAATCAGCGCCACCAAGTCCGGTTGCAGCGGCGGCGGGAGGAGCAACCGCAGCAGTCGCGGTCACAGCTTCTTGCCCGTCTTCCTGAAAGAAGGCAACAGCAGCATCAAGACCAGCTGCAGCGGCTGGAGCAGCAGCAGCACAGTCGGCCTCAGCAGCAACAGCACCAAGTCCAGTTGCAGCAGCGGGAGCAGCAGCAAGAGCAGTCACTGTCACAACTTCTTGCCGGGAGTCTTCTTCAACAACAGCAGCAGCAGCATGTCCCGCTGCAGCAGCCAGAGGAGCAGCAGGAGCAGCTTCAACATCAAGTCCAGTTGGAGCTGCGGGAGCAGCAGCAACAGCAGGCGCTGCCACAACCTCTTGCCCGAAGCCTTTTTCGACAAAAGCGGCAGCAGCAGCAGCAGCAAATGTTCCAAGGTCTGCGGGATCGGCTTCAGCAGATCCAGTTGCGGCATTTTGAACAGGAGCTAGAAGAGCTGCCTCTGAAGGATCAAACCGCTGCAGAAGCAAAAGGAACAGATCCTCCGCCGACGTTCAAACGACCAGAGGAGCCTGCAAGACCAAGGAGGCGCAGCGGCGGCAAAAAGAAAAGTCCAAGGAAAAAGTGACTGGACATTTTTTCCTCTAATTGCAATTTAAATGTGCCGGTAAAGTAGTGATCGAGCATACTTGAGCACGGGGTCTCAGTAGTGTGGGGGGGTGGGGTAAATCTTGGTGTGGGGGGTAGGATTTCGGCCTGTCGGGGGGGGGGGGGGGAGTTAGATTTCTTCCAAGACCCGTATGACATTCATATGGGACCAAAAAGAGAAAAAGAGCTAAATAAAAAAATACAAGGGAAAATAGAATTATTTTCATGGTTTTGCAAAGAGCGAGTCCATATTTGGACAATTTTTAGGTTTCCAAGAAAATGTGCTTTTAAAGAACATTTTCACTAAATTTTGTCATTTTCTCCATTTTGCAGGTGGGGGGTCAATAAAAATTCCCCGGTGTGGGGTGTCCAGCCCGGAGGTTTGCTGCGGGGGGGTAGGATTTTGCCCTGGTGTGTGTGAGGGGGTGTCATATGGAATTATATGGGGCCGCCATGTATGGTATTGAGAACATATCTTTGTTGATGTGATATTATTGACCTACGTATCGTATAATAGCTTTAAAAATTGCGCTTTCTATTATGGTAGAAGGAACGGTATACTCCTAGCAAAAGGTTACTTTCGGTTTATGAACCCGAAAAATAAAAAAGGCAAGGAATTTGAGCTACTCGTCGCCACACCGATTATATTTTATCCGCGGCCGACACCGACATGATTTATACTGAAATCAATCACAAGCTGTACGGTACCCAACAACACTTCATAATGTCATATTTTCCCCTAGCTCGTTTAAAAAGGCGATGTCTTCCTGCATCTTGGCTCATTACGAGACGCCTTTTGAAAACGGCGGTTGTCAAAAAAGCGTGGGGCGGGGGACCGGGGAGGGACCATGTTCCTACTCGATCCGGGTTCAAGCACAAGCTGACTGAAGGCGGCGGCGGCGGCGGCGGCGGAGGCGGCGGCGGCGGCGGCGGCGGCCCCGCCCTCTTCTTCTTCTAATCGAGTCGCTGGTGAAAAAAAGGGATATTTTTGTGAGCGGCGGCTTGCTGCGACGCAATGACCGCGTGTGCGTACGGCGGCGTCAGTGCGTATGATGCGCCCCTCCCTCCCTCCCTCCCTCCCTCGCCGTGCGTCACAAAAGCCTGATAGGGGATGGCTGGCTGCATGCGGGAGGAGCGTGCCATGGCTACACGTACGCCAACAACAATAGAGTTGAGCCCATCAAAAAGGGCGGAGGCTCCATCGCACCGCTCAGAAGAAAGGAAAACCCCAGCAAGAAACAAAAGAGTATTCTTTGTATTTTCTTAGCCTTACGCAAGTGCGGAAGTGATTGTCGATCGCCGGGGACAACCTGTTGTATGAGGGGGAGGAGGAAGAAAATTGTAGCATCCCCGCCGGATCTCACGACTACGTACTTTCATCAGATATTCCCTATCAACTTTGAAAATTTCGTGTTCCTCCAAGCTTCGCTTAAAGAACAGATCGCCATGGGAGATTCTGAGTTTCATGCTGCACTTTCTTGTACCTATCGAAAAAGAGGAGAGGAGAGCTCGCAGTCGGGCACATACACCTACGCGTGTTTTTTTTGTTTTCGACTGTTGCCGGGCGCAGTCGGAGAGGCGAAGAAGGGGATCGCGACTGCTAAGTTCAAGGCCGCCTTCGATTTTTGGAGCGAGAGGAGGAGAGCACATTTGGGTGCCTTTCGCTTGAAAGAATAGAAGAAGACGAAGCACGAGGCAAAAGGTATGAAAACGTCGTACCACCACCGCCCACTGCTGTCCCCCCTTCCAAAAGCGGGTTTGCAAAATGAGGAGACGTTGCTCCCTATCTCTCTCTTTTTGAGCATTGGCATTCCTCGAAAGTCACGTTCGTTGCCTGTGGTACACAAAAAAGAAAAAGAAAAAGAAAACGCAAACTAAAAATGACCTTTTCACCTTGGTAGAGGAGCATAGAAACAAAAGTGGCAGCAAACTTTTGACTACCATGTGTTTTAGTAGTACTGTACACATGCCTTTTTTGTCTGCGTCTATCTCTTGTGCAGATGCGGGCGGAGTCCGCCCGCGCGCCCGAAAATCCAGGTCCACTACAGTACAATTCTTTCTTCTTCCACAGTTCTTGACCGTCGGCCGCCTCTCGCCTTCCCCCGCCGACGGAGACGAAAGAAATGATTCTCTTGTTGGGGTAGTTTCGATCCAGACCCGGTCCCTTGCCATCGGTCAGTAAATCGCAGGAGAGCCAAAGAAGCACATCACAAAGGAAGCAGCTAGCCTCTCAACTTTTTTATCCTCGGGGGACTATTGAACTAATAAATTACCTTCGGCGGAATAAAAGAGGGAGAGTTGGAGCTGAGTTTTTAAAGGCTTGCAGCTTGAGCAACATTATACTTGCTACACCCTCCCACAACGGCATCACGCGCGAAACAAAAGGAAGAAATAGAAAGTAAATTTATCCGCTACCTACCCCCGCCTCAATTGAGCAAGTGGAGCGGATCGTCGAGCGAGTTTTTCTGGATCCATCAGGAGATCGAAACGTCTGATCCATCTCCTCTCTCTCTCTTCAGCTGAGCGGGCTCCAGGGGTCACGGTCACAGGTGAGAAGAGACGACGACGACGACCAAGTAGACCTCACTTCATGCTCTACTATTCTTCTTTCTCTTCCCCCCCTGGCCCCTCTTTTTTCCCATGGCCCCATTATTTTGTAATGGCTCCAAGCATCCTCCAAAGCCTAAGTGATCTCCTCCTCCTTTTCTCACATCACGGTGGGGGATCACAACCCCTACTACTACTGCCTTTGTGTTTTTTTCCACCACCTCCATCCCTCCTCCGCCCTTGTCTGTACGTCGCGAATTTTTTTCCACCGCCACGTTTTTCCCACAACTCCAAATCTTTTTACCCTGAACAAGTGCGCGCGGTTTATATTGCCTCCTCCTTCGTCAGACTCCGAAACAATCTTCTAGTTACTTAATCACTGTCTCTCAAGCAAGCCCAAGACACCTCCCTGCCCCTTACATATTCTCGGCGGCGGTACACCTATTCACGCGCGTTGAGATCTCTACCTCTTTCCCTTCTCACGCCTAGATACACTACGTACGACGCCCCCCCCCCCCCCTCACGACCCAGCCCGCCCCTCAAAAACACCGCTAGCTAATTCCCTCTTATACTATGCTCAAGAGAAGGAGGGAGACCCCTCTTTTCCTCCCCCGTCCTTCCAGAGCCAGCGATGATGACACAATCCCTCCCTCCTTCCCCCGCCACTTCCTCCCCTAACTTCTCGTCAAACCTCTTTTCCTCTTCCCACTTTCTTTCATTGTTATTTCTGCCAGCCTCCCCCCTCCCCCCTCCCCCCTCTTTCCTCTTCCTCCTCTCCACCCCGATCTAGATCCCAATCCCCTCTGCACAAGGAGGAGGAGGAGCGGGGAACGAAAAGCAGCTCCATTCTTGCGGCTTTTTCTCCACCTCCGACTTCAGGTTTATCCTCCTCCTCCTTTTCTTTCTTCACTGCTATACTATACCAGAATCGGGGCAGGCTGCAAGGATAAGCCCTCCTCCTCCTCGGTGGTGGAGGTGCCTCCCTTTACCTCCCCCGCCGACGACGAAGAGGAGGAGGAGGAGTACCATGAAAAAAGAGAACGGAGAACGTCTAACTACTCTTCTCCTTCTCCCCTCTTCTGTTTTAGGGACCCCTCCTGCTGCGAAGGAGCTTGCTTGTCTTGTTCGGTCGGCGGCGCGCCTTCGGACGGCGGTAGGGTCTTTGCAGCTCCAGATCTCTTTTGCACCACCTATCCTCTCAATACTCCGCCGCGCGGCGCCCGGTGGTTTCTTGCCACCCTTCCTCTCTTCTTCCTCCTGCATTCTTCCTAAGGTACCCCAGGCTGGCGCATTCGATGATCGACCGTAGGCTGACGATCAGTCTAATTGACTCTTGTCCGCAAAGAAACGCATAGCTCCTCTTCATTCTGTTGCAAAAGCGTAAAACACGGAAGTTACGCACCAAGTAAAAACAAAGTTTCGGAGCGGCATGGTCGTATTGGCTAATTCTGTGTATTCCTGAGTAAAGAGGGATTCCCTGTTTTCTTCTTCCCAGTTCCTTGGATCCAGCCGCCGCCGCAGCGTCGCGACTCGACCGAGGGACGACGGCGACGCCAGAGAGGGGCGGAGGAACGGAACCGATCCTCAGTCTTTCGTTGGAGCTGGAGCGGAGGGGACCTCAGCTCCCTTTTGTTCGACCTTTTCTTCTCAGCATCAAGGGAGAGGAGAAAAAAGTGTGTCAGGTTGGCTAGAGAGGAGAAAACAACGGGAAGAAAGTGTTGGTGGACAATTTGGCATCTTCTTCCTCCTTCATCTCCTCCCACTCCTCTTCCACCAGCAGTGAAAGTTACCAAAAAAGTGAGCAGCGGGGAAGAGAAAACCAGTGAGTGACTTGGAGGCCTGACGCGTCTATAGGGGGAAAGGGGAGGAAAACACAATAGCACAGTTTTTTTCTCTCTCTCAATTGGCCACCAAGAGCACTATGCGACAGCGGTGGATGCTCCTGACGGCGGCTGCGGCCATCCTGCTGTTAGTGGCGATGCCCGCCTCCAATGCCGAGGACGAGGAGGGCGGAGGGAAGCCCTTCAGGATCCGCCGGCCAAGGCTCAGGGTGACGCCGAGGGAGAGGGCGAGGAAGAGGACGAACACGGCTTCGGCGGCGGAGGATAGGGAAGACGAGGTGGAGGAGGACGCCGCAGCCAAGGACGACTCCAGGTCCACCCGGCAGCTGCCGGCATCGCTCAGGACGAGAAAGAGGGTGCGCCGGCCGGTCGTCATCACCCCTAGCCCCCTCTCCGACTTTGGCAACGACGACAGCAGCGACGACGACGCCTCCGACAGCTTTGGCGGGTCCAGGTTCACTCCCAGCCGCGGCGGCTTCGGTCTGCAAAGGAGGCCGGCGGAGGACGACGATGACGACGATATCGTAGACGATGGCTCCACCCTCCAGCTCTTCCCCTCCAGGGGAGGCGCCTCCTTCGGCGGCGGAAGCAGCTCCAGCTCCTCCTCCAAGCGCAGGAATCCTCTTGCTCCTAAGCTGACGGCCCCGAACGACGACGGGTACAAGATCGTATGCTACTACACCAATTGGTCGCAGTACAGGCCTAAGATTGGCAAGTACCTGCCAGAGTACCTTGACGCACACCTCTGCACCCACGTCATCTTTGCCTTCGGCTGGATCAAGAACGGCAAGCTCACTTCTTTTGAGGCTAGCGATGTGGCCAGCACAGGCAAGCCTGGACTCTACCAGAGGATTGTTGGGCTCAAAGCCAGGAACCCTAAACTTAAGGTCCTTCTTGCCATCGGAGGTTGGAGCTTTGGAACATCCAAGTTCAAAAAGATGGCGGAGACTCGCTTCTCCCGCCAGACCTTCATCTTCTCAGCCATCCCCTTCTTGAGGAAGCACAATTTTGACGGCCTTGACATGGACTGGGAGTACCCCAAGCGTGCTGACCGTGACAACTTTGTTGCAGTGCTAAAGGAGCTTCGTCAGGCATTTGAGTTTGAGGCTGAAGAAACCAACAATCCCCGCCTCCTACTGTCTGCTGCTGTCCCTGTCGGCCCAGACAATGTGCGTGGTGGCTATGATGTGCCTGCTGTTGCCAAGTGGCTGGACTTTGTGAACCTGATGGCCTATGATTTCCACGGCAAGTGGGAGAAGCAGACCGGTCACAATGCCCCTCTCTATGCCCCCTCTTCTGACTCAGAGTGGAGGAAACAACTGTCTGTCAGCTTTGCTGCTCAGATGTGGGTCAAGCTGGGAACACCCAAGAACAAGTTGGTGATTGGCATGCCCTCATATGGCAGGTCTTTCACCCTCACAGACAGGAGCAAGTACATTGTCAACTCACCAGCCAAGGATGGAGGAAAGGCTGGGAAGTACACCAGGGAGGCTGGCTTCCTTGCCTACTATGAGGTGTGCCAGATGCTGCTGGAGGGTGCCTCCTATTTGTGGGATGAGGAAATGAAAGTGCCTTACCTGGTTCAGGGCGATCAGTGGGTTGGTTTTGATGATGAGAGGTCAATCAGAAACAAGATGGACTGGATCAAGACCAATGGTTTTGCCGGCGCTATGGTTTGGTCGGTGGACATGGACGACTTCAACGGTACAATCTGTGGCAGCGGTGTCAAGTACCCCCTGATTGGTGCTATGAGAGAAGAGCTTCTTGGGATTCCCCGAGACACTGTTGCCCCTGGCATTGATCCTGTGGACATCGACTGGGAAAGCGTTGCCCAAGCACCACCGCTCATTTCGGTATGATGAGTTTCCTCACATTCACGTTCTAAGATACGATACAAATAGGTGTTTCGAAGCAAGAAAAAATAATTTAGCGCATTACGTTTTTCTTCAAGTCAGTTGAAATGCTTCTTTGGCGAAGCAAGGAAGCGGACATCGCAGGTTTCTCGTTACAAATTGACGAACTATCGTCAAGCAAAAATGGGCGGAAAAGCTTCCCAAATGGCGGATGCTCATATGTCCACTACAGACGGCAACTAGTAAAAGCAAGAGCAAGAGAAATGCTAATTGCTTTACAGAGGAAAACACGCAGAAACTTCTAAGGAGCTTTTTTAGGTTTCTCGAAACAAAAGATATGGTGAACAAAAGCAAACATTTGGCAAATACGTAGCCCACATGAGGCCTCTCCCCCCCCCTCTTACTGGCTGTGCACGAACGACTCGTCTCGATTCTCACACTGAATTTTTATGATCTTTTTCCCGGGGCGCGTCGGTCGCACTGTACGAACGCAAAGGCATACTAGGGATACTACCACTGCGTTTCTTTTCTCTTCAGCAACTCCCTTTTCCGCCGCCTCCGGCTATACGAAACTTTTTTTCTTCTCTTTTGCGTTTGGCACACAGGAAATTGCTTCGATTGTGAAAAGGACGACTCTTTTTTACCCACCCCTTCAAGGTCAAGCAGCTCCGTCTGTTTCTCGTTTCATTTATTTTTTTTTTCTACAAAACTCACGCATATGTACGTTCCGTACTGAATTTCCCATGTGGCAATGCGATCTCAAGTTATGTGTTTTATGAAAACATATTTCTTTCTTTCTTCTTTTTTCCGCAGGCTACCACGCTGCCTCCTCCGAAGAGGATCAGCATCAATGAGCTCCTGAAGGCAACGAAGCAGGGCGGCAAGAAGACGAACTCCCGCCGCGTCCTCCCCGCCCTCCTCCAGCAGCAGACACAGCTCCCCGCCAACCTGAGGCCACCGAGGATATTCTGCTACTTCACCAACTGGAGCTACAAGCGCCCAGGCATGGGCAAGTTCACCCCAGAGGACATTGATGCATCCATGTGCACCCACGTCGTCTTTGCCTTTGCCTCCATCAAGGACCATAAGCTGTCGGCATCAGAGGACAATGATGTTGGAGATGCATTCACAGAAGGCACTTATGACAGGATCATGAGACACAAGGAGAAGAATCCTCAGCTCAAGGTGCTGCTGGCAGTAGGTGGATGGGCCTTTGGATCCAAGCCTTTCAGGGAGTTGACGGAGAATGTCTTCAGGATGAATGGATTTGTCTATGATGCCATTGAATTCTTGAGGCGCCACAACTTTGACGGCATTGACATTGACTGGGAATATCCTCGTGGTGCAGATGACAAGGCCTCTTTTGTTTCACTGGTCAAAGAGCTTCGTCTTGCCTTTGAGGGAGAACACAAGAGTGCCAAAAAGCCCAAGCTGCTTCTCACTGTAGCTGTGCCTGCTAGCTATGAGGCTATTGATGCTGGCTATGATGTACCAGAGCTTGCCAAGTACCTCGACTACATCAATGTCATGACATATGACTTCCATGGACAGTGGGAAGATCTGGTTGGCCACAATTCACCACTCTTCCCTCTCAACTCAGCCAATTCTGTACAGAAGAGAATGACAGTGGACTTTGCTGCCAAGGAATGGGCCAGGAGGGGTGCACCTCTTGAAAAGCTCATAATTGGAATGCCTGTTTATGGACGTAGCTTTACTCTGGCAGATCCTGCAAAGTTTGATATTGGTGCTGAAGCCCTGGGAGGTGGGAAGGCTGGCCGCTACACAGGAGAGGAAGGGTTTTTGTCATACTATGAGATTTGCGATTTCCTGCATGAGGAGAACACAACTCTGGTGTGGGACAATGAGCAGCAAGTGCCATTTGCCTACAGGGGTAACCAGTGGGTTGGTTTTGATGATGAGAGGTCACTGCGCACCAAGATATCTTGGCTTAAAACAGAGGGCTTTGGTGGTGTCATGGTGTGGTCTGTGGATCTGGATGACTTTAGAGGATATTGTGGCACTGGCAAGTATCCTCTCATCAAGGCCATGCAGAAGGAGTTGGAGGGCTACAATGTTGAACTGGTGTATGATGGACCATTCAAGACACCTCGTGGAGATGGAACGGAGGAGGAGGTCCAGGAAGAGCAGCTGTGCGAAGAAGATGAGGGGCACGTCAGCTTCCACCGTGACAAGAGCGACTGCAAGATGTACTTTGTCTGCCAGGGCACCCACCAGCACCACAAGACCTGTCCCACCGGCCTGGTCTTCAACGAGAATGAGAACGTGTGCGACTGGCCCAGCGCCGTAGAGGAGTGTGCCCATCTCGTGGCAGAGAAGAAGTAAATTTTCCCCGCCCGGGCAAGCTATGTATGATTTTTTCCCCTTCAGTGTGAGAGAAAACGGTAAAGAAAAAGAGACACTTGATACATCCTGTGATAAGATTTTTTTCGATGTGTGCGAGAGACTATTCACAAGAGTAAGAGAATACTGCCTGCTGCTGGTGGACGCCCAAGAAGCCGACAACAATAATTAAGAAATTGCGATGCCAAGAGAGAGAAGTACAATCGCTAGTCTCCCCATCTCAGCTTGGCCCGAATAAGAAAAAAGATATTTTTGCGTCCCTATTTTGCGACCCTTGCCCCTCTGTCCATACCCCATTGCCACGCTACACTGCCTTGTATCGACCCCATAAAGGCCGAGGAACAAATAATAAAGGAATGAGATTAAAAATAGCGGTTCTGGACTAAACATGCATAAATATTAGACAAAAAGGTCTCTTGTGCACATCAGTTCTTTTGCATCACACTAGCATCATTAGCAATATTTCGCCAATGAAAACAAGAATACCCTCTGTTCGAAGACCTGCTGCATAGATCTAAAAAATTAAAATGTGAAAAATGTGAAAAATAAAAAAGAATAGCAATTAGGGAAGAAAAAAGATCCGAAAAACGATAACAATGAAAGTATTAGGCACTCTCGAATTATGTCAGCCGGATCAGATTAAATTTGAAGTTAAAGGTAATTTCAAAGGTTACAAGTTCCAATGAACGCAAAATCGAAAAAAAACCAACAAACCGTTTTTTGTCATTTTAACAAAAGTAATTTTGCACAGTATTATGTATCGCAAAATTTCAAAGTTTGTCTTATAAGTCATCCCAGCCAACCTAGGGCGGCATATTGCGTGGTACACAACGTGGTACTTGTTTCCACCATGTTTGCGTTACGTCTCGTGCCCCGTGGGCACACATGGGCAAGGGGAGGGAGGGG
>JAAUYB010185219.1_pt1 | contig 11957 bp, 13 predicted proteins | sample 7278071 | NCBI WGS metagenome assembly JAAUYB01 (sample SAMN14350121, study PRJNA611818) | marine sediment metagenome | isolation source: surface marine sediment (1.8m) | place: French Polynesia: Moorea | collected 2018-08 | reverse complement strand
CAACGTGCGCTCGATCTTCCTCTCGCTGACTGCTATCTTGAGGTAAGAATACCATCCCCACCCCCAACTGTTCCACGGGAGGCATGGTTAAGCCTTTTTCGGCAAACCAGGGGGACAATAACTCACGGGGAATAGCTGTCATGATCCCCGATCCATCCCCTGAGTCATTATCTGCGCTACAACCGCCTCTATGCTCCATACAGGTTAACGCAGTTAAGGTTTGTTGGATCAGTTTATGACTGCCCTTGCCTTTCACATCTGCAATAAATCCTACCCCACAAGCGTCTCTTTCTTCAACGAGGGAGGGTATTCCCATATAGGTTGCGTTGGGTTGGTTATGGGTATTTTGGGTCATATTCATTATGGTACGCTCATCCATACAAGTCAAAATTTAAGGGTTACGGAGTTGCTTAAGAGAGGTTTAGTCATGATGCAACTAAACCGTAGCTTAAGGAATGGTTAAGGTATCGATTCGGTTAGAAGGTCTTTGTTTAACCTGTGTCTGGGGGACAAGTATTGAACGGTTGGGTGAATCAACGGGCCTCTACTTCCTATGCTATCGAACCTGAGAGTATTGGATCTATGGTGTTTATTAAGACAATTTATACTACAGGATTTCGATTTTAACGGTTTTTTCGGGATGTTCTTAGATTTGCCCTGATTTTTTTAAGATTCCTTTAAGGTTTTGAGCGGCAAGAGAGAATAAGATTAATATAATTAAAATATTATTAACCCCTGAAATCATTTAATCAATTTTCTGGAAATCTTGTCATTAAATCTTCAAATGTATAAGGACAAACATCAGGTAATTTAACATCATAGAGTCTTAAAATCTTACGTTTTGCTCGTTCATATTCAGGTTCAAGATTAATTTTATTTAAAAGTGTTTTGGTTAGTCTTCTTTCAATTTCATCTTGAAAGTCATCTATTTCATTTATCCAATGATTTCTAGATAACTTTTCATTAGTATAATCTAACTTTAATCTCTGGATGATAATTTGTTTCAAAAAGCTATGAATCCCATTAATTTGTTCTTTCCCCAAACTATTTATCTCCTCTTTTAAATTCTCCCAATCCAGTGCTTTTTCGTCATGTTCACTTAATGCTTTTTCTTGTTCTTCTATCCATAAAATGTAATCTGTTTCATAAAGATTAGTGATTCTAGTTGTTTCAAGAGACTTCATGCCATTAACTCCTAATCAGATTTTTAGGTTCTGGTTTCGTTTGAATGCAATGTGAAACTTTTAAAGTGTTGACCATCTTTATAATAGTTCAAGATATAATTATGTGCTATGTTAATGTATTCCAGCTTAAGGTCTATTGACAGAAGTAAATATTAAGATAATTATAATCTGACTGTAGGGTAGGTCAGATGGCTATAATCTGGGTTATAGTGAGAAGAGATCAGTTCACTGTGACCCGCAATTTTAGATCCGTTAGTCTAAGGTTTTAACATTGTTAAACGCCGAGGATATACAATCAAATAAATTTTTCCCACATAGCATTTGTTATTATATTTTACCACAGAATCTATGATGAATGACTTACCTGATTTTACACCCTATGGTTATCGTTTTCTAGAAGTTCTTTCTAACAATATTCAAGGGGGACGAATTACCTATAAAGCTGTTAACTTATCAACTGATGATGACGTTATCATTAAACAATTTCAATTTGCTTCTAGTAAAAATTGGGCTGTTTATAGACAAGTTGAACGGGAAATAAATGTTTTAGAAAATTTAGAGCATATTGGTATTCCTAAGTATGTAAAAACCATCAATCATCCTGATGGTTTTTGTTTTGTTCAAAACTATATTAATGCACCCAATTTATCGATTTCTAGAACGTTTGATGCTTCACAAATAAAAAGTATTATTTCTCAATTATTGGAAATCTTAGTTTATTTACAGCTTCGTATTCCTCCGATTATTCATAGGGATGTTAAACCAGAAAATGTCTTATATGATGCTAAAAATGATCGAGTTTATTTAGTTGATTTTGGAATGGCTAAAATTGGAACTAATGAAAGTGCTTTAAGCAGTATCTTTGGGGGAACTCCTGGTTTTATGCCTCCAGAACAACTATTATGTAAACCTTGTTCTAATGCGTCTGATTTATATGGTTTGGGTGCAACAATTATCTGTTTAGTAACTGGGATAAAATCAACGGAGTTAAACACAATTATTGATGAAAGTTTTACCATTAATTTTAAGTCAAAAGTTAGTCAATATAATCCACAGTTTATTAGTTGGTTAGAAAGAATGGTTGAACCCAAAATGGATCGGCGTTTTTCTAATGCTAAAACGGCGTTAAAAGTGTTTAATGATATTGATGATTTAGTTAGGAGTCCAGAGGTTAATATTGATCAGTCTCAGTTAGTCTTTAAGGCGCAGGAATGCGGAGAAATATTAACCCAAACTTTGACAATTAATAATCCTATTCCTGATACTCTTTTAAGGGGAGTATGGTCTGTTTATCCTCATCATAATGATCCTCCTCATACTCCTGATAATCATGCTTTTATTAGTTTTAGTTCTAAAGAGTTTGAAGGAAATAATATTCGATGCAAAGTAATAGTAGATACCAGTAAACTACAGTCACAGAAGGTGGGTGAAAGAACAATTATTTTAACCAGTAATGCTGGATTGAAAGAACATCCTATTAAGCTAAAAATAGAAACTGCATCTTGCCCTAAAGTTCAAAGACAAATTCCGATCTGGTACTCGTTTTTTTTTACTTTTTGTTTTGTCAGTGGCAATGTCTTCGGTGTTTTACTTTTATTTATGAACGCAGATTTTTGTGTTTTGTTGAGTAATATTACATGGTTATTTTTGGGTTATTTAATTGGAATTTATTTGTCAAATAATGATGGACTCGGTTTTTATTTTCTGTTGCTTTTTGCCTTCATTTCTATATATTTTGTGGGTTGGACTGCTTTACTATTATTGCCAATTTTTGGCATAATAAAAGCAATGGAAAAACAAAAAATAAATTCAATGAAGAGTATGATTGATATTTTATTAACTTTTATATCTGGTTCATCAATAGGATGGTTAAGTTTAGTGGGAATTCATATTTATGCTATCTTCGGACTCATAGTTTCTATTTTTTACCTTCTATCGATCTTAATTTATTCTAAAATTAAACAGAGAAAATTAAGTACTAGAGATTGCCAAAGGGAACAAAGTTTAATTGAATTATAAAAACAAATTTTAGATGATGATTTTTTTAGTTAAAGTTATAAAAATACTAAAAAGTATGATTACTTAAACCGACGGGTCACATTAAATTGTAGAATCATACATGAATTGTGTCTAAAGCAAAATAGTTTAACAGTAGGGTGGGCAAAGTTTAACGGATAAATTGTTAATTTAAAGTGTATATATTTTGCTCACCTTACTTATGATGGTGGGCAATAATTTAAGGTTTTTATTCACAAAAATTAAGTGATCCCATTTACCCACCCTACCATTCTGCAAAAATAGTTAAGAGCCTTAGACCTTCATGAAATTATCGATAATGTCAAGGTTTTGTTGTAAAAATTAATATTTTTTCTACCAAATTAACTCTAAATCTAAGACAAAATCAGGTAACACATCTTCTCCTGATAATGTTGTAGGATTATCTAATATTTCTACTTCTTTTCCTTGTCTATAAATTTCCACTTGTTTAGTTTTGGGATTAATTAACCAGCCTAATTTTGTGCCATTTTCTAGATACTCGTTCATCTTGTTTTGTAACGTTTTTAAACTATCAGTGGGAGAACGTAATTCAATGACAAAATCAGGACATAACGGTAAGAATTTTTGACGTTGTTGAGGGGTTAAATTATTCCATTTTTCTAGAGGTATCCAGGAAGCATCAGGGGATCGATTTGCACCATTTGGTAACTTAAAACCTGTAGATGAATCAAAAGTAATACCTAATTTATTTTGACGATTCCAGGCGTAAAGTTGATAAGTTATTGAACTATTTCGATTACCGGTTTCTCCTCCAGTTGGTGGCATAATTAATATATCTCCATTGCTATTTCTTTCAAAGCGTAAATCCCGGTTGTCTTGACACAATTGAAAAAATTGCTCATCAGTCATTTGTAAAGAATCGCAGTTGATTTCTAGAGGATTAATCATAGTTTTTGACCTCAATAATTAAGCTTTAATTTTATTCTACCAAATTAATTCTAAATCTAACCTAAAATTAGGTAAGACATCTTCCCCCGATAATGTTGTAGGATTATCTAATATTTCTACTTCTTTTCCTTGTCTATAAATTTCCACTTGTTTAGTTTTGGGATTAATTAACCAGCTTAATTTCGTCCCATTTTCTAGGTACTCTTTCATCTTATTGTGTAAGGTTTTTAAACTATCAGTGGGAGAACGTAATTCAATAACAAAATCAGGACATAACGGTAAGAATTTTTGACGTTGTTGAGGCGTTAAATTATTCCACTTTTCTAGAGGTATCCAAGACGCATCAGGGGATCTATCTGCACCATTTGGTAATTTAAAACCTGTGGATGAATCAAAAGCAACCCCCAATTTATTTTGACGACTCCATGCTTGAACTTGGTAAGCGATTTCAATATTACGATTACCTGTTTCTCCTCCAGTTGGTGGCATAATTACCATATCTCCATTGCTATTTCTTTCAAACCTTAGATCACGATTGTCTTGACAGAGTTGAAAAAATTGCTCATCTGTTAACTTTAAAGAATTACAGTTTATTTCTATAGGGTTAACCATAGTTTTTGTTCTCAATTATCTAAGCCCGACTTACTTTATTTTAGCTCAAAGGCATTCAAGAGCAATCTTTTTACTTAAAAAATGTTATAATGTTCAAGAGCTTTGTTATTATTAGGTAATTAATCATGGATGCTAATCTTTACGAAACAGATTTTAATTTATGGTTAGAAGAAACCATTAGTAAACTAGAAAATAACCAATTTCAAGCCTTAGATAAAGTTCACTTAATTGAGGAGTTGAAAGATTTGGGGAAAGCAGAAAAGAATGCTTTGGAAACTAATTTAATGATTTTATTGGCACATTTATTAAAGTTAACCGTTCAAGCTGATGTACCCGATACGATGAAAAATAGCTGGTATAATTCAGTGATTGAACATCGCAAACGAATTAAAAAACAACTGTCTAAAACCCCTTCTCTCAAAAGTTATTTATCAAAGATTTTAGAAGACGCTTATCATGATGGAAGAGATATCGCTATCAAAGAAGGTAAAAAAGCATCCGTTGGGGTTCCTATTCCTGATGAATCAGACTATCATACTCAATGTATATTTACCATTGAGCAAATTTTAGATGATAATTTTTTTTGTTTAGTTAATGTCTAGATGTTGAAAAAATGAAAGTTAAGTTACCATTTTACCGTTCTATATATGCTGTTAGAGTCAATAATAACTATCATGTTAAGGTTGAGTTAGAAAGTGGTAATTATATCCATAATCATTCTTTTGAATCATTACAAGATACCGTTAAGTTAGCTGATAAACTTTTAGAAGTTGGAGAGATAGATTTAAAACATTGGGAATCAGAAGATACTAAGAATATAATTCACCAGAAATATTTAATTTGTCAGCAAAAAAGACAAACCAAAGCCCATCTTTGGGATGGACTTGATACACTGTGTACCATGTGGGGTACAGGAGGATTAGGTAATGCTAAGGGTTATAAACTGTATAAAACTAATTTAGGAAGAGATATTTGTTGGATGTGTTTGAAAAATAGTCAGCAAAATGACAGACATTTAACATAGATAAACTAACCTCGATGCCAACTGGTAACACCGCCAGCTTGATCCACTAAAATAATACCCTGTTCTTTTAACTCATCTCGAATACGATCGCTTTCGGCAAAATTCTTGTTTTTTCTAGCTTCTTTTCGTTGTTCAATTAATGCTTCAATCTCTCCATCATCTAACCCATCACTCTGTTCAGGTTTCAATTGGTTAATATCAGCTTCTAACCCTAAAACATGGGCCAACGTTCTTAAAGTGTACCATTGACGTTGCAACTCATCCGATGAGTTTTCTGTGGTTCCTTGATGCACTAATAAATTACCTTCTTTGCGTAACTCTTTCGCTATTTCAAACAAAACGGCTAACCCACCAGCAAAGTTAAAATCATCATCTACTGCCGCTTGAAACCGTTGTACAAACTCAGGTAATAACTCAGGCATATCCCGCTTAAACCCTAACCTTTCCCCGTGTTGAAAGCCGAATAATAACCCTTCTGATAACGTCTGCCAGCCATTGGTCGCTGCTGCTAAGGCTTCATCGGTAAAATCGACCGGTTTGCGATAATGGGCCTGTAAAATAAACAATCTGACAGCCATCGGCTCAATTTTCTCTAATAAGTCCCGAATGGTGGTAAAATTGCCCAAAGATTTCGACATTTTTTCCCCACCCACTTTAACCATGCCATTGTGTAACCAATAACGGGCCAAAGGGTGTCCGGTGGCTGCTTCTGACTGGGCGATCTCGTTTTCATGGTGAGGAAAAATCAGATCACTGCCCCCCACATGAATATCAATGGTTTCTCCCAGTCTCTCCCTCACCATCGCAGAACATTCAATATGCCAACCTGGGCGGCCTTTTCCCCAAGGAGAGTCCCAAGCCGGTTCTCCCGGTTTAGCCGCTTTCCACACCGCAAAGTCGGCGGGGTCTTTTTTCTTGCTGGCTTCCGGGTCTTCTACAGTTACTCTGCCACTGGCCCCTGCTTGTAAGTCTTCCAATTTACGCCCAGACAGCTTACCATAGCCTTTAAACTGACGCACATTGTAATAAACATCTCCTTCTGAAGCGTAAGCGTACCCTTTGGCTTCCAACTCCGAAACTAACCGTTGAATACCGTTGAGGGTGTGGGTAGCGCGAGGGTAAGCGTCTGCTTTTTGCACTCCCAGGCGTTCCATGTCTTCAAAATAGGCTTCAATAAACCGTTCTGACACCGCTTCCATGGTAGAATTTTCTTTTCTGGCGCGGTTTAAGATTTTGTCGTCAATATCGGTAAAATTCTGAATATAGGTGACATCGTGGCCACGCCATTGTAAATACTGCCGTACCACATCCCAAACCATACAAGTCCTGGCATGACCTAAGTGACAGTAATCATACACCGTAATCCCACAGCAATACATTCTGACTTTGCCTTCTTCTATGGGGGTAAAGGGTTCTTTTTTACGAGTGAGAGTGTTGTATACGGTTAGTGTCATTGGGGGGTTAATGGTTAAGAGGTCTTAGGTTTGAGCCATCTTTTCTAGATTAAGCGATCGCTTGATGGTTTCCTGATTATCGTAACAATATTTTTTTATCCTTTATAATGGAGGTAGTTGCCTTCGAGCCTTCCTTGTCTATCGGTTGTCATCAAGGAGGTGTATTATGACATTAATAATTGAACGCATTATTGCAAGTTTTTTAATTATCACTGGTTTATCTTATTGGTTCCAAAGTTTAATTTGGAAAGATTTAATTAAGGAACTGTTGACTAAACCAGCTTGGTTAATTTTTTGGTCAATTTTGTTTCTTCCTTGGGGATTAATTGTTGTTTTTAGTCACAATCTTTGGGTTGCTAACTGGACTGTAATTATTACTGTTATAGGATGGTTAATTACTACTAAGTGTATTTTATATCTGTTGGTTCCCAGTTGGGCAGACTTTGTTAAAAATTGGTCGGATGAATTTTTACAACGGTATATTCACATAGCTGGAGGGATAGAAACTGTTTTAGGATGTGTTTTATTATTCTTGAGTTTTGGGAGATAATCTATCAGATTTTAGCCACAAAAATTAGAATATTTACTGAGTCAAAAAGGGTTCAATAAGGATTAACTTTCTAACAGTTTAATAGCCATATATAGCACTACTCATTTTTGTGTTTGACATTGACAAACCCCGAAATCTTTTTCTGGCCTACTTTTAACTTTTGCCTTTTTCCTTTTTCCTTTTTCCTTTCGCGTAGCGGTATATCATTTTTTCTTTTTTCGTTTTTCGGGTGGAGTTCGATGGGAACCGAAATACTTTTCGCTGCGATAACGAAGCCAAACTCTTAACACTTGAGGGATTTTCTCTTTTTCTTGTTTGCTTAAACGATTGTATAATAATAATGCCTGTTCTCGTTCTTTTCTGCAAGCTCGATTATTATGAGCATCCCAGTAACTTCTTGCCACTCGAATACGACGGCAAACTTCTTTAATTAAAGCGTCTCCTTCTAGGGGTTTCTCTTCTTTCTTAAACATAGGTATTTTCGAGTTTTATTTTCTTGATTTTTATTCTTTTTAACTAATGATATTGGGTCAACTTTATGACAAAAATTATAACCCAAGGAGAAACCATCGCAGCGATCGCCACTGCTATTGTCCCCCAACAGGGCAGCGTTGGCATTGTCCGTTTATCGGGGAATAAAGCCCTCAGCATCGCTCAAACCCTATTTATCGCCCCAGGAAAGCAACCATGGCAGTCCCATCGCATCCTTTACGGTTATATCCGTCATCCCCAAAGCCAACAGGTGATCGATGAAGCTTTACTCTTGATTATGTTAGCACCTCGTTCCTACACCCGTGAAGATGTGGTGGAGTTTCACTGTCATGGGGGGATTATGCCGGTGCAACAGGTGCTACAGTTATGTATAGAAGCGGGGGCAACCTTGGCCCAACCGGGAGAATTTACCCTACGGGCTTTCCTCAATGGTCGCATTGATCTGACTCAGGCCGAAAGTATCAGCGAGTTGGTGGGGGCGCGATCGCCTCAAGCGTCTCAAATGGCCTTGGCTGGGTTACAGGGGAAACTGGCCCAACCCATCCAAACCTTACGTCATCATTGTCTGGATATACTCGCTGAAATTGAGGCTAGAATCGACTTTGAAGATGATTTGCCTCCTTTGGATGAAAAAGGGATTTGTCAGGGGTTAGAGAGGATTTTAGGGGAAGTTGAGGGCATTTTGAACACCGCAGCCCAGGGGGAATTATTCCGCAATGGCTTAAAAGTGGCGATCGTGGGTCGTCCCAATGTGGGAAAATCAAGCTTGTTGAATGCTTGGAGTCGTAGCGATCGCGCCATTGTTACGGACTTACCCGGCACCACGAGGGATGTGGTTGAGTCGCAGTTAGTGGTGGGGGGTATCCCTATCCAAGTCCTAGATACGGCGGGTATTCGTCAAACCACGGATCAGGTGGAAAAGATCGGGGTTGAGCGATCGCGCTTAGCGGCCAGGGAAGCTGATCTCATTTTACTAACTATTGATGCAACGGTGGGATGGACTCAGCAAGACAGTGATATTTATCAAGCAATCTATCATCGTCCTGTCATTTTAATCATTAATAAAATTGATTTAGCCACCCCAGATTTATCTCAATTGCCAACACAAATTACGGCAATTGTCAAGACTTCTGCTGCTAAAAATGAAGGGATTGAAGGGTTAGAAACAGCTATTTTAAAAATTATTCATCAGGATAAATTAACGGCGAGTAATCTCGATTTTGCGATTAATCAACGACAAGCAGCCGCTTTAACCCGTGCGAAAATTGCGTTACAACAAGTACAAACCACTATCACAGAAGAATTCCCCCTAGATTTTTGGACAATTGACTTACGATCGGCGATTCAAGCATTAGGAGAAATCACAGGGGAAGAAATCACCGAATCGGTTTTAGATAGAATTTTTAGTCGTTTTTGTATTGGTAAGTAATCTTTTGTTTTATTCTTCTGGATTCACCCCTAATCCTCTTAATCTTTCCTGTAATTGTTCAATTTTCCGCAAAGCTAATTCTTTTTTTTGTCTTTCTTGAATAAGTCTGTTTTCCGCTTGAATCGCTTTATCTTCAGCTTGAATCGCTGCTTCTTCGGGACTAGGGACTACTTCTCCTTCTGAGGTAAAATACCGTAATTTATCTTCATAAATTCCTAAATATAATTGTAATTGTTCACTCCATAACCATCCTTGTTCATTAGGTTTAATCGGTTCATATTTTCCACTGATTAAAGTAAACCCTTGAAACTCCAATGTATATGGATCAAACCAAAAATAATCAGGGGTTCTAAATATATCTTGATAAATTTCTTTTTTTTCTCCCCTATCTGTGGCTGCGGTACTATCGGATAAAATCTCTATAATGACATTGGGATATTTTCCTTCTTCTTCCCATACTACCCAACTTTTGCGCTTTTGATTCCATTTCGTTCCTAAGACTACAAAAAAGTCTGGCCCTCTAAACAATTCTGATTTTTTCTGCTTAGGACTATAATAAATGGTTAAATTTCCTGCTGCAAAATAATCCTCTCTATCTTGCCATAACCATTCCAAAGATTTTAGTAATAAGATAATTTGTGTTAAGTGTAGATAGGTTTCCAAAGGGGGTTCATCGCTCCAAAATTCTCCTTGAGGAAAAATTATCTCATGGTTTTGTTCGGTTTGTGGAGATGGGTTTGAAGTGGTAATCATGGAAGGATAGGTTATTACTTCAGGTTACTGTCTATTTTAGCGTAAGTTTGATTAATAATTTCTTTGACAATCGCTTCAATGGATAAATTTACATCAATGATAACAGCATTTTTCGGTTCTTCTAATGTTTGAAATTGAGACAGTAACATATTTTCTTTCATGAAATGTTCTGATCGTTTTTGTAATCTTTGTAAAATGGTTTGATAATTTCCTTTTAAATAAATAAAGATAATATCTGTGCTATTTTCTGCTAATAAGTCTCGGTAAGATTGTTTTAATGCTGAACAGGTTATAATAGCGTCTGTTTGTAACTGTTGATGTTCATTAATTACTGTTTTTATTGCCAGTAACCAAGGTATGCGATCGCTATCTTTTAAGGGTCTTCCTTGACTCATTTTAGCAATATTTTCTGAGGGATGAAAATCATCCCCATCATAGAAAGGATAGCCTAATTCTTGACTTAATGCTTGACCTATGGTTGTCTTTCCTGATCCCGATACTCCCATAATTAAATAAATCATAAACTTCTGACTTCTGACTTCTGACTTCTGACTTCTGACAATGCCCAATTACGGGTTAAAATGGCTCTAGGATGAATCGTTTTATTATTTTTAATTAGATGTTGTAGGGAATATTCTGAGGTTTTTTGGACACTTTTATAAAGATTTTTCCAGCTTGTTTTACGCATTTTTTCTAACTCTGGGGTGTTTCCTCTATTGGGTTCTAACGCATCAGCAATAAAGACAATACAACTAAGATCACTCATATTAGGATTGCCTAAAGTATGGTTACGAATAGCGTCTAAAATATCTTCGTCGGTTACCCCAAAGGTGTCTCTAGCGACTATTGCACTTACGTCTGCGTGTAAAAGATGGGGGTTGGATAAACAAACGGAATCAATTTCGTTATATTCTTGTTTGGCCATTTCTAATAGTTTAGGCGGTGCGAAAAACTTGGCTAAGTCGTGCATTAAACCTGCTTGTGCAGCCTTTTTATGGTCAATTTTATGGTGAATAGCTAACTTTTCACACATTGTTTCCACACCTAAAATATGCTTTAAGCGATGTTCAGAAACGTTATCTTTTAACCAGTCAATAATTTTTTCTCTCATGATAAATAACTTGGGTTCGGAGTTCGGAGTTCGGAGTTCGGAGTTATTGTCAGGTGAGTAATGTCCACCCTACAAGATTTTATAATTTTATCAATATCCTAACCATAATACGTGGTTGCATATCATATAACAATCAGGAATAATATGTGAGGAATCAGAAACAATGAGGATAGGACTTCATGAAGTCAGAAGTCAGAAGTGTGAAGTCAGAAGTTAAAATTTAGTGGGGGATTGTGACCCACCACGCTCATTTTTGACCGCTAAAATAAATTTGTAGCGGGGGTCTTAAACTGATATCTTGCACCAGTACAGAAAAACTTAATAATAGAAAAAACAAAATCAATTATTAAGTAGTTACCATCAAAATAAACCCTGTTCCCCGTTCCCTGTTCCCTGTTCCCT
>JAAUYB010167435.1_pt1 | contig 11965 bp, 8 predicted proteins | sample 7278071 | NCBI WGS metagenome assembly JAAUYB01 (sample SAMN14350121, study PRJNA611818) | marine sediment metagenome | isolation source: surface marine sediment (1.8m) | place: French Polynesia: Moorea | collected 2018-08 | reverse complement strand
GTAGTAGTAGTAGTAGTAGTAGTAGTAGTCCGACGAGCAGTTGGGGGGACAACTACTACACCATCGTTAGTCGAATGCACTTCAGCAACAACTTCAATTTCGTTTATGTCGTTTCTCTCTTCCACCGGCGGGCTCCTAAACAAAAAAAGAAAAAAAGATAATTACTTATTTAATACGTAATATTTTTATTTTTCTTATAACTATACCCGGTTGTGTCTACTTCCATCGCTTGAACATCGTCTTTCTTGTTTTCCTCTTTTTCAGGTGTGAGACGACGTTTCCTCCTTCGCCCCGTTGACCGCCACCTCCACCTCCTCCCTGATTCTACGTCGTCGATGTCCATTTGTGTTCCATTGACAAAGACTGTCCACCAGTGAGTAAAAATCTTGTAGAACACTTGCCGGCAATAGTAGAAGAGCACCTGAAAAATCAAACACATATATACATATGTATATATATTGTATACTAGCTGATTGCGCTGCTTCACACCCATTCGTTTGCTACCCCGTTGACTGGCCTCGCTCTGCTCGGCTAAATAAAAAGTAAAATTGCTCCCCGTAAAAAATAAAAAAAAATGCCAAAGGTCGACAAAAGGGGCCGCAAAAGGATGTCTCCCTAAGTATCTGATTTCAGTGGGGGCTCCTCCAAAAATATGGAGACAAACGGACACAAACGGACATACAAATAACTTTATAAATAAATAATTTTCACCATGAGGAGGATGACGCAAATGATGCAGCCACTAATAGCGCCGACGATGAGCCATGCGGACGGGAATCGGTGTGGATAGGAAGAAGCAGAAGTCTCATTCTTCGCGGAGCCAGCAAGGGTTCGTCCTAGCCGCTGTAGATCCTTGGAATCCCCATTGGGCAGATGAGGAGGAGGACGCGTGCTCGGCGGCCGAGTAGTCGCAGGAGTAGTCGATGTTGTTGTTTGGTCGCCTTTCGTTTCATAGCAGCTATGTGGGAAAAATGATTTTAATTTGCAGTTTTTTTAAAAAGGAAAATCAAACAAACTAGAGTACGGCAAAGAAAAAAGGAAACATCCAACGAATCTAATGAACTAGAGTGCGACAATTTTAATGGGTGCGAAACATTGCATTTTTTCGCGCAAGCTCACTTTTTAATGGGTATGCACTCACTGGACAAGGGAGCATGGGCTTTGGTTGATGTAGCGAAGAAGTACTGGCGGATAGACGGTGGTGTCGTATTGCGGGCATCCTTGAGTATCCTTTGCGGTCCAGCTCAGTGATTCGTAGCACTAATTCAAAGAAATATTTATAGTCTTATAGTCCTTTATAGTGTTGTCGAGCCTGAGCTCTGTCGAACCCGTCTACTCGTCACATCATATAAACTAAATAAAAAATAAAAATAAAAGACATACACGGTAGGTTTTCTTCAGAGAAGCAGCGGTCCATGTGTGGAGTAGGAGGAGGAGTAGGATGGTGGCGAGACGATGCCGACTCCTTGTAGCTCCCCGCCGATTTCGCACCTTGCGGAGCCAGCCTTGCTGGCGGCCTCGAACTCGCATTTTTACTTAGTAAAACATTTTTCACGATTTGTAAAATTCTCTAAAATTTTCTTCGCTTTCGCCTCTCGCCTCTCTCCCTAGGTTATGTAATTTCAATTTTTCATGTTTGTTGTAAATTTGTGCTACTACCTTTCCTAGAAGTTCATTTTTTTAATTTTTTTACGCCATCTACAACTCGTACTAGATGCCCAATGGCTCTACGACATCGGAGAAAGAAAAAAAATTAGAGGTGTGTCGGGCGTCGGAGATGTTGGAAGCCAGCGCCAATAAGAACAGAAGAAGGTAGGGTGGGGGATAGCCGACGAAAGAAGCAGCAGCAAAAGAAAAGTAAGGAGACCAAACAGACGGGACCAAACAGACGAACGGCGAAGGAAAGACAAGCGGAGAAGCGCAGGTTGAAAAGAAAAGTGGCGGCGCAATTGTGATTGGTTGAGAACCGATGAACCGATGCCGTTGCATACTCTCCTTCCCTTTTCTTCTCTTGCCATCACCAAGGACGTCTAAATGGCGGACGAATACAGTGAAGCGGCTATTAGAGCTCTTTGGAGAAATCCAAAATTTTCTGGTTCATTTAGTGGGCTTTCAAATTTTTCGAATGCTTTGCGTGTCGAAAAAAATATAAAAATTCCCCGCGCAAAATTACTCAACATAATGCAAAAGGACGATGATTTTCTTCTTGAGACAAAAGTGCACCGTAAAGACATTCCTCGAAGGCAAATGAAAGTTCATGGCGTAGGCATTTTGTGGCAGGCCGATTTAGCGGAAATGTTTCATATGGCCAACAAAACAGGTTTTCTTTTGTGTATAGATGTATTTTCAAGAGCTATTTTTTGCAGTACTTTAAAAAATAAAAGTGCAGAGGAGGTAAGAAAAGCTTTTCGTGTCATATTTCGCCAAGCTGGATTAAAGCCTGAAAAACTTGAAACTGATCAAGGAAGTGAATTTAGAGGAAATCGACGTTTCTTTGATGAAGAGAAAATATTTTTCAAAGTAAAGATTGGCCGTAATAAAGCTAGTTTTGCTGAATATGGTATTCACTTGGTAAAGACAAGACTATTTCGCTTGCTTCGGACTTTAAGATCACAAAATTGGCCAGCCTATTTATCTCCTGTTGTCAAAGCAATTAATCATTCAAGTAATTCAGCAATTGGAGGTCTTTACCCTGCGGATATTAGACTGCCCTCTGATGCCCCGAAAGTAGATACTGCTGTTGGAGTAGTTGAAGATGTACCTTTCCAGACTCAATTGTCAAGACAAAAAAAATATGTTGCTGAAAAAAAAGGAATTCAAAAAAATGATTTCGTATACGTGGACTTCGGGCCTAGTGCAATGGCGAAAGGATATGACTCACCGGTAAATTATACTTTTTTGAAAAAAAGTAGAACATTTTTTATTGGCTTTGTCATATTTTTTCAGAATTATCAAATATTCCGTGTTTCAGCAGTTGATGCTGGTAAACAACCTATACTATTTTCATTGGAGGATCAAATGGGTGCTCCAATTCCAGGTATGCAAAAAAAATTCGCATACACAGGCATACACAGACTCATACATGCTCACTCCTGTGATAACCTGTGAAGTACGGCCCTGCAGGCGGACACGGGGGGGATAGGTTTGGTCCCCAACCGGGGGAGGGGTACAGATAGAAACGCTTCCCTGTGAAGTTTCCGGTCGCCGAAGGCGGCCAAAAGTTTTATGTTACCCAAAAATTTTAAATGGGTGGGGGGGTGAGGACCCGTGAGCATGTATGCACACGCTAATACATTTATCGATTCGGGAAGGTCACTTCTACGAGGAGCAGTTAACCAAAACATCAGCTCCAGTAATGGGCCAATCATATCGCGTAGAAGACATCTTGGAAGAAAAGGAAGAAAATAATAAGAAATATGCCTTTGTTAAATTTTTGCATTATCCGTCTAAGTTTAATAGGTGGCTACCGCTCGAGAATTTTGTAGATGACTAAGATGTTGTATTTCATAATCATAATAGAATTATTGCAAACTACTCCATGTTCACTACTGCGTGTTCTCTCGACGAATTTTTGCTTTCAGGTTTTTAGCCGACTGTGTCGCAGTCTCGCCCATCTTACTGCTTTTGTCTTTGATCTCGGACCACATGCGTGACATACGAACAACACCGCCGCGTACATTGATTCGAATAAGTGGTTCATCCTCATGTCCATGAAAGCGACGGTATCTTTCAGCAGCCTCTTCCTCCATAGCCTGTCGTTCAGCAGCTTGGAGTTCGCGTACGCGATCAGCCTCGTCCTCAGCTTCCATGTGCACTTCTATCGAATCAGGATGAGGGCTATTGTCCAAGGGTACGTATCCCTCCATTGCCCTACCAAATTCTTGTGAGAATCTTTCAAGATCGAGTCGGTCCTGCAATCTGACATTGTCCGCGATCTGTCTTTCTTGACGAAGTCTATACACGCCATACCGATGCTTACATTCTGCCACTCCATAGTATGCTAAGGTAGGCAGAAGAATCGTCAACACAATGCCACCTATAATCAGAACTGGTAACTTCCAAACAGGCCATTTGCTCGGCTCCGGTGTTGGCGTGGGTGGAGGCGGAGGGGTTGGCCCAGGTGGAGGGGTAGGACCAGGTGGAGGAGGCGTCGGGGGAGGAGTAGGACCGGGCGGAATCGGTGTAGGAGGAGTTGGAGTAGGAGTGGAATTGGTTGAAGTACAGGTTAAAACCTCACAATCAGGACGGGGAGGCTCACTGTCACCACGACAATCCTTTGAGCCCCACTGACAATAATCATCACAAAAATAAACAACACAAGGCTCACTCCATTCATACGAAACTTCACAAACTCTTCCGTCGGGACACAAGATTTCTTGAGAATCGAATTCTGCCTTGTCGGCCACCAGCTCCTCCTTTCCCGTCCTTCTGGTCTGCAGAAACTGCGGGAAGGGCGATGTCAGTGATCTCGGTGTCCACGGTGCTCCTGCGGCCGCCAGAAGGGCGTGACACCACCACAAGAGGAAGCAGAGGAGAAGGACGCGAAGAGTATACATCCTGCAAAACACATTTTCGAAGCTGTCACGTGTTATTTTAGAATGTTATGCACAATTTTAGTATTCATACCTTCGAGCAGATGAGATCCAAAAGACGTATAAAAAGAGCCAGAAGGACGATGCCAATGATGACGACCGCAAGTTCCTGCAGTTGCAAAACTTTGGAAGAGTGTCGTCCCTAATAAAATAAGAAGGTGAAGAAGAGAGAGAGTCTAACTTGTTATGTTTATATCTTACAGCAATTTTGGAAGACTGGCGTCCGCGTGCCTGTGTGTTGTTCTGGTCCTGGGCCTGGTCGTCCCTGTTGTTACCTTCTCGTCCGACTGGGGCCTGAAATACGTTGCGCTCCTTCTTTCTTTACACGTGAAATAAAAATAAAACGAGCACAAAAAAATTCTACCTTATCCTGAGCTTGAACGGAAGTGTTTTTCTTTTTCTCGTGTCGCTGGCCCTCAGCGGATGTTGCTGAGTTGGCGCCCTAATTGGAAATTCTTTTAGCTTTTGGTTTTCTTATCACACTTTTGGACTTACACTGCTAGGAAGAGTTGAGTTAAGAGCCAGTTGCTGTGTTGTTATCGCATCGTCCAGGAGGAAGGCGGACTTGAAAAAGTGAAAAAAAATATTTAGGCTCGGCAATTTTTTAAGTCCTAATTCCCAAACCTTATCATTCTCCTGCTCTGCTTCTGTTGACCGATTTGGTACATCTAGATGATTTGCACCATCCTGAGGATGCTGAGCATCCTGAACGTCTGTTCCGTTCCCGATCTCCCTTTCATTTTGCAAATCTGTCTCATAAATATTCCAGCATTCTAGCGATCTCTCGGATATATGGTATACGGTAATATTCGTACCTTCTTCCAAAGCTTCATTGCCTGGACTCTTCTTTGGGAAATCTAGCGGCGGCGAGGTGGGAGGTCTAGCCCCAACTTCTTCTCGTTTGGAAGATGGCAAAGACGGCGGAGTTGAGAAAGGAGCCTGCTGAGCCTGCTGTTGAGTCTGGTTAGGCAGAGGCACAGGCAGCGAAGGATGTGGAGGATGGTTGGGTAGAGGCAGAGGCAGCGAAGGCGAAGGAGAGCTTTCTAGACCTCGCCCTCCACGATCGATGTCGACGTCGTCGTGAATAGACGAACTTTCCGTCTAAACGAAAAAAGAGACATTGCAGCTTACAAAAAAACAAAAAAATAAAAATTTCTAAACGTAACGTACGTTGATACAATCGTACACTGAGCAATGAGTTTCTCCTGTTGTAATGACTGGTGGGGGACAAGCAGAATGATCCCACTTATGGCAGTTTGGCACCAGGTAATTGTACGTTTCACAATTTTTTTTATAAACGATCATTTCGTGGCACTTGTAACTAGCAAAAGCGCTCACAAAAAAAGGGGAAAAAGTTGCATAAAGAACAAGGGCCATTTTGCCTTACTTTTTCTGCCAATGAAAGCTATCCTACCTATCCAACGTATAAAACTCTACTAAATTTGAGTCAATTTCAAAAGTCTCACTTTATGCGTGCGTCCTGCGTGCGAGAAAAAGGGAAGAAGGCTGAATTCTCTTCCCAAGTTCACCCGTTACACTAAACAGCTCGCCAGGCCGTAAGCTCCAATGTAAACTTTTGCACCGCTTGCAAAAAAACCGGTTTTCTCCCTTTCCTCCCGTTTACAGTTTATATTGGCTGGACACAAATGGGTGGGGCGGCCGACTTCGGAGAGGAATTCGAAGTCAAAGTCCAAGGGAATAAGGAATAGGAAAGAAAGCAGGGTTTTCTGACGTCGAGTTCTGACGTCGAGTTGGGGTAGAGCAAAAAAGAAAGCAAGCAGTTTGGGGAAATATAGAACGCCTTCAAATGTCGCTAGGAGAAAGTCCGAAGTTTTTTTTTAAAAAGCACTTTTGTGTCGCCGCCCATGGAGGTACATTATGCTTCGGCAAAGTAACAACTATTCAGCATGAACTCTTCTTTGAAAAAGATCAAGAAGTGAGTCTCTCTATGAAGAAGCTCTGTGAATTTAAGGTTTTACTCCGAACATTGGGGAAAACTTTTGCATCCGGTCCAGGAGGTGCACCGTCAGAAGAAATGCAACATATAGAAATTGCTTCGAACGAAATAATGTACGTCAAAGGAAAATGTTTGGGTAAAAAAATTAAAGAAACAAACATTTTTGAAATTGAATTTGACCCTTTTTCTTACCTAAATTTTCTTTTTGCTGTCCGTGACACTTGTTTATTTATTTGCCACCCCACTAAAATACAATTTGATGCTATGGTATCCTATGACAAAGCAACGGCTGCTACAATGTCTGAAAAAATCGTTGAGGTCTGCGAACCGATCATGCAGACCAATATGCAACGTTTTATGTTGGAAGAATTTTTACGACTCTTTTCGCCCCTCATTGATTTCTACTCTGATGTTCGCAAGCTGCTGGAAGGACGGAAATAAATTTTTGCGCATGTTTCCATTCTTTTCCTGACCTTTCGTACTCAATGCCGCACGCCGACGTTACTTCGCCGACGTTACTTCACTTTCAAAAGGCGGGTAAACTATACAGGGAAAACCGAGGGAAGGGAACACCAATATTTTATGCAGAAAGGATAATCACAATAAAATTAAGATGGTCTTTCCAGCATGCAGCACTACCACAATTTTAACCGCTTTCCTCTCTGCCTTTTGATCAATGGCTTGGCTTGCAAAAATTTTTTTGCATTATTATCATACGGGGCGAGGGTCGGCCGTCAGAGCGGGGATCTAGGAGGATTTTTCTTGGGGGGGGACGGGGAGTGGTTTTTTTCTATCATTTTTTTTGCAAAAATCTTAGCCGCCTGCGGCGGCCGAGGCGAACAGAGTGGGGTGCCACTTTTTTGGGCGTCCGTATTGCGCACCCTGTTTCCCCCCTTGCCCACGTATGATTATTATCCACTTAGCTGACTGACTGCTGATTTCACACGACCAAATTGGAGAAGAAAGGGGTCGACAAGTAGGATGGAACGAGCTTGGCGCCAGCCTCGCAATTCCCAGTCCGCCCCGCAGTCCGCATTTTTTTACCCACATTGAATTTCACCAATCTCACCAATCTTCACTACAGGTCCGATTTATCTCTAGCTTGCACGACCCGAGGCCGCATTTTTCTCTCTCGTTTTACATCCAAAGTGGACAATGGAATGGCTAGAAAACATTAACTAGATAAAACTGGAAATTTTCAGTTTAGCTCGCTTCCCGACCTTAAAAAATTGTTTACGGTACAAAATAAAAAATGTTTACGGTACAAAAACTTGGAATGTGCATCAAATATCGACCAAAAAAGAAAGAGAAGATAGGCGATGGGCGAAGAATACACAGCTTTTTATTTTTTCTTCGACGATCCAAAGAAAGAAAATCCACATTCAAAAAATCCACATTTAGTTAATAACTTCGGGAAATTTGACGATTTTTGTTCATTTTCAAGAGCGAAGGGTATTCTGCATATATAATTAGAGTAAGTTCAATTGGGAGTTGCCCACTAAATTCAATGTTAAGAACAAGATGTCCTTGCCGTACGGCTGGCACAAGATCGTTGAGGCCCGCTTGCAATGAGGTTGTCAGATCGAAATATAGGAAAAAGTAACCATGCATGAACTCATCATAAGTTGCATTATTGCCAGTGCCGGAAGAAGTGAAGCCTTGGTAGTATTGCAGACGGATATAATTTGAAATATCATGTCTTCTTGTAGCGGAGTGTTCTACATATCCGTCTACTGATTCCCCATTTAAAGTCATTGTAACTTTTTCCACAAAAGGACCAGTGTCACAACCCAAAATTTCAAGCTCTTCTTCCTCTTGGTCTTGTGGCGGTGCAGTGCTTTTAGAGTTGCGGCGTCCAAAAAACCGACTTGATGCTCCTTCTTCTTGTGCTGTAGGAGCTGGTGGGGGAACGTGATTACTTTCGCCAACCATTTCAGAACAAAAAACTCTTCCAAAATAATATGGTGTCGTATGTGTGCTGCCAAAATATGAGGCAGTTGGAACAAGACCCAGTACAATTCTTGCTGGTAATGGTGATCCGGCAAATAATCTTTCCACGTAGGATGACGTTTTTCCTATTGTTTTGTGGGTCACTTCTGTGCGAGTATAGTACAATTTAGCATCATGGCCTGCATTGAGTTTTCTATTAATGGACTGAAATAGATTTGCGGAGAGTTGAGCCACAGGGCACATAAGACAAGCATTTGCTATGGTAAGTTTGTACTTTGTGGAATCTGTTTTTGGAACCTGGATCAGAAACTCATTACTTGAGAAATGGAACTCAAATCGTAATCCAAGGCCAGGTATCAGCCACGCCTGAGTACTGAGAAAGTCTGTGTGTGGTTGGCCTGTTAGGTAGACAATTTCATTTAAATACGCAGTATCATCCTCATTGCGGAACAGCTTTCGGCGATTCTCAAAACCACGGTTGTGTGTACTTGTTTGATTTGCCAAAGTTCTTCCATAACTATCCTGATTCCAACCAGCAGCAGACATCCACGTATACTTTGCAAAGCCATCCATGCTAAGATAGTCAATCATAAAAGATTTATAATGGTAGTTATCTGCATTTGGTGTAATAGAACTTTCTCCCACCCAAACACGAACACTTTTGAATAGTGAATGCAGGATGTTGTTAATTGGAGCAACTCTTTTTGCAGCTGGTATTCTGGCGCCCGTTTCTGTCGTTAACCGCAAACCAATTCTCATTAATAGCTTATTAGGAAGGTATGCATTAGGGCCAAGGAAAGGTGGCATATTAAAAGACATTTGGCTTGCTTCGTTCAAACTTTCTAGTGGAAAAAAACATTGCATTTTTATGTTGTCAAACCTTCCGTCCAAGCCTCTGTCTTCAAAAAGACTTTCCAATATACTTTCAGCTTCGTATGTGTTTGGTTCGACAGCGATACTAAAAAAATTTACAGCATCTTATGTACGTCGTCAGAATATTACGCGAAAGACTTACCTTGCTGCCATTTTTTTTCTAAATATTTATACAACATAAAAAAGATCAGAATATTTTGGTTTCTTTCTTTTTGTTGATTTCGGTTTTGTACTCCTTTTTTTATCTTTCAATTTTTGGAGTTCAAAAGATGATATCTGCAAAAAAGAGGTTTAGGATTATCAGTTACTCCAGCGCCTCACCGGAAGGAAAATTTAGAAAATTACCTTAATAGGATGCATAAAAGCCAATTTTGAGACGTTTAATTCGTCGCCATGCCCTATTAAAGTTTCGTGTGATACTGCATAATTTTCTCCGAACCCAGATATTTGCTGTTTTTCTTCCTTTTCTTTTTCTTTTATTACTTTTGGAGATATATAGCCAAGATCTGGTCCCCCTTGCCGTGGCTTTGAAATATTTTTGGGCACAACAAATGGGTTTGGTGGACCCGTCTTAAAGCTTTTTACGTAAGAAAAAAAATTATTTGACGCATTGCCGAGGGACAAATTTATGCTAGTAGTAGCCGGATACTTTTTAAAATCGTGGTGCGTCAGACTCCGAGTGGAAAACACATTTCTATTATTCTTACGTGATGCAAACATGCTGGGTAAAGGTCGAGCAAGAAAACGGAGAAAAGACTAGGTGTGCCATGCCTTATATGGCACTGACATCGAGTTTCTGACAACGAGTTCAGGATCACATGACTCGGCATGAGTCGGAGAGAAAGCTGCCAGAGGCTACAGCTAAGACAGCTTAACTATACAGCAGACAGCAGCTTCACTATTTGTCACTATTTGCCGTGAAAAAGGAAGCAAAGCCGTGAAAGCACCTTTACGTACCATGCCGTGAATGTTTTAGCTATGCCGTCAATTTGAACTAACCGCAGACTCGCGTAGGAACCGATCAACAACGGAGAAAAAACATGAGCCGTGTAAAAAAAAGGGAAAACATATGACCCCTCCCAAGCAATAATCGTCCCTCCACATACGGAGAATGATTTATCAGAACAAGGAAGAAAAGTAGAGCCCAGTCCAGTTGCTGGAAAGCTGGGCAACAGATAAATTGTGGCTCCTTCACGACAAAGAACCACACAATATGTAAAGTAAATCTCTCATTAAGCGACAAATAGATTAGAAGGAATGTGGGGTTCGTACGAATACGAATGTAACGCTTCTTTCACTTCAGAAACAATGTCGGTGTCCTCTGACATAAAATCTCTGTTGAACGGAGTAGGCAGTTTATGCGGTTGCCTACTTATTTCCAAAAACAAAAGAGACAAAGAAAATTTAAATAGTAGAGTGTGATATATATAGATAGTTTTGGTACCTTCCTTAGTCGCTTTATATTCCTGCCTTTATAGTTTTTAAGGCTTTTGTCAAGTCGACAACATTTGTGCCATCTCTTGGTGATTTCTCTCCCTATACGAACGGCGGCTTTGTCTCCTGTGTTTCCAACGGATTGGTTGCGCCCTCTATTCGTCCCTACTAAATGTCAGCGTTCTTCGCGGTCGTTTGGAATTCACCGTGCCTCTCAATCGTCGACAGATGGCATGATAAGCGCTGCCTACTAAAAGTGTATCTCTTTGGTTTAAAAAAATGCACTTTTATCTTTGCGCTAACACTATAAAAACATTATGGAATGAAACGAGTTAAATCGATTGCGATTGCCATAAATCAAATGCACAAGAACGGTAAATTCATATATTTCTACGAAGCCAAGTCGACAGACATTGCTTTAGTAGCGAGTTTAGATTCGGTACAAAAATAGATCGTACTTTGCTCACGCCAGGGGCAAGTTCGATTTATGAACTCTAAATTTGAATGAACTGCCTGTTTGTCGCCTGCAGGCTAAGACTATGCGATGATCCGACTAGGTGAGCATGGGACTGGTTCATTTTTTCTGAGGCTCGTTTTACCGAGCTATCTTTTCTAGAAATAATTTGCATAAATAAGTGCTGGGGAAGTTCTGGGGCATTTAATTCTGGGTGGTTTATGAACTTATGACACGGTAAGCCTTCAAGCCTCAAGCCTCAATCGTTGCTGTGTCAATCGTTGCTGTGTACTTTCACCCCTACAATGAGGAATGCGGTGATTTTAGCCTCCTTAAAGCATCAGCAGCAGCAGCAGCAGCACAGTGTTTAGAGAGGCGCAGGTAAGGCAGCTTGCAGGCCCACGAGGCAGATGCGAGACGAGAGAAAGCAGGCCAGATGGAACACTCCCAAAATGGGCAGCTTTGAGGCCCACCCGATATCGGAGAAAGCCACCAGGATATGAGAACACTCCCGTTGGGGGCAGCGGGTAGGAGGGCCCCAAAAGGCCTTGCCAATATCGGAGGAAGCCACCGGGAATAAAGGTCTTGGCTGCTTGAAACCAGTAGTTGATTCCTGCTCCGCCAACCGGCCATGCTGATCAACTCCCTTCACTCCTGCGGGGGCCCCATTAACTGCAAAGCTCCAGTATGAAACCAGTAGTTGAT
>JAAUYB010097338.1_pt1 | contig 11965 bp, 12 predicted proteins | sample 7278071 | NCBI WGS metagenome assembly JAAUYB01 (sample SAMN14350121, study PRJNA611818) | marine sediment metagenome | isolation source: surface marine sediment (1.8m) | place: French Polynesia: Moorea | collected 2018-08 | reverse complement strand
GGCCCATGCCAAATTTGGTTGAGATCCATCCAGTAGTTTGGCCTCCAAATCCGAACAAACAAACAAACAAACAGACAGACACCTCTCTTTTATATATATAGATATATATATAGATTAGGTCCTTGGCTTTTAAGGCTTTTTTCAGGATTTCAATGAAAAAGCTGAGCCATGAAGTTAAATTATAAATGTGATGGTACAAAAGCACTTTTTTCCACTAGCAGTTAGATTCCCCTCACCTGCCTAATGTATTTTTGCGAGTATTCTTGTTTCACCTCACTCGCAAGCTCATTTGGGAAACAAGAATACTCGCAAAAATACATTGGCAGATTTGGGGAAACAAATTGCCTGTGAAAAAAAGTTCTACTTTTTTAACCATCACATTAATAATCATTTTGTGTCTCAAAATATCACAAATTGTGCAATTAAGATATTTTATTTACAAACTTAATATGTATCTTTACTTAAAACAGGCTAAAAATATTTTTTTAATTTTTGTATGTAGTGAGCGTCATAGAATGGGGCGCCCCCTTCTCGTCAGGGGCCGCCCCCGAATCTATGACGTGAGTGATTGCTGTGAGATGCTGGGAACCTCTCTTTGTTCCCTTCTCTCTGTTATGAGAAAGAAATTTTAAGAAAATATCAAACTCATTTAGCTTGCTGCACATAGCTACAAGTTTATTTGACCTTGTGAATCTCGATTGGTACCTCAAGAAAAACTATCTGCTTGCCTTTGCTTTTTCCTTCTTCTCCGCCACCTGCTTGGCCTTGGCCACCACCGCCCTCAGCCTCCTCCTCTGCACGGGAATGGCGAACCCGAGCCTCCGGGCATCCCTCCTCTCCTCATTGGAGAAGCTGACCAGGCTCTCCGACAGCGGCCAACCGTTAGGGAGCTCAGACGCCCGGTTGAGCACCCGGTCGAAGAAAGGGTGCGCCATCACCTTCCACGGGTGCGGCCGGAGGTCCTGCTGGTACTGCAGCATCTGAGTGAGCAAGTCCAGCAGGGCGGCATTGTTGTGGGACGGGACGTTTTGGAAGATCTTAATGAGCGTCCGCTTCCGCTGCTTGGGGCTTTTCCTCTTTAGCGGCGGGGTGTTGTAGTTCACCCCCATCTGTGCACAGTCCTTTTTGGTCCAGGGCCCAAGCACTTTCTGGATGTTCCTCAGCTGCATGCGGTGGCCGCGTACGTGTGAGGCAAACACTGGCTCCTTGAGAACCATCTCGGTGAGCACGACCGCTCCGCTCCACACATCAGCCGAGCTGCGGCACCGGGTCGTCGTCATCAGCAGCTCGGGTGGGTTGAAGAGGACGGTGCCAACTGAGTGGGACTTCCAGCGGCCGCGACACATGCGGGCACATCCAAAGTCGGTGATCTTGAGCGTGCCTCTCGCGCGTGACACCAGCAGATTCTCGGGCTTGATGTCGAGGTGCAACACACGTTGAGCCGACAGGTAGGCCAAGCCACGGAACATCTGGAAGGCGAACGCCTCTGTGTAGATCCCCAGCCCGTTCTCCGCCGTCGGCGACCAGTGACGCCTAATGAACTTGAGGAGATCCCCATCCTCCATCAGCTCGTATAGGATGTTGAGGTGCCCACGCCGGCGGAACTTCTTGACAAAGGCGACGACGTTGGGGTGCGAGTGCACCCTCTTCATAAAGCGCGGTTCAGGGTCTAGGTCGTCGTTCAGGACCTTGAGGGCGTAGCGTCCCAGTGACCTGCCGCCGGCGCGCTTAAAGACGTCCACCCTGTACACACGCCCAAAGGTCCCCGAGCCTATCTTGCGCTTGTTGGACAGCACCACTTCAAAGTCCATGTGATTCACTCAAATTTTCACACCACTCTAACAATGAACAATTTCCCAGCATGATTTTTTAAAGAAAAAAGCACAAACCGTTATGAATTGAACAGTATGCCCAGATTTTTCGACCCCCAAAAGCGCCAAAAATTGTAAAAAAGCGCAAGAAAAAGCGCCAGCCGAAAATGTCAAAATTTTTATTGCATTATTGGACGTTTCAGGGGTAGTTAACTTTTTTTAATTTTTTTTTCCGAATTTGAAGAAATATTTAAATTTTACTAAATAAAAAATTAAGGAAGTCAAAATTTCCAAACTTCAAGTCCAAAACACAAAATATTCTTTAATTAATGGGGGGTTAGCCTGGGAAATTCTAAAAATTTGTCTATAGGGGGGTGGGGTTGTGTCTGTAAGGGCGTTAGAGGGGGGGGGGGTCGGTTTTGGGGCCTCAGCCCATGGGTAACCCCCCTAACCCCCCCCATTGCCCATATGTGGTCACACTGGTTGGGAAATGAAAGTAACTGCGATTCAGTGTAACCAGAAATGGCGATTTATCGTCAAATTGGCACTTTTGAGGTCCTGTTGGAAACAATACCTTGCCCTGGCAACTGGTAATTTTTTTGCGATTTCTTGGCAATTTTCGACAATTTTGGCGGCAACTTTAGGCAAATTTACCGGTAAACTTTCTAGGAAATTTGTGTAAAATTTACTACATGAGTTGGGAAATCAAATTAGGGGCAAATGGACATTTTACACAAATTAGAAAAAATGCGGACTCCATTCAACGGATGATTTGCTGGTGGTGATGAAAGAAAGCCATGAAAAGTGTCCAAGCTGCAAAAGCAAGGTCCGGTTCCTATGCTCATCTCCCAACTAAAAAAGGTGCTCCAAGTCGCAACGATGTGTCAAGCCGTGGACTGTAGAATCCCAAGTCAAGCAAGGCGTCAGGAGATACAAATTACAAAGAAGATATTTGTATCCCAGATATTTATGTGAAAAGTTATGACCCTTGACATGAACCTGTCAATACAAACAAACAAAGAGAGAAAAATCGCCAAATTGGCGATGACACTTTTTCCTATGTTTACCGATTTCTTGCAATCTACTTCAAGAGAGAGAACATTAGGACTGCGTAAAACTCTAGTCTTGAACAATTGTATTATTATTAATATATATTTTACGAACTCCATCGATACTTTTGACTATGCAGACCAGCAAAATGGTACCCTACCCAGTCGTACGACGGGTCACAATACACTTAAAAATCGTCTTTATAGCACGGTGCGCTGTAATAATGCAGTAAAATATGAAAGCCTTTGTGAAAGTCTAAAAAATGCCAAATTGGATTTACCCTCTTGATCTGACACTTCTTCACTGAAATTGACAATAGTGGTTACACCCCGTTGGACACTGCCGCCTCAGCTGAAGCTTAGTTGAGCTGTCCTTCTTCAAGCCAGCTTCAATCTTACCGTTGCCCCCAAACCAACCCTTGTAACAAGCGAGATGTCCCCCGTGGCTGCAGCCCTGGCACCAAACCAGAACTCCCCTTGCCCGGCGGTGACAGACGGCGCACTTTCCAGGCAACGCGCCGCAGCGACGGCACCACCACTTCGGACCTCTGCCGCCCTTGTCGGAGCCGACCAGGGCGCGGTTGCAGCGGGAGCAGTTGGAGCAAAAAAGCCATGGGTTGTCTTTGTCTCCCCTGATCTCCCTGCGAAGCTCCCTGAGGGCCGGCGGGCTCTGTTGCCGCAGGAGGGCCACCTGGTTGAACAGCCGGAACTGGTGCAGCAGCTGCTCGTACGACTGGAACCAGTGGTCCACCTCAGAAGAGTCCAGGAAGTTGGAGCAGGCGCGGACGCGATCGGAGCCCAACACAAGGTACATGCACACGGCGGACTAAAAAAACCTCTTTTTTGCCGAGATAAAGCAAATTTACAATTTTATTTACCTGCACGTCTCCGTTCTCAGCGAACTGCTTGAGGGTCTCCGCCACCGACTCCGATGGGTCCCAGGGGACGTAGGCAGAGTGCTCCTGCAATACTTGTTCGCTGATCTGCAGCATCTCCTCGTAGTCCTCGTCTTCATCCTCCTCCGGATCGGGGACGACGGCGGAAGGTCCGTCGGCGACGTCGCCTTCGTCGTTCGGGGATTGCACAGATGACGGCTAAAAAGCGAGTTTACAAAAAGATCCCGAACAAGACACAGCACGAAGATGTTCCATTTACCTCCACGCTGGCCAGGATCTTTTCCGCTGTCGCTTGGTCGTGATCGGTGGCGTCACGGATATTATGGGAAGAATCGAGCGATTCCCTGGTTTGAACGCATTGCAAAATATGGCAGGGATACAGATTTTATCATTTTCGCCATTCCAGTTTACCTATCCACTGGAACTCTGACATAGTCCTCGTTGGGATCTCCACTCCTGCCGTCCGTCGCAGCGACGGGTAGAGGCAACATCTCGAAGAAATAATTAAAGAATTCAGGTAATTTGACTAAAGAAATAGAAAAGCAGTACTCACCGCCATACGTGGGCGGCCCCATATGATTCCATATAATGCCCCCCCACACCAGGGCAAAATCCTAACCCCCCCCCCCTCATCAAACCTCCGGACAGGAAACTCCCCCCCCCTCCCACCGGGAAAATTTATTGATCCCCCCCCACCGGGAAATTTTATTGACCTCCTCACCCGCACAATGGGTAAAATGACAAATTTTAGTGAAATTTTGCTTAAAAAAGAAATTTTTTTGGAAACCTAAAAATTGCCCAAATATGGGGTCTTTCTATGCAAAAGCATTAAAATAACCCTATTGTTCCCTTTAAATGTGTTATTTAGTTCTTTTTCTCTTTTTGATCCCATATGAAAGTGATGCCGGTCTTGGAAAAAATGCAACCCCCCCCAGGCCGAAATCCTAACCTCCCCACCCCCCACCCCCCAACACCAAAATTGATTCCCCCCCCCCACACACACACCAATGAAATCCGTGCCCATGCATGCATGCTCACCGCTCTAGCAATTCCAGATCTTGCTCCAGCTTCCGAAATGTTCCCTAGGCCTTCCCCAGGTCCCGAAGCGGCAGATGCCTCCACAATTAACAGCATGTCCATCCCGTCCGAGGAGGAACCGTTCGGGCCCAGAGGTAGTTTTCGGCCGGAAGAGGAGGTCATGGCGGCGGCGGCTTCCGTTCCGCTCCTTCGTCTGTTTTCGGGGGAACGAGGATCCGCGGCAGCTGCCGTGGCAGCTGCGGAAGAGGATGGCATCTCAGTCGAAGTCGCCGCGGCCTTTGCCATGGAGCCGGAGGCAATGTTGGTCAGAGTCAGATCGTTATCGGCGAGGGGCTCGTCTACAGGATAGAGTAGGAAACAGAAACATCATTCCTGATGCGGCATAGACATAACAGGCTCCAATTTCTTCTTCACCTTCGCTAGAATGGTCACTAGGGGAAATAATTCCAGAAAGGTGTCGTCGTCGACCTGTTGCGGATGTGTGGCGCTTCCTCGACTCAGCAGCAGTTATTTTGCCATCCGGGAAGCCCTTGAAGTCACCCTGATAAAATGCGACCATTAGAAAGAGATCCATACCGTGCCTTAGCTATCTCTAACTCGCCCTGTACTCTGGCGGGATAGCATCCCACAGCTCCTGGTCGTAGTCGTCGTCCGAGCACCCGTACATGATCCTGAAGTTTGCCCACGCTATGGCCACCTCTGGCCTCCCCAGCGCGTCCGCCACCTCCTCGTTGTGCTCGCATAACTCCGAGAAGGGCGCCCCCCTCGTGCGGTACTCGAAGGCAGAGCGGACGAACCAGTCCATGTCGGTGACCGCCTCCTGGTGGAAGCCAGAGTCGCGGTCGTCGGCGGGGTCATCCAGGTCCATGAGTGGAGGCGGTTCCTCTACCACGTCGAAATAGGTGAGCTGGCTGGTGGGGGCTACCAGGAGGCGGTCCTCCATACTGGAGAGCGAAGGACAAAAAATAAACATCTTGTTCACATCGTGGCAACAGAATCTGGCGTGGCCATATATATATTCGGGGGAAAGCAAAGCGATTGTAACATCTAATTTTCTCACTGTTTCGCGTTCCCGTTGACCCCTGAGGTCTGCTGATGGGCCGCCTACGATACGACGAAAATATTTTCTGATCCTTGGGTTTTGGAAAGTTGGACATACACATACATTGAATTCATTTATATGAACAAATTTCTTCCCACCTGACAGTACATAGAAGTTTTTTTTTGGGAGGGGGGCATTGACAAACAAAGAAAATTTTGATTTTCAACTAACCTAGAATCTTTGTTTAGTCAAACAAAAATAGAAAAAAATATATGAACAAACATAGGCACTGGAATTCTGGAAAAGAAGGAAGGACTCAAGAGGTCAACACAAAGTAATCTATAGATCAGTGTTGGAGTTGAAAGTTTTGTTAATCAAGATATGGGCCAAGAAAGGAGAATTGCACGGGGGAATGGGTACCAAATGAACCTTTGGACCTCCGTTATAAATGATTAAATTTTAGGCCTTTTTGGTCAAGCACTAAGAAAATTATGTACCATATGCGCATTATTTAAATTCAAACATATTTTAAGTTGTAGTGCCTCTGCACTTTCTCTGAACCCAAAAATATTGGTTTGATGCAAAAGGCATGTATTTCAGCTTTTACTTGCAAGAGGAATGGGTCAAACATCTTTCAAAAAAATGAGTGCTGGCATTTTTAAGTGTGCAAAGTCCGAATCCATAACGGCACCAGTACATAAAATTTACTACCTATAAATGGACTCAAAAAATGAAAAATCGGAAATTTTAAAGTTTCTGATGGCTAAAAAATATGGACAAAGGCTCATTTGAAAGCTTGTTCATTCTTCTTTGAGTACAAATATTTTCAAAGTGCAGCACCTGTCATGCAACCTGCCAGAACCTGTAGCAGGTGCATTTCAGGTACGGACCTTGCACACTTCAAAATGCCAGTATTCAGTTTTTTAAGATATTTGACCTAATCCGTTTGTAAGTGAAAGGCGAAATTAATGTCTTTTGCATCAAACCAAGATTTTTGAGCTCAGATAAAGTGCAGAGGCAATACAACTAAAAACATGTTTGAATCTAAATAATGTGCATACGGTATGGGTTACTTTGGGGTCCTCACATCATCCAAGTTAGCCCACTCTCCAAAGGGAAATCAGTACATAAATGTTTCAGAAATTACAAAAATTGATGATATTTTTGATTGAAAAGGGTCTGTCTGGTTACAAGGTGGTGGAAAAATGTTCCTGGTCACACGACTCACATCTGCCAATATTTTTCTTTGGTTAAAACAGAAAGCCTAGGTTCAATAAGACTGAGTGAAAGCATTGTCATGGCCACACCTGGGCAAGGAGGGTGGGTAGGGGTGGGTTACCCGTACCCTGACGTCTCAAAAATTACACCCCTCCTAACCCTTCCACAGACACCCCCCAATAGATATAATTTTGATGTTTCCAAGGCTACCCTCCTCCCTAAATCTAGGAATTTTTTATTTTTGCATCTTTTTCGCAAAATTTTGCCTCTAGCACCACTATTAAAAGGGTGCTTAGTGCATGCATTCTCCAGTTCATAAAGGTCTTCTTGGGAGGGTGGGATTTTTCGTGAAATCATACCTTTTTGAAAACAATCCTCCTTTTTTACCAGTTTCTCCCGTATCCTACCACCCCCCTAAGAACAAAACCTTACCCTTGCCTTACCTTCCCCAAAACCCACCCACCCCCTGACAGGAAAAGAGCTGACCCCCCCCTCCTATTATTTGGTTGCTTGCCCATGTGTGGTCATGGCCTCAAACATGATAAAAAATGTGCCCAAATGTGACCAGGAATAATTTTCCACCACCTGGTAACCAGACAGACCCTTTTCAATCAAAAAATATCATTGTTGAAAAATGTGGTTTTTTTGTAATTTCTGAAACATTATGAACTGATTTCCCTTTAGAGAGTGGGCTAACTTGGATTTAAGGACCCCAAAGTAATCCATACATAATTTTCTTAATACTTGACCAAAAAGCAGAGAAGGGGGGGAGAAGCAAAGACACTTACTCCACTACTTGCCTTTCCGTTGTTACACTTGACCAAAAAGGCCTAAAATTTAATCATTTATACATGGAGATCCAAAAGTTCACTTGGTACCCATGCCCCCCTGCAATTCTCCTTTCTTGGCCCATATCTTGATTAACAAAACATTCCACTCCACTGACCTGATCATGGCAGGGGCGTGATCACACATGGGCACACATGGGATGAGGGGTCCCCTCCATGCACCCCCCTCAAAATAATAGCTCCCATTTATAAAAGCATGAACTGATCCCGCCCATCCAAAAAAAATATAAAAAAAACTATGTAGGCATACCCCCATCAAAGATTTTCTTGCTGTACAAAAATCAACCAAATTTTTAAAAAGAGCTTTGCTTGTGCAACTTTTTTTTCCTGGGGAGGGTCTCTCTTTGGCCCACGGCCGATCCGGTATTCGAATCCTCATGCCTTCACCCTACTCCTATTTGCCGGAGCTAGCACACCACCGATGAACGCCGGTGTGCGCACAGGAGCACATTAAAGCTCTCTGCGGCATTGCCTTCGAGGAAGGCCCACTTGTTCCCCCCCGAAGGGAGAACCCACTTTTTGTGCCACTCTTGTAGGTGAGATAGCACCACTTTATCCCCCCTCTGGTGCCAATTTTGTATTCTTGGATATCAGAGGAGGCCACTCTGCGCCCGTTATTTGGGCGGGGTTTCCTTCCCCCCACTTTTTGCCACTCTGTAGGTGAGATGGCGCCACATGACTCTCCAAAGACAGACAACAACAACAGGTTTGGAGAGTTTTCCTTCTCTCTGCGCCCAGTATATGGGCGGTTTTTTTACCCAGGTTTTCCTTCCTGTGGGCGCGCCGGGCCGGGAGTTCAACCCAGGACTTTCGGATTAGAAATCCGATGCTCTACCACTGAGCTATTCCTGCCGCCCTGATGTTTGTGCAACTATATATTCTCCCTTTTTCTTTAAAAATTACTGAATAAAACATTTTTTAAGAACAAGTGGTCTTGGGAAGGAGATTTTTCCGCTGTACAACATTCCGCTATCAAAAACGTTGGTAGAGGCTCCCCAAGCATTGCATAAAAATGTAAGCCCATATGTAGGCGGAAAATTCTCTCCCAAAAAAATTGCCCCTTGTTCATGTGTCAGCGGGATGCCCTACTCACCTGGGAGAGGTCATGTACCCATGGTGTCAGGAATGTAGGAAGGGGAACGTTTCTAAGTTTTTCCCCGTGTTGTGCGAAAAATTTTCGTTGTTTGTTCATGGGTTCCGAAAATTTCGTTGTTTGTTCATTAAATAGCAATTTTGTGTATGTTCAAGTTTGTAAATTTTTCTTCACAAACATGAAATTTCATCATTCTATTTTAGGTAAACATAAAGTTTCGTCGTACCGCCGCTCCCCCCTGCTGATGTTCTGGTGTCATTGCGGCGGCCGAAGCCGCCATCGAGACTGAACCAGACCTTTGGTGTCCGTGCCGAAGATGGTACGAAGTCCCGGATAAGTTGAACTGTTGTTGCGGCGGTTGCGGTGCTGTCGCAGCGGAATATGAGTGAGCCACCATTGAGCTGTGGTAGTTGTGGTGGGCTCCGCCTTCTTGGGCGACGACGGGGATGTTGGTGGCGATGGCGGCGCTGCTGTTGCCGTAGTATGGCGGAGGGGGAGGGGGAGGGGGAGGTGGCGGATCGGGGATGTAAGACATCTGGAAGATGAATATTATCTTTCAAAACTTCGAGAAACATTGTATTTGTAGCAAAAAAATGTCAAACTTTAAGACACTCTCTTACGTGTTTCTCAATGGCACTGACGCTGACATTCCTGTCCCTCTGCCTGGCCCTGGAGGCCACGGTGACTCCCCCCTTGTGGTCCACCGCCAGGGCCATGGTTGGGGCGCGCTCCGCCGGCCGACCAGCCAGAGAATGGAAGTGGAGGTAGAGACACCCATCCCTGCTGGCAGAGAGTAGCTCCCGGCCTTCTAAATCTAGCCATGCCATGTCACAGGTCCCGTCTCGCTGGTCCTCGAAGGTTGCCCTGGGCACGCACGGGCGCCTCACGTCGAAGACGCCGATGCTGAAGTCCTTGTGCAGGCAGGCGGAGGCCAGCTGTGCCTTGTGCGCCGGGCGCCATCGCACGGCCACGGTGGCGGCGATGGCGGCGATGGCAGTGTCGGCGCCGCGCCGCACCGAGGCTTCGTCGCGTGCCAGCCACACCTTGACGGAGCGGTCGCGCCCGCTGGTGGCGATCCAGTGCCGCAGCTCAGGGTGCCAGTCGATGCCCATCAGACACTCGGTGCTGGCGGTCACGCTTAGCTCGCGCCGGTCCGCCTTGCGCATGTCGTAGATGTAGAGGCGGCCGCCCTCGGTGCCGCCGGCAAGGATGGGCTGGATGGCACAAAAAGAAGATGGGACTTGGATAAAACTTACAGTTCAAGATCAGATATTAGTGTTTTCGGTTGCGTACTTGCTCCACCGGGTTGAATTGTACGTCTCGGAAACAGTCTCCAACACCTTCCGTCCCAATGGTGAGGCTGGCACCAGACATCCTCACGTCGTAGATGCGGATAGTGCAATCCTGAAGGAAAAATCACGCATCAGTAACTGCTAGGAAGCTCTCTTCATCGTGGCAACTATAGGAGGGAATTTAATCGTACTTGAGAACATGACGCGAGCAGGTTCCTGTCTACGGGGCTGAAGTGGACCTTGTGAGCAGTCCTACTGTGGTCTGAGTAGACGTGCTCCATGGTCCTGCTGGGCGCGGCGCCCTCCGCCGCCGCCGCCAGGTTCCACAGGACGACGGCCCCGTTGGTGGCGGCGGTGGCCAGGCGGTCCTGGTCGCCCCAAGACCAGGCCACGTCGGTGCAGCTGTAGTTGAGGTTGGCGCGAGCGGGGCGCAGGTTGGCCACTTCCTCCAGGCGGCGGCGCTGCAGCAGGTCGGAGGAGGAGGAGGAAGGGGACGGGTGGACGTCAGAGCTGGTGGTTGGTTCCCCATCGTTGCAAGAGATGACCTTGAACGCTGGAATTAAAATGCAGGAATCGGTGATTTTACATTTATGACACTTGACGTGTTAGTAAGGGGGGAGAATTCCTCACTCGATCGTCCGGCCACTACCACCTTTGTCCTGTCAGGACTGACCGAGAGGCCCGAAATGACTCCCCCAGCCTCCAGCCACAAAGAGCTCACTTTATCTGGGGACATGACGGACTGTTTTCAGTTGCTGTCTTCTTCAAAGAGATCTAGGCTATCGTCGCCAGTCGTCGCCGTGATGGGAGGTGCCCCCTTCAGTCTTAGCGACGCCCTCCCGCCCTTCTTGACCGAAGAACAGCTGGGATTCCCCGAGGAAGAACAACTGGACGAGGATCCCTGTGAAGCTGGATCCCCCTTGCGTTGGCCGCTTCTCTTCCTGTCGGCGCTCGCCGTCTTATCAACAGGGCAGCGTCTGGCGAGGATGGCGGCGGCCGAGTGGTATGCAACAGCGTCCACGGAAGACAAGTCCCGTACGATGTGCGCCACTACCACTGGTCCGCCGCGATTACTGGAGTCACTTTCACAGCGGAGGGTCAGCTCTCCAAGGATCTGCACCTGACAGCCCTGGGCAAGCTTGTCGGCCTCGCCAAGGATCAGACTGAAAGAGATAAAGTTCGGGTCACTCTGAGAGATTCGTTCCTGCAAGATTTGCTGACCTGTAGTCTACCCAGCCCTCTTCCTGCGCGTCCTCCGACAGACCTCTGATGGCCACCAGGCTCTCCTCGAGCAGCCTGAGTCTCACCTGGCCGAAGACCCTGACGTTGGTGTTGCCCCAGCTGTCGAGGTCCCTGACCTGAGCCACTTCCTCCACGGCCACGTGCACGTACGGTTTGGGCAGGAGGGCGGGGAGGGGCATCAAGGACTAGGACGAGGTCAACGAGGTCACGGAGGAGGAGGTCACGAGGGAGACGGCGCAAAGTGTAAGTGTGTAACTGTCTGCAACTGCAAGTCACACAGTAACTTCAGTAAGTGTGCCTTGGTCAAAGACGTCTTTGGCCGTGGTTTAGGGATGGCATCGAGCCTGGCCCGAACCCGAAAGCTCGCAGGCTCGCACCGGTTTTTCGAGGCTCGCACCAACCCGCAGCCCGCACCTTGGCTCGCGAGCCTGAATTT
>JAAUYB010007973.1_pt1 | contig 11970 bp, 8 predicted proteins | sample 7278071 | NCBI WGS metagenome assembly JAAUYB01 (sample SAMN14350121, study PRJNA611818) | marine sediment metagenome | isolation source: surface marine sediment (1.8m) | place: French Polynesia: Moorea | collected 2018-08 | reverse complement strand
TTGCATTTTTGACACCTCGGGACGCTCGAGCAGAAGCCGATCCATTTTTTTTTGCCCCTCGCGGTTCTTTTCCTCGGGGTTTGTTGGGTGTGTTTTAGAAGGGGTGGTGGGGGGGGTGGGGGTGTGGGTGGGGGAGGGAGAGTCGCTGCCCCTTTCTTTACGGGGTGGGTCAAACACGGTTCCCTCCTCGGCCTCTCTGGCCCTGGAGAGCAGGTGGGCATTCACCGGAGGAGATTCTCTGTCGAGTACGGTTCTAGCTACCTGGCACAGCCCCCCAATCAATCCGACGCGTAGTACGGAATAGAGAGAGGGAATTTGGGGCGAAAACATGCCCAAGTTTGCCTTTCTCATAAGGCTGGACTGGGCGGCAAAATTCGCAATAGAAGCGGCCGTAAATTTTTGGCATTCCACCGGGTGTGACCCGATAATTGAAAAAAAGCTGCGAAACAGGCGAAGGCACGCCGCATGCAGGATGAGGGCATCTAGCCTCAGATAGTGGGAGAGATATTGTCCCACCGTGGTAAAACCCCTCTCCCTATAAAATTGCAAGCAGCGAGAAATGTCTCCGGGGGTGGGGCCTCCCCCTAGATCGCTAGCCCAAAGTTTGGGATCTTCGGGCAATCCGGGAAGATCCAGGGCCTCCGGGCCAGTCAGGACCTTGAAGGGGAAATGCCCTTTGGCGCAGTCCAGGCCGCACATTTCGGACAATGTGCGCAAGTTCACGGAAGGAACTAGTTCGAAAGCGTCTCTCCACACGATTCTCTCTCCCTTGAGCCCCAAGTGTCTCAATTTGTTTCCTTCTCTCATCAGGTGGAGATTTCCGCCTTCCTCGCAATTGGACAGTGCGGTGGCCAGGGCGGCAGCCATTATAGGAAAATCATAGCCCCTCCCATTAGCCGTTACGATGACAAAGTTAGCTATTAGCGATCGCAGGCGCCGTTCAAAACGGCCGAGGAGAGTGCCGTAAAAAGACCTTTTGGCGGCGGATCGGCTCATGCCCGTGCGAAGTTGAGCGAAGCGGACATGAGCGCGACGGAGGGGGCGCAGCAGTCCAATCATGAGGGGTCTAAGTAGGGCCTTTTTTTCTCGGGAGGCGAGTAGCCTCCTCTTCCTGACATAGGCCAAGTATTGACCCATAACCTCCACTAGACTAAGGGAGGAAGTGGGGCGAAAGAAACGCAACCGTCCGTCTCTTTCCTCGGGCCACTGTCCTCCCTCCCCTTCTCCGCCGCCGCCGGCCTTTTTCTCACCCGCCCCGTCAAAGTGAGCTAGAAGAAGAACCCGCTGGCGGTATCGGGGCTGGGAGTCAAATCGCACGTGAGACAAGGGGGGCAGAGGCTGTTCCGTAGGCTCTCCTTCACCTCCCCCCACGAATTCCGTGGTAGCCTCGATATCGAGCGACGCCACTGACAAGTCGCAGCAGCGCAAAATTGTCTTCACCCATGGACTGGAGGGGGGAAATCCCAATATCTCCAACAATTGAAAAACGTCGGGTTCCGTACGGTACAGACGTTGGCACCAGTTGGGGGGAAAGCAACGGGAGAAGGATTTCCATCCGCTTTTGCAGGGGTGGCACGTACAAAAATGGGGGTGGTCATCGGATCCTCCTTCCTCCCCACCCCCACCTCCTCCCTCCTCCTTCTTCTCCTCTTCTTTTTCTTCCTCCTCCTCCTCTCGAAGGGCCGCTCGTTCCGCCGCCTGCTTCATTCCTCTCGCCGAAAGTGAAATGTGGGGTAATGTAGAGGTGAGGCGGGAAAGGCGGCCTCTCGTGCGCAAATATGTCTTTTCGTAGCTTTCTCGAAGCCAAAAAAAAGTGGCGGGAAAAGCCCAACACAGAACCATGACGGGCCCTTTTCTTTCCCCCCTTTCCCCTTGGGCCCCGCCGCCGCCGCCATGCGTCCAAGGATAAAGCCGCAGAAAACTTTTAAAGATCTGGCGGGAAGGCTTTTCCACCACAGAGGCCCATTTAGAGTGAGAGGGGTACGTTCCAGCGTGGTAGATCACGATAAGCGAGGAGTTGCAGTCGCGGAGGATGTCCCGCAGGGGTCGGAAGGGGGAAGCGGGAGCGGAGCTCGAGGCAATTTCTCTAATTAAATCCCAAGGATATTTTAGCGCCGCGGTAGGCCTTCGGGAAGGGCTCGGCGGGGGCAAGGAGGAGACGTACTCGCTAGATAAAAGCTTTCTTTCCCTCAGGCGATGCAAGACGAGGGGGAAAATTCCCTCCCTAAGGAGGCACTCTCCTTTCTCGACCGTCCTAGGCGGTGGAGATGCCCTTACGCAAAAACCGGCCAATTTCAAACCCAGCCAGTCCGGTCCCCCGAAAGCTAAGGGGGCATCGGGGCGTTCTCCGCCATTGTTGAGGAAACCCGTGTAAAAACGATGGGGATTGATGGCTCGATAAAGGAGACCGTCGCCTTCTCCTCCCGGGACCAAAAGAAAAAAATCCCCCTTGCCTCGGAGCAGCTCCTCGGTTCCCATCAGACCGGAAAGGCAGAAATGAGGGCGAGGATCGAAAAAACGAAAAAATTGCCGGGAGCAAGAGACGGTCACTATTTCTCCCTCTTTTTCCGCCGGCTCGCCACCCTCGGCGATAGTTGATTCGACGATAGAAGCCGTCCCTCGTAGAGCGAATGCCAAGCAAAAGTACCTGACCCGTCCCTCCCCCTCTTCTTCCCTCTCCCCTTCCCTTTCCTCCCTCCCTCTGTGCGGACTTTCGCCCTCCTCTCCTCTTCCCCCGCCAAGGAGAATGAGGCATAACTTTAGTAGGTTATTCTCCTGTAGTGGAAAAAACCTGGGTAGTTCTCCGGGCTCCCCGTAAAAATGCTTGGAGAGCTGAATAAATTTTTCCTCTTCTCCTAGAGGGGGCGGGGGCGGCTCGGACCCCGATGTCCCCAGTGCCCCGCAAATGTTGGCATCCTGATTCATGAATGCATCCACCAGCCGGGCGTATACCTGCAGCCCGGGCTGCTCGGGAGGAGTTTTTTCTTTCGCGACCGCGCGCCCTTCTCCCCCTCCCACTTTTTTCTTCTCTCGAGGATGGGGAAATAGGTAGGGCTCGTAGAAGGCAAAGAGAGCCTTTATCGGATTCGATCCGAGTTTTTGAAAAAGCTCCCCTTCCATGTTTTTCCGCGGGGAGAAGAGGAGGGGGGGAAGGGGGGTCAAAGCAATGAGGCTGCTGTCAAATTTATGCCCGCACGTTGACTCTTCTCAATCCTTTTTGGTGGACCGCGGCATCCCACCGTGGAAGGGGGGCGCTCAAGAGGATAATTACATTGAGGATTGAATGAATGGAGACGGAACTCTCCGGGGAAAACATCGTTTCTAGTCGGCGAAGCAGGGGCTCCGAAAACTCTAGAGAGGGGGGAAACCGGTAGGCGTCTCCGGGCTGCTTCATGAGAAAGGGACGGTCGTAAAGAGGGGGGAGATTTCCGCCGTCACCCCTTTGCCTCCCGGGGCGGCGGCCGCCGGGTAGAGGCGATAAACTCCGATTTCTTTCTCCGCCCTTCGAATTCCTTTTGGTGGCCTTGGAGGCGGAAAGAGAACCGAAGGAAGCCGATCTTCCTCGCCCACCCCTGCCACGGGTTTTTCGAAAACGAGTTCTCTTTTGTCGCCGGCGGCGGCGGCGGCCTCGACGGCGGCGTTTTTTTGAAAGTCTTTTCTCTACCTCCGCCTCCGGGCCGGAGGAGGAGGAGGAGGACAGAGAAGAAGGGCTCAAAGAGGAAGGGGAAGGAGAGAGGGTGTCAAACTGCTCGCGAATGAAATAATGAGGGGAAATGAGAATTCCTCCCCCCACACCTCTCTCCCCTCCTTCCCCTTTTCTCCAAAAACCTTGGCTCGGTTCCGAGAAATCCTGGCCGTAATAGACAAAGAACTCTTTTTGGTTTTGTTTTTGTTTCGTTAGAATTACATTGGCAGTCACGGCCACGTCAAAAGTGTCCACCGAGTATTTGCTTTGCAAATGTAAATACAACCGAGCCAGGACATCCCTATAATCATCGGCCCCTCCTCCTCCCCCTAGCCCCAGGGAACCTCCCTCCTTGTCCACGGACGAATTCGGATTTGGCCCGAAACGGAGGGTGGAGGATAAGAAACCGGTGACGGTTCCTCCCGCGCCGTTGACAGTCAACGGGCGCACGGCTTCGTGCGAAACGGGGATTCCACTAAAAAGTCTGGGATGGCGGGCTTTCAATTCGGCTAAAGACGTAGCTCCTCTTTCCCTATACTTCCCATAATCTGGGCGGGAGAAGGGGAAAAGAGGGGGAGGGGAGAGAGGAAGAGAGCGGTTTGAAAGGAAATGGGGGGGATAGTAGTAAAAAGACCAGAAATAGCCGGCGAGTCCTCCCCCTCCGGGAGAACGGCTAATTTTATTATTTAACGAACACACGCTCAAATTTTATTTTTTACTTCTTCTTCTTTTGGTATTCTTACCTCGACTTCTCAATTCGGTCTCGTCCAAAGTTCCGAGAGGGGGGGCCTCTCCGTCTTCCTCCCGCCGTCCTTCAGCCATCCTCGGTCCCTCTCCGCATCCGTCGCCGTCGTCGTCTTCGTCGTCGTCGTTGCCCTGCGTGGCAAACACTTTTTTCTCAAAAAATATCTTCGCCACCTACGAGACTTTCTTGGTGGGCGGGGAGGTAGTGTTGAACTAGAAGGAAGCAACACGGACAAGGTCCGTGTCACTTCACCGGCCAAGGGTGGACTGATTGCTCCGACGAGCAACGTGCCCTTAAAAGGGGCCCCGAAAAGGAGGGAAGTTGCGTCCTTCGCTCATGCACGGCGCAAAAGTTGGCGCCCGCTCTTTCTCTCTCTTTCAACCGAGCATTCCCTCGGTAAAAGCCCGTAGAAAGGAACGATTGGTTCGCCGTACCATACTCTGTCCCTGGCCCCTCCCCCCTCCAGTTCCTCTAACCGAGGATTGGCCCTTTTTCCTTTCTCCTCCTCTTTCATTGGTGCCACACAATGGCTTTCCCATGGGCAATGCGGCGCAACCCGGGTGGTCATGACCGAGAAGGAACTTTCCCGTTGGGCCCATTTTTAGGGAGGAGTACGAGAGAGGAAAGGGGGAGGGAGAAAAGTCTGTGTCACCCGCAGGCAGGCGCGGGGGGAGGGAGGGAGGGAGAGGGCAAACGGGGCATCTCCTCCCTCCCACCCTCTCCGGCCCTTGGCCTTGGGAGAATAGACGTTGCAGAATGTGCTTGTGCGTGAGGAGAAAGGCCCCGCCGCCTGGCGGAGGAGGAGAAAAGGCCCCGCGGCGGCGGCGTGGGGGAAGAGGAGAAAAGGCCCCTCCCGCTGTCTCGGAAGGATGGAAGAAGGGAAGCGGCGGGGGCGGGACAAATGACTATAAAAGCCAAAAAGGGGGATTTCGGTCTTCAGACACCCCAAAGTGGTGGGCGGGAGGACTCCCGCCATAATAACTACAAAGAAAAACGTCTTTGTAAAACTTTTGAGAAAAGGTGTAGGAAGAATTCCGCAACTTCCATTTTCGACTTTTCCCCCCCTTGGACTCAATTTGGATTTCTCCGGAGGAGACATCTCGGCGAGGCGGCGTGAGCGGGAACGAGGAAGAGCTTCGGAATGAGTCGGTAAGAAAAAAACCGATTCTTTCCCACTGGGGGTATTTTCTTTTCTAGTGCTAGGAAAAAAATATTTTTTCCCTTTCCGTCCCGCTTTAGCGGGAGACATCGTCCCAGTCGAAGACGTAGGCAAAGGCACCATCGTCGGCTGGGATGTCGAATTGTCGAAAAACTCTACAACGGTTGGATTAACTTCTACGACGAGGTGAGCTGGCATTAATATGCATGTGCAAAAAAACAATGCCAGGACGAGGAGTTAATCCGGGTGTATCGGGAGGGAGAAAACTGTAATTTCGCTACATTTCCTCCGGTTACGCGGTTACTTTAAAGATGCTCAAAAAACAATTTCAAATTTTACTTTTTTTCTTTGGCAGGAAGGATTTCCCGTCGGTGTTTCACCCCTGGACGTGCTCTAAGCAGCCGGGGGTGAACAACCGGAAGTTTGGCGCCGTTGGGGTAGACACCAATATTCCCACTCCACAAGCCGGTGGGCACCTTCAACTCTTGGGGTCCAACAGGGGGCCTTACGGTCTTCGTTCAAACATCGGTGTAAAGGTAGGATGCGTTTTTGGCGATGTGCCACGCAGACCCCTCCTATTTTCTATTTTCTATTTTCCATCTAAAAGCTCTTTCGCACCCTGCGAGGTGTGTGGCCCCCTTTCCAACATGGGGCAATTTTGCTATTATATCATCCCCCCGTCCAAGATCGGGATCTTGGAAAAGGAGGGAACGGAGCTAATTCCTGGAACTGGCAGGCGGGAGGAAACGGCTTTTGGGCTAATGGAGAAACGGCAGCGGCCCCCGGTGCGCCCGTCCAGGGAACTTTCCTCTCCTCCCCTAGAGTTCGAGTGACGGCCATGGACTTTTCTACGTTTGTAAATTTCTTCGGAAATCCGGGGGAAACCGAGCGGAAAATACATCGGGTAGCAAAAGAATTGTGCGGCAGTTGGAACGACAATAATTCCACCCCCTGTCGAGCTGGCCACAGGCAGCCCATAGAAGAGTCCATCATCATTGCCCAAGTGAAGCCGCCCGGCCGCAGCGATGCCCGTTCCATTCAAGTACTTGTGCTGTCAAGCACAAAATTCACGGACGAGGTTCAAACCAGAGAGGAGAAAATTAGGATAGAGCGGCGGAATCTTGAGGTATTCGTGCGCTTCAGAAGCAATTGCTACTCGGACGAGAGAGTTAGGAGACTGGACGAAGAAGGACTGGCGCAAGACGGCTGGAATTTGAGGCTTCCCTACAACGTACGGACTACTCTTTCTTTCCTCTCTCTATTTGGCTTTTCCCTTTTAGTCCGGGAGGGAGAGCCAATTAGGAATGAAATACCGAGCTCACTAAACAACTTTTCCTTTCTATTTTTTCCGTTTTAGGATCTCACATACGCAATATACTCCGAAGGGGCTTCTCTCGCCCATCGGAAAATTGAGGCTTACCAAAAAGAGGAGGCTGAAGAGCGAGGGGAAGACAACGAACAAAAGGCGCCCAGCGCCGAAACTAACAATGTTGGTAGACCCGCAGCGAAGCTGCCCCCAGTGCAACCATGAACGGAAGTCCCTTGGGAACTGGGGGAGGGGGAGACGAGGAAGACGCCTTCATTTCCTCGCCTGCATCCGAAGGAGAGCGCACGCCGTCGCCCCCTGCACGCACAAAATCCGCCCGGAGCGAATCTAGAGATCCCAGCGATTCTTCCTCACGTTCACCGTCCCCATCCCGGGATAAAGGTAAGGAGTGGGAGGAGAGGGCGGCTGCAAAAAAAAGTTCTCCCGCCACCTTTCTAATTCTGGGACCATCCGGCGTGGGAAAAACGGTCGCTGCAAAGAAAATAATTGCCCGATCGCCCCAACGCTACCTCATATTATGCAATGCAAATATGGAGGATTATCGGTCGACCGGAAAAAAGATTAGTTTTTCCGAATTGGAAGACTTGAGCAGGCAGTTTCGCGCCCGGAACATATCTTATTTGTTGGAGGACATTCATTTAGTCCCAGACAAACAACTGCCTCTAATTAGGCAACTGTTGAATTTCGTGTCTCGCCATCTATCCTCCCTAGTGGTCATGGTGTGCCACACTATTTCTCGAAATAATGTTTTCTCCCTACTCTACTTTTTCACAAACATTGTCATACCTTACAGCAGAGTAGGAAGAATCATGCTGAGCAAGCTGTGCGTGCACTTTCAAGTGACAAAACCGGAAAAGGTTCTCGAGCGCTTCGATGAGCTGAAATCGTTTCAGTATTTGTGCTTGCAACCTCAAGAGGGTGGTTTTCTAACTCTCGATCGCAATCTCCGCCTCATGTCGAGATATAGCTATATAGAAGGAGAAGGAGAAAAGGGGTCAAAAAGCGGGGGTGAAACGGTTCCCTCCCCCCGAGTAGATGCCGTCCTTCGGCGTTTGTGCAACAAAACGGCTCAAGCAATCTTTCTCTTCGTATTCCCTACCCTGAAAAAACTAAACTTTGACCCCGCCGACTTGAGTGTGAGGTACAAGGGAAGAGGGCGATTATCGGTAATTGACTATGTGGAGGCGATGCGAGATCCTACGGTAGTGCCCCCAAAACCCATTAGACGTCTTCACTCTTGGTTGGCCAGACGCCTGGTCTTTCCTTCCAGTTTGTGCTCCAATGGTCACCTTAAACCGGAAAGGGAAGGAAGGGGGAAAAAGCTTTCCCTCGAGAAAAAAAAGAGAAAGTCTAAAAGGAAGAAAAAATAGTACGATAGGAGGGGTTTCTAATTTTTTTTCTACCTTACAGAAGACATGTCGTCCCTAGGTGGCATGGCTGAGGCCCAGGGCCTTCTAATGAGGGCCCTCAATGACTTTGTTAATAATGGGACGGCAATTTCTGAAGAGGGCAATGGTCACACACTCCGCCCCCCTCCACCTCCCCCAAACACGCCCCAAGCATTCTCGAAAGTTAATGGACAAGAAGGGGTTGAAAACGGAGGGAGCGTAGGGGAGGCCGGAGGGAGTAGGGCCCCTCTGGACAGAATAAAGAAAAAGAAAAAAACTCTGCTGGCTGCCCTAGCTACCGTTCTGATCATGATTGTTCTCATGGCGGTGGAGAGACGCATTCTGGGTCCATACGCCGGTGAACCGGCCCCCCACGCCTTTCCTCCTCCGCCGGCTTCTAATAGGGCAAGCCTTCATTTCTTTTCTTGTTCTCTCCCCTTTTCCAGTTCGAACAACTGCTCGTGGCTACTGGAAAAGTGGGCAAAGGGGAGAGAGCGACCGGAGACGAGGAAGGCGGCCGAGGAGGGAAGCGGACCGACACCCGAGACGAGAAAATCGAGAGGAGAGGGGGCCAACGGGAGGTTCCTCCCGACGACGACCATCCCCACGCTCTTCCTCTCCATCACCTCCTCCACACCCGCGGCCACGGAGCCTGGGACGGAGCCGGAGCCGGAACCGTGCACAGCGGGAGGCATTCACGCGAGCGGACTCCCTTCCCCGACAAACTCACCAGGTGGAGAGGCCAAGAGTGCCTCCCCCTCACCTTCATCGGTCCCTCGAGTACTGGTGGTGGAGACATCGTCAGTCCTCCCCTCCTCCGTGGCGGCAACTTCCTCCCCAGAGCCATCGTCCTCAACACCCGCAAGCTCGGTGGAGAGAAAGGTACCTAACCTCTATTTCGAAATGATTTTTTTCTCTTATTAATTCCTTTTTTTCCGTCTTTGTCTATAATTAGGAGAGGTGAACTCCGACGCCGCAACTGGTGGAACCGCTGCAGCAAGAAAAGCGGAAAAAAAAGAAGATGGAGAAGATAGAAGGGCGAGATTTGGATGCCCCGGAGAGTGACCTGGTAGCCTCCACCAGCAACCTCTTTTGGGAATTCTTTTCCGCGGAGGAAAATAAGTTTCTTATTAAAAAGTTGGACAAGCAAACTTACGCCACCGTTTGCAATTTAAATCTTTTTGTGAAAACGGTGGAAAAGGAGGGAGGGGAACCGGAAGTAAGATTGGGAGGAGTCATGCCTACTGTTGCTATTGAGGTTGAAACACAGCAAGATTACGGTAGTGCCCCCAGCGCCGGGAAAAACCTCCTGTCGTCCTCCCCGCCAAAAGACCAAAAATCCCTACGAGAAAAGAACGAAGAGGGGGAGGAAAAAGAACTGCCTGGCTCCCCTCAGGGGGATGTAAGGAGCAAAACGGGCAGGGGCAAAGATTGGAAAGTGCCTTTGGGGCAGCCGGCCTCAGAAGGAGAAGGCAGTGATGAAGAGGACTGCGAGACCACGCCCTCTGGCTATGTACAAGTAAAGCCGCTAGGAATGGGGCGAGGAAAAAATATGAAGTGCTTGAAAGGTGGGAGCAGTGGCGAAGAGGGCGGCGGCGGCGAGAACGAAATCTCCGGCTATGTCGGGGGAAAACCCGTAGGAAAAGGCAGGGGAAAAACAATCCGCATGAGGAAAAACACCAATAAAACCGGAAGCGCCCAAGAGGAAAGTAGCGGGGAGAGCGGAGAGAGCAGCGAGGACGAGGGGGGTGCCCCCTACTCGGGGAGAAAAACGGGCATTGGAAAGGGGGTCAAGAACCCTAAAGTTTTCTCTTGGGCGGAGGGAAATGACGAAAATAGCTCTTCGAGCCCGTCTTCGGACACCGCGGAAGAAGAGGAGGAGGAGGAGGAGGAGGAGGAGGAGGAAGGAAAGGACAAGGAAGAGACAAGCCAAGTGGAAAAGGAGAAAAGGCAGGAAAATGAGCCAGAGACCCCTAAAAAGGTCCCCCCTTTACTTATCAATTTAAAGGAAAGAACGAGCAAGATTGACCCGAAAATCCCCATCTTGCTGGTTAAATTAGGGGGGCACCAACCAGCGCAGGCACAGCCAAGAGAGGGGGGGATGCAAAAGAGAAATGGAAAAGAATCGGGACAAGGACCGGGGCAAAAAAAAATAAAGAAAGCTCCCACCGGAGGAGGCGGAGGCGATTTTCCGAATGAAGCAAACCGCCCCACCCTCTCAGACCCTCAAACTAGGAGGGAGGGAGGAGAATATCGCAAGGCCTTTCCTCGGGCCTACCACCCAAAGACGGCTCCGCTCAACCCCCCGCCCAATCTCCCAAAGAATAAAACTCCTAAAAATACCGAGGAGATTTTTTGGGTGTCTCTCGGCGCCCATGAGCTGACCAAAGTTCCATCGGAGGACCCTTTCCATTATGGTCACCCAATATCTTTGGAAAATAAGGAGATACTCCAGGCGTTGAGGAATGCCTCGACAAATTACCGGTTTAGCGCACTGGAACAAAATCTGGCCGACCACCTCATAAGAGGGGCCTCCCCCGCCTTCAGGGAAGAGCTTCTCTCGCACTATGTAGCGACAGTCCTTCTCTACATCGAGGTCCGCAAGAAGAGATTTACCGATATCAGGGCAAGACTGAAAGAACGAAGAAACAGGGCTACTCACTTTATAGATATAAAGACTATAAGCGAACATTTGGTCCTGCTGCGGCAACACAAGAGACTAGTGGAGAAACTCCAGCGAGAAATTGGCAGACGCGGCGGCGGCACTTCCCCCCTCTCTATTCCTAGCATTGTCAATTATCTCCAGACTTGTCGAACAATTGTGAAGGGGATAGACGACAGGGCAAGCAGAGAGGGCAATCGGCTCTCTTTCCTTGACAGATTTCAGTGAACGGTGGCAAGGAAAGACGGACAAACAATGGAAGGTTTCCTAAAAAGGTGCGCCCGGGAAAAGGAGAGGAGGGGTACGAGTTTTGTGCTGTATCTGGAAGGAGGTATAGCTAGTGGGAAGACCACCATTTTGACTCTTATGGGGCAACGGGGAGGGGGCAAAGTCGCTACTTTCCCCGAACCAGTATCGGAATGGACTCACTACCAGTTTGCGGAGGGAGGAGGGTTTTACAATCCCCTTTCTAAATTTTACGAAGAAAAAAATGCCGCCGCCGCCGGGCCTGGTAAGGGGAAATGTTCTTCCGCTTGTTTGGAATCGTTCAGACTTCAGCTCATTATCCTGCTTTCCCTCGCCAAAAGAGAAGAACAGATACGTCAATGTGCGACAGACCCCCGCGGCCCACCCTTGCTCGTCGTAGAGAGGTCCATCTCCTCTACCCTCGCCTTTGTAAGGGCGAATAAAAAATGCTTCTGTCCCATCGAACTTTCCCTCATATTGGACTTGCATGATTTACTCCTAAGGACAGTTCCTCCCACCCGCATTGTTCCCCTTCATAGAACCATTTACTTAAAAGCTACCGTCCCCACCCAGAAAACCAGGGCGGAACTACGAAGTAGAAAAGAGGAAGAAAAAATCGACGTATCGTACCTAGCCCTTGTAGCACATCAAACGGAAAGAGAAGCACTCTCGAGGCCACGCAGTCATTCTCTAAATACCGATCAACTTTCTCCTTTTCAAGTAGAGGAAAGAGTGTGGGAAATTATTTCCAAATAGTA
>JAAUYB010189107.1_pt1 | contig 11973 bp, 10 predicted proteins | sample 7278071 | NCBI WGS metagenome assembly JAAUYB01 (sample SAMN14350121, study PRJNA611818) | marine sediment metagenome | isolation source: surface marine sediment (1.8m) | place: French Polynesia: Moorea | collected 2018-08 | reverse complement strand
AATTTATTATTGGTGTCTATTCCAAAGCCACCCCCCCCCCCCCCCCCCCATCAGAACCACCTTCCCTAGAGATTGAGAGGAGAAAATCGTCAATCTTTATAATAAAAATGAAAATAAATTAACTAGGAAATAGGAAGGCTGTTTTATCCACATAAATGTTCTTTTTCGCCTATGAATTTGTCGAATTCCGTGTTGCAGTTACAGGGAGCAAGGAGGGGACGTAGAGGGGTATGGGGTATAAGAGATGAAATCTGGTACCCCGGAAGGACGGTACGGACGTACGGACAAGGAGGCAGTCAGGCAATGTCCACCAGAGCCCTCTTCCCTTCCTCCCCACACGCCACAGCCGGACTGTCCTCTGCTGCCTAACAAAAAGTCGGCATAAAAAAGAAAGCCCTCGGGACGAAAAAAAGGGAAAGTAAAAGAATATCAGGGATGTTGGAAAATGTGCGTAGCAATGCGGGATTTCTGTTCTCGTTTCATAAGGGTTTTTATAGGAAATTATACTTATTTGATGATGTTCAGAATTTTCCCTTTTGGCATGATCCTGTCTTTCTCGGCGGTAGAGATCGACCTGGCACCACCAAAGAAGAAGAAGAAGAAGCCTCCATTTATTGTCTCTATTCCTTTCTCCTCCTCCGCCTCTCCCTCTCCTTCCCCTCCCGCCATCGTTATGCCATAAAACTTGCCCCGGCGGGGACACAGGGTGACAAAAAACCCATGATCCTGCACGTAAAAAAATATATGAAATAAATATGTGTGTTTAGGGCCAATATCAAGGAAAACATCAATTACAAAGTAAATTTCACGGACATCCTGACGTCACTATTTTCTCCATTTTCTTTCCCCCTCCCCCTCCCGCCTTTAAGAAAGGCGGCGACGACGACAATGGCTTCATCTTCTTCTCCCTCCCCCCTTTTCGGTACACCACGTTGAACGAACGTTGCCGTCCGAACAAAAAAAAAGTGAAGATCGCAAAACCTTTTGGCGACTTCCAGCTCCACGGTTTTGGTCACGGGAGACACGCGACTGTGCCTCCCTCGCTCTCCCGTGTGACCCGATTAGATTGTTCGAGATTTGCATGTGGGAAACTACAGTCACGTACTACTGCTACTACTACGTACGTTTTCGGAGTAGCACAGTCGGTAGATCTGGGACATGCAGGCTGGAAAGAGGAGTGGTGAAGTGGATGGCTTTACGACGTCACGTCTCTCTCACTCACTTCCGACTGTAGCGAGCGGCGGCTCAGAAGCGGCGTTGACAGAACTGGTGCCCTATATAACAGTGTATTTCTGTTGCATACCTGTAACCAAAGTTGCAACAGTGTCGATTCCCAAAGAAGGCATGGTGAAACCCGCGGGATTAGAAAAACTGACCATGGTAGTTCCGCGCATTTTCTCTCGTACGTAAGGTATGTTTGTTTTTAAGACAATACAAGTTTCTAGGCGGACTTTCAAGTCTGCTACCTCAGTGAAGATTTCCTTGAATAAAGTGTGCCACGTTGGGACATTTCATCGGCCTTAGGGGGAAGGGCGTGCGTCTGAACGATAATATAGCGGTCTTCTTCTTCCTTCCTCATCAGATTCTCCATTGTGTCTCCTCGTATATTCCCACCCACGCCCGCGCCCGCGCCCGGGCGCCGAACCCCATTGTTGGCTGTCTCCTCACTCAGAACCAAGGCCGCGGAAGTATACCGCTGCTGGTCCTTTTAAAAAGGAGGGGGTTGAGCGGACGGAAGGGCCTTTAAAAAGGGCGGGGGGTGGGGGGAGAAGGGGGGCGCGAGCAAAACAAAAGAAGGTAAAAGGGAAGCGGGTGGTAGTTCCTTTTGAATGAAAAGAAAGAAGAAAGTAGAGGAAAATGGGGGCATGTCTTTTTTAAGAAAAGAGTTTTCCGACTTTGTGCTGTTGTGTTTTTGTAGGTATCTGGTGTCAGTCTTGTTCTACGTACAGAGGTGTGTGGATGTGCCGTAAAGCCATGGCTTGGATACGCAGAGAGAAACGCGAAAGCCGGCGGAGGCGACGTCCTTTCCGAGCGATTTGAGTCAAAACGACTGGCTGAGAGACAACGTCGACATTGCTTTCTTCTCCCCCCCCCCATCCCTGTGGTATTCCCCGTGGCGCCATAGCACAAGAAGGAGAAGAGGCAGGAGAATAGGAATATCTTCAGCTCGTTCTCTCACGGAAAATGGGACAAGGAGAGAAGAGAAAGGACCCCAACATCGTAAACGGCTTTTTTCCCTTTGGCCTTCCTCTTGCTGCCAAGTGAGATAGATATGTCCTAGAGGAATTCTTTCTCCTTCCTTCCGTTCTCTTTTATTCCAGGGTCACTGCCAAATGCTCGTAGGAAAAGAAATAAGTATGGGAAAAGAAGGGAGGAAAGGACAATTTACACGCTAATAATGTTGGGATGGGGGAATCGGGGGAGAGGCATATATTGCTTTTAGAGGAGCCCAGTAATATGAAAAAGACCATTTCCTCCTTCCCCTAGATGTGGTGTGAGTAATCGGTCAATGATATAGTCAAGAAAAGTTTTGTTTTCAAAGTCCATCGAAATATTTCTTTTACTGAAAGGGACACCAATTTATCCTTCCGACCACCGCGCTTTGTCCTAGATATGGTACCTCTTTGTCCAATTTTTCATCTTAGTCATACGCGGGATTGACAAAGGCTGTTCTCTTTCGTCTCAACACGCGAGAAGATGGGAAGAGACATTAACATGTAAAGGAGGAGCCGACGACGCCTCCGTCAGGGGAGGAAGAGGGAAATCTATTATGCCTTTTTTCCCCTTTTGTGTGATGAGCGGCACGTACCACGTCCATTCCTCTCTCCTCCTCCTCCTTCAAGGTATGAGGAAAAGTAAGGGGCATCAGCTGGGCAAGACGGGCAGAAGACCAAGAAAGCAGGGATGCCAGATATTTTACAGAACAAAATCTCATGTTTAAAGGCTTTTCTCGCGGTTTCTGGGGATCTTGGCCTTGCCACCTATTGGCGGCCCTTGCCTCATTTACACTTTAGGAGGAACTACCAGGTTTTGATCCCACGGTTGTGACTCTCGGTGGCGCTCAAGTTTTAAAGCTACTTGGGCCCACTAACATTGATGATTAGTAGAATATGGTATGTTCTTATGCCAAGATAAATAAAAAGTAGTGACGGGAACGTAATTCTTCAAAGATCTGGGAACTCTTCCACCATTTTCGGTATATCATCACACGAACGAACATGACATGTATGCACGCACGCAGCAAGAAAAGAAGAGGAGGAGCTATAACGGGAAGAAGAGGGGAGAAAGGAAAAAGGCTGATCATCATCGTCGTCGTCGACATCGCATATTCCTGGGGAAAAAAGGCGCGTTGCTATTGCTAGCTGGCACACGCCGGTGGCCACGGAAAAAAAAGAGGGGCCCCAACAACAGATATATTCCCACATACCCAATAAAGAACGGCGGCGGCCAAGGAAAAGCCGGGACATTCAATTTCCTGTTATTTCGGGGTCTGTCTACGGGCCTTTTTCTTGGCAGCAGACGGTCAAGAATATCCTAGAGAAAAACAACCCGGCTAGCATGTCTTCTTCTTGTCCTAAGTGCAGTGCAGCAAGTTCCTCTATCATCTTTTATTTCGCGCAATTACTCTCTGGCAAAGGAGGGAGGAGGGGAAAGGATCTCCTCTTCGATTATCTAACTGACCCAATTCCTCGTCTTCTATCGCCCGCCATATCCTTTGAGCAAAGAGACATTAAGAGAGCGCTTTTGACTCCGCCGTAAGATAAGCCGGCCCGTCGTATCTTCCCCGTTCTTCTCTCGCCCATTTAATGCCTTTTCCGCCGCCGCCAAGAGTTTCCCCCCGCCGCCGTTCTACCCCCCGTTTTATTGATCGTAAAACGGGCGACGAAAAAAGGCATGAGTTATGGGAGAGCGGGGGAGGTCGACCGCCGCTACGCGCTGGAAAAAGGGGATTCAAAAGAGCTCTCCCCCTCTTTCCCTTTCCTTTCCCCCTCCTTTTCATGGAAATGATCGAAAGAGAGAAAGGAACCAGTTTTTTCATCTTTCTATTTCGGCATGAATTTTGTCCTACGCGCTCGACCCTTCCTTTCGATGCTTGCTCGTACATAGTATTTTTTGCGGGATGATTTTCGGATATTTTTCCTTTTCAGCTCTTTCTATACTCTCCTATTGTGTGGGTGGTAAAGAGAAAAGGGGGTCGACGACTCTTTTTTTTAGACAAAAGTTTATTCATGATACTGAGATTCGACTTCAAAAATCTTCCTCGTCGTGCTCGCCCTAAATTCGTCCAAAATAGTATTTCGTTCCAACAGCGTTCCTTTGATCACAACAACGGGTTGCTTCTATTTGATCGGCAGACTGGTAAACAAGAAATTAACTGCGCGTTGAGACTCCCATCCAAAAAAGAAAGTTTGTATTAAAGTTTTCTCACTTCGTAGCAGAAAAAACATTGAGAACGAGTCCGCGCAAAAGACGGTTTTTATTTCCCAGACGTTTTCCGACGACGAAGGACGACGAATAAAAAAATCCGGTCCTTTTTGTGTCCAGTCTGGAGTGGGAAAGTGTGATGTGTGTCTGTTTTTATTACGACGCGTAAACACACAAAGAGTGTTTTCTTTAGGGGAGATGGGGAGTTTTCTCCTTCTCCCATCCAAGATCTGAAAGGCGATGAGTGACATAATTATGAGATATTTTTTATTCAAGAGATTTCTTTGTTAGCATTTGGCCAAGTAAATAAAAGAGGAATTGGACAGGGTTTCTGCACTTTCCAGCTGCCGCTTCTAGAAACAGGAAATTGCTTTACTGCCCAATTTAGGTCCCAAATATTCGCCCCTCCTCCTCCTCCTCATTCTCTTTAAGCGGCGCAATATAACAGAGCAGCATCGATCCCTCTCACACATCTGGAATTCTTCATTTTCGGTAGAACCCGGTAGACTGGACTGCAAGAAGGCAAAGTTTTACTTTGCTTGACTTCCCCGGAAAGGTTTTCAGAGTTCGAGTTTCTGCTGTTGCAGCCGGCAGGATACCCAATACTTTCTCGCCACTCTGCTGTTGGGCGGACTTCGCAGAATGCTCGATCTTCTCCTCTGCTCGCCCATTTCTGTAATGATTTGCACCCTCTGCCTTTGGAGGTAAAACGAGGCACAATGGAAAATACGTTGCAATATCATGAAAAGTGAGGAAAATTTTGCACGCATACATACGTTTTTCTTATTTTGGGTCTCACTTTATTATATTGTCTTCAGGCAAATGCATATTTTCCTATCATCCGAAAACTCTTACGTTTCGCTTGGGGTGAGGCCCCCGGCTTTCCGCTACCGTCAGTTTTTTTTGGCACCAGTGTTTTCTTCTAAGCATCCCAGCGAAAAGGCCCTTTTTCCCCTTCTTTTCTCCCATTCCTTTTAATAAACCTGGCGGTGGCATCAGCCAAGAACAATAAGCCCTAGAGGGGGGGGGGGAGAGAAAGGGAAAGAAAAAGAAAGAAGGATCTTGGGAAAAAAGTAAAGGATTCTCTGCTTCTGTCTCTCCATCTTTACTGCAAAGGCTACTTTCTTGGCGGGGGAAGAAGGAGGAAGAAGCAAAACATCTTTTAGCTCCTCTCCTTCTTCCTTTTCTATTTCTGCGGCTGCCGCGGCGCCCAACTCCTCCTCCTCTTTTTCTGTGTGGGAGATCGTCTGTCAGAATGGGATTCGCCGAACCTGAAAACACCGAAAGAATTGTCGTATCAATTGGCAGAAAACTATGTCGCATTCAATAAAAAATGTAGATAAGTAAGTGCAATCTTTTGGGAAATTCACATTCTGCCCCGGCCCGTACGCAAGGAGAAGCCTCGGATCCCCCCCCCCCCTCTCCTCCATCATATTTTGGCTTTTGCCGCAGAGGAGGAGGACGAAAAAACGGGGGGATGAGGGAAAAAGGAAGAGTTGGACGAATTGTTTCGACAAGGAAAAAGGAAGAGGAAAGAGGGGGAAAAGAGGATATGGCACACACTCACAGTTTCAGAATGGAAAAAGGCCCATAGGAACATAGAACGGAAAAAAGGGTTATGTTTCCGGAAAAAAAGCTCCTTTGATCCTCAAGTCGTCCTTTTTTGCATTTCCCCCTTTTAAATTTTCGCTAGCTATCCCTAGCATGTTTTCTTTAGTACATATCAGGGTAAAACTGTTTGGGGATGCATTCAGCAGTAGGCGGCCAAGATATTTTGGAGGGGGGGAGGATAGAAAAGAAGAAATCCTTTACACACATACACTCGGCTGGCGCAAAAGGAGTCAGGTTGGAATAGGAAAGCAATAGGGCACAAATAGAGGAGGAAGGAGCAAAAAGGGGCCCAAGTTAGAATGATGTCGGTCGGTGGTGGCAGCCTGAGGAGTAGGAGTAGGAGCAGGTCTCTCTCCTCCTCCTCCTTTCTTGTTTAGCCAACAACACACTCACTCACCACCCTTTCCCGTATTTGGCAGTTGGTTTTGTTGCCTGACTCTCCTCATCCCCACTCTTCTTTTTTGCCCCCGTTCTTCTTACCCTCCATAAAGGAGAGATAGAGAGGTGGAGGAGAGTAATTTGGGTCTGTGGGGGCTGTTGTTGGCTAAATTGAGCAAAAAAACTCCCCCCCCCTTATTGTTCCGCACTGAGATAAGGACCGTCCTTCTTGCCTGCCTAGAAAAATGGCGGAAACGAGAAAGTAAAAATTAACACACGAGAAATTCAACGACAGACATGAGACTTTTTGCTCCGTTTTGTTCTTGGCGCCCGAGTTGATTCCTCCTCTCGAAGACGATTTCGGAGGATGATGGCCTCTCACAATCTAAACGCGGAAAAAAGCAGGAATTATCGACGACAAGATGGCATCACGCTCGGTGTTTTCTGCAACAGCATACACGAAACAAACTCACTATTTCACAAAAAATGTTCCCAACTGTTGACATGGTATGTACTTTCTGAGATGGGCCCTGTCTTTTCAATCAGTGCGCGAAACTCTTCGGGAAAACGGGAATAAACGGTTTTTGGCATAAACCGTTGTTTCTTCGTCTCTAGTTCATTCAAACGGTGAGGGAACCAACTACGTACAGCGGAAAATTGAGGGAAAAGTAAGAACCAATGTGAGCTATAAGTTAGCTAGTTTTATTGGAAAGAAAATCACAAAAGTCTGGGAGAGGAGAGGACTCAATCGCCACACCCGAATTTCGTATTTTTTTTTGCCCGGCAACACTTATGGGAAAATGAAGGGCGGGAGAAAAGGGGACTGTATCGCGGGGAAAATAAATCCAGACACACGCGAGAAGAGATAGCAGAATCACGCGATAGAAATCACGAAAGCCGCTTTCGTGTCAATCCCACATTATGACTTGATGCCGCCGTCGCCGTTCGTCCAATTCCAAGGGGGGAAAGAAGCACAAATTGCAAGTGTACAAGGAATGTACTGCTGACGACAAATTCTTTTGGACAATTACAAACTTTCATTTCTCATGTTTGCTAGATTCACAAAACAGAATATAGTTACATTGCAAGATGTTATATTTTCGTTGACGTCTTTGAGAAGGGTAAAGTACTAACAACATTAACAGCGGAGTTCAGATCAGAAAATGGGAGCTCTTCTGATTATTTGGCGATTTTCCATTTTTCTTTTACAATCCATGCTAAATTAGAAACCAACAGGCAAAACCAACACTACTTGATCAACATTTTTTGACACATTTTATAAGTTGTATAAAATGGCGAATCCGGCGAATATTTGAAATTCGTGTACAAAATCAAACACAATTAATTTACATATTTTCTAGATATACATACACTTACGAGGCGGGATAACACAAGGATTTGGGGAGGGTTTCTACCAGCCAGGGGTGGGGAGGGAGGGGGACACGACATAACCAACGCAACGCAGGGCCAGGGAGGGGAGGGGAGAGGAGGGAGGGATGATAAGTTTCCGTCTTGATCAATGTCCATTGTCTCTCGTTTCTTCTTCTGCACTATTTTACACGTTCTTCTCTCGAGTCTGGTACGTCTTGATCACTGTTTTTTGGGCCAGGTCTTCGCTTCTTCTTGGGTTCAAATATCAGGATTGCATTTCCACAAGAGAGCCATTCCCGTGCAGTAGATACCAGGCAACTGTGCTACAGGACTTAAATGGTGTAATTTAGATAAATTTTGATAGTTCAACAAACCACAACGTTTGACTCTTTGCTGGCAATACCACCAAATTTTTCAACTCACCCTTCATGATTCACAGTGATACAACCTGTAATCCATCTAAACTAATGTGTAAGGGAAACTTACGTATCCAAGAAAAGGGGGGAATATACTGAAAAGGAAAAGCCTGTTAAACAAGTTACACACTGAAACCCTTGTGAAGCAACAGAGGCTTTAGTGAAAATGCAGTTTATATAAAATTTGTAAAGGCAAAATGTGGAATTAGCGGAAAAAAGTCTCATTTGGAAGTGTGTGTTCAAATCTCTATTGAAAGCCTTCAAAGGAGCCGTTTTAATACTGTTGCAAACACAAAATCATGCCAATTGTGTGTGCCAATAACAGTACCACTGAATCCCTTGTTCTTTTAACGAGAAATTCAGGGGAGAGAAAGCCAAACAACAATGAGTAGATAGCTGCTTGAAATTTCCTGCAGCTTTATATACAAATCTCTATTGAATGCCATGTTAACTTAACAAAATATTCAAGAGAGTTCATTTGTTTCATCATACAGTTGTATTAACACAATAATGCCAATTGTGTGTCAATGACAATGCTACTGAATCCCTTGTTCTTGTAACAAGAAATTCAGGGGGATTAAAACACATGAGGCAATCAGATCTCCTGCGCCTAAACACCAGCACATTAGCCAAACAACAATAGCTAGATAGCTTTAAAGTTTCCGTAACTATTTATACAAACCACACAATCACTCAAATTGCATGACATTAAAGTACTACTGAGTCCCTTGTTCTTCTAACAAGAAATTCAGGGGAGATAAAAAAACATGAGGCAATCAGATCTTGTCCTTAACACTAGAACATTAAATGAACAATAATATGTAGGTAGCTAGAAAATTTCCCCAACTCTTTATGCACATCTGCATTGAACACCTTGTTAATTGAACAAAACATTCAAGGGAGTTTTTTTGTTACATCAAACAGTTGTAGTCACACAATAATGCCAATTGTGTGGCAATGACAGTGCCACTGAATCCCTTGTTCTTCTAACAAGAAATTCAGGGGAGGTAAAAACACAATGGGGCAATCAGATCGTGTCCTGGACCCCAGAGCAATAGCCAAATAATAATAAGTATATAGCCGGAAGATTCGCGTAACTTTTTTCAAATCTCTATTGAATGCCTTGTTAACCTAACAAAACATTCAAGAGTTTAAAAATACAGTTGCAATCACACAATCATGCTAATTGTGTGTCAATAACAGTGCCACTGAATCCCTTGTTCATCTAACAAGAAATTCAGGGGTGACAAACACATGGGACAATCAGGCAAAAGTCATACAATCAGGCAATCAGGAAAAATATGTGGAATTATTTTTTCCATGAGAAAATATTAGCATCAAAGATGGGGAGTAATTCTTACCAACTTTGCCTTTGGGAAGGTATGAATTATCCTTTTTTGTGCAGGACTTTTCTGACATCAAGTCACGGGCATCAGACTCTATAAAAAGATGTGTTTTGTGTATTATTGCCTATATCCTTTAGATGATACATATATTACCTTCTTTGCACTTCAGAAGGTACGAATTTTCCTTTTTAGTGCAGGACTTTTCCACCATCAAGTCAACGGCATCAGACTCTGTCATAGTAAATGGAAAAAAGTATGTAGTGCCAAAAATGGGTTTTTCTTACGTGTCATGCAGATGGGCCATTCTCTGAATGTTTGAACTGTTCCATCCTACATTTAAAACACGTGAGGATAATAGCACGCACGATACTTGGGTGTTATTATTACCTCACAAAACATTCCAAACTCTGGCATGGTCCACCAGTTCTTGTGGAAAATGAGACCTTTTGGGCATTCAAAGAATATTTGGCCACCCAAAGGCAAGGCCATTGTCTCTTCATCTTGAATGTTTTTGACATTGTATTTAGGCAGTACAAACTTATGTTGGAACATTTTGTCTCACCTTTTGGCACAAGTCCCAAGAAATGATATTCAACACCACCCCAGACCCGAATCTGATTGATCTTGTCAATGCTCTCAACATTTTGAACCTTGACTACTTCTTCCCCTCGGATGAAGACCGTGAATGCTATGAGAGAAAAAATGTCAAGAAATATTATCAAAGTGTTGTGATTTTATACCGTCTGTGCAATGAAACTCTAGTCTCAAGGAAAAGAACTCTCCCATTTCAAGACTGTGCATGTGCAGGTACACTGTCCCCTGCATGATATTTTTCATGATTGACATCATTTACTGTAAAGTTCTATGCACATACATTATCATGCTCAGTGTGATGTGTCAGCTCCCTCTTGTTGAGTAAAATCTCAATCTTGGCAATCTCTTGATTGTAGTGGTGGCTTGAAATCTTGGACATTGTCAATGATATCTGACCAGCTCCATAGAGCATTCCATACACCAAGACAGACTTGTTCCTCTATCAAGAGATTTTTTTACTCCCCTATAATGTTAAACAAAAAATACCTGGAATTGCTCTGGCACAAATATGGTGGCTTGAGTTGAATTTTTGAAGAATGTGGCATATGGATGAGAGAGCTTGGTGATGTTGTTTACAATGCCGGACAGGAACATTCCAGAGAAATCCTGCCCAGTAGTGCTCCTTGTGAACAACAACTTTGAATTCTCCGGAGGAGTCAGCATATCCGTACAGTGAGTGGCTGCTTGAAGGTATTTTGTGAGAAAACTTGACACTTCTATTTTTTACTTACGGATACAGTCATCCAACTTTGTTGTGTTCCAATTGACAGAGGTACTTGATATGTTTCCCATGACAGAGCCATGGGAAACACACATCACAAATGCCTCAGAATACTAAAGTGGTAAGAAATTAAAAAGAGACGGGGTCAAATAACTAAATACCATCTCTGATGTGGATTTGTTCAAGAATTTTGCATGAGGTCCACATGAGTACCTATGAAAATATCAAAATATGTTCTTCACCTAATGTTGTAATTCTTTTTCTAAATAGCTTCTACCTGACTTTAGATCCAACTACACCAATGCCATTCCAGCTCTTATAGGAACCATGGGGAGAAGGTGGTAGGTCTTGGACTTTGCACCTCTGGCCTGTTTGAAAACACTATATTGACTGCTTCCAGGAGAAAGAACAAAACCTACTGCTATTTGTACAGGCAAATGCAGCCACCCTCTCTGAGTCTACAAACTATAAAAAAAACAATGAAGACCAGTAAACATAATAAAATGTGTTTTTTTAGTGTGAGAGCTTTTTGGTTACCCTTCCTCCCTTCTCACAAGTCAAGGTGTAGGAAGTTTTCTCTGTGTTGTGAGAGAGCCAATACCCTTCCTTGCAATCAACCTTCATCTGAAAAACATCATTAAAATATGAAAGTCAACCCCAAAAGACGTTACTTGAGAGCCAAGTGGAATGTGAGATGGCAAGGCATCCTTGTGTGGAATCCTCTCTGTGGCATCATTAAACAAATGTGCTACACTGTCCATATTGGCTACATCGAAATGATGATCCACCATGCCTGTGGCACACCCTTCAACTGAGAAGCAAACACAATTGAGTTTTTTCTAAGTATGCTTGATTCTCAAACCTGAAGAACAGTTATTTTTTTTATGTCTATAAAACCTACCACAGGTATACTCGTCCAAATCAACCTTGCTCCACTCAGTAGACCAGAGACATGTGATGGCTAGGTTGGCTTCAAATGCCTTCTGTCCCTCATGAAATGGGAAAAATCCAGTTTTGTTGCAAATGTACCTATGGGATGAGCCCATTATATCAGAGAAGAATATGAGCAACAATACCACACCAAACACCATGTAAAAAGTAACATCAGATT
>JAAUYB010074011.1_pt1 | contig 11974 bp, 12 predicted proteins | sample 7278071 | NCBI WGS metagenome assembly JAAUYB01 (sample SAMN14350121, study PRJNA611818) | marine sediment metagenome | isolation source: surface marine sediment (1.8m) | place: French Polynesia: Moorea | collected 2018-08 | reverse complement strand
GAGAAAATGTAGTGACTATTGCTCTATACGCAATAGAAGAAAAATTTGACGACTCATCCCCTCACTTCGGGTGCTTGAGAAAATGTAGTGACTATTGCTCTATACGCAATAAAAGAAAAATTTCCCGATTCATCGCCTCACGCCTGGGTGCTTCAGAAAATGAAACGACTATTGCTCTATACGCAATAAAAGAGAAAATTCACTATTCATCATTAGCTTTTTTCGTAATCACCCCATTTTCTAATGCATCATTTAAGGTGTGTCAGTCCAGTAGTAGCGTGACATAGCTAAAATGATGTATAGACGTAGGTAGGTTGAATTTCGTTCCTCAACCCAACAATAGTAAGCTTTTGTTGGGTTGAACGACAGTGAAACCCAACCTACTAGACTACTAGACTAATATTATGGTTAAAACCTAACCCCCCAACCCCCTTTCCTTGTAGGGAAGGGGGAGTAAGAACTGTCAGAGAAACAAACATACCAGATTAAAAAATTCTTCCCCCCTCTCCTTGTAAGAGAGGGGTTGGGGGAGAGATCTTCGTTATCAGGAAAGAAATCAACTAATGCTAATAATAATAAGTAATATTATCGCAATTTACAGAAAAGAATTACAAGGATATTTTGCCTCACCATTAGCTTATGCAATTACAGGAATATTTTGGCTATTGGGAGGATACTTTTTAGTAGCTATTTTATTAGGACCGGATGGAATTATTCAACAAATTGCTACTAGAGACCAATTAGGAATTACGGAACCACCAGTCGATGCACCCTACGAATTTGTGAAAGCTTATCTGGGAATTATGGGTTCTCTTTCTTTATTTTTATTGCCCATGTTATCCATGAATTTATATGCAGAAGAAAGAAAACGAGGCACTTTAGAATTATTAGCAACTTCACCTATAACAAACTGGTCAGTTGCAACAGGAAAATTATTAGCTGTATTAACATTTTATATTTCTATGGTATTGCCATTGTTGGGGTTGGAAGCTATTGCTATTAATGCAGCAGAACCACCTATTTCGCCAGTGTTACTTTTGTTAGGACATGGAGGATTAATATTACTTGCTGCGGCAGTATTATCATTAGGAATGTTTGTTTCTTCTTTGACAGATAGTGCAATTTTATCTGCCATTCTGACATTTGCTTTAGTATTATTTCTATGGGTAATTGATGTAGTGGCAAATAATGTTAGTGGCGTTTTAGCAGAAGCATTAAAACATTTATCAATGCTGACACATTACACAAATATTATTCAGGGACTTGTAGACACTAGCAGCATAATTATGTTGTTGAGTTATGTTGTTTTGGGAGTATTTTTAACAGCTCAATCAATAGATGCTTTACGGTTTCAGCGGTCATAATTAGGAAGGAAGAAGAAAGAAGGAAGAAGGAAGAAGGAAGAAGGGAAATATCCGTAGGGACGTTGGTTGCATGCAACGTCCCTACAGCTAAAAGTATAAATATATCTACTGTCAGTTGGTATATTGCTGCGATTATTTCCATTATTTCCATTATTATTTGTCGAGTACGAATGATTTTTTATACCATCTGGTTCTGGTTTTGGTGGCTTTATTCGAGTTTTTGGGCGAGGTTTTCGTTTACTACATCCAGGTTCACGACACTCATTTTCCTCTGGCGACATTTTTCGTAGGATGTGGCGATTATTTTCATCTCCGCTGCATTCCCAGAATCCATTTTCTTGATTGTTCATAACATAAAGACTCTATTAATTTAACTAGGTTGTTATTTACTTATGGTAGTTGAAAAAATGGTAGATTAACTCCAGAATATAAAGTTGAAGCTTGAGTTTGATTTCTCTGTAGATATTTAAGATATTTCTCAAAGCATTACATCATTATATGATATCTCACTCTTAAGATTATTATCAGCGTAACGCATAATTTATAATAGCTCTAAATTATTGTAGAAAAGCTTGCATTTATCAATAAAGTCTTTCAGACTTTTACGGTCTTTAAACTGACTAACTATTTCTTTTGCACATTTCATCAAAGACTCTTTTTCTTCCTGAGAAAATTTTTCTGCTCTCTTATACAAATTGGTTAATGATAATGACGATAAATCTGCACTTAAACGCCAATGAACACCTATTAATTTGAGACAATCTTTATTAGTCAATTTTAGTAATGCTCCTTCCGAGTTGAAAAATTTCCATAGTTTTTCATCAATTGATTTTTGCCGAAGCCAGATTTCAGTGATGTACTCTATAAGTTCTCCACTAATTAACTCAACAGGAGTATCATTACTTAAATCTAACTTTTCATGTTTATTTGCCCAGTGAATAAATTTGCCTACATATTTCTGGTAAGTACCTGTTAGATTTTATCCCATTTTTCTCAATGTTCTACGATTCATAGATGACCAAGCTTTACTAACTAAAAATTTTGCTTCTACCTCTTGACTTTCCGGGTGATTATTCAATAATTAGAGCCATGTTTCTAGCATTTTAACAGGAAAAGCTTCTCCTATAGTTTGATCGAGAAAAATTGTTTGTTTTATATCGTCCTCGTCAAGAACATTTGAAAGTTATTGCCAATTTATACAGTGATTAGAATTACTATCTATAACTAACTTGCTTAATATTGAAAGCAATTCAATTGTGTCTGAAGATTTATCTAGTTTTTCAGGAGATTTATCTGGAGAATCTTGCAAGCTAATATCTGAAACTTCGCTTGAGGTTAAAAATAATTCAAGTGGATCTAGAGATTTATCTGAAATTTTCTCTGGAGACTTATCCGTAAATTTATCTGGAGATTTATCTTGAAAATATTGGGCATTAAACCATTGATAAACTGCCATAAAATCATCTACCCGAAACTTCACTCTCTCTTCTATAAAACTGACACTCTTTTCAATGGCAGATTCTAATAGTGGCAAACTTTGTTGATAAGTTAGTAAGTGGGATTTTAGACAAGTCATATAAAGTTTACTAGGTTCATAATTGCTAAGTTTTAAATCATTAGCAATCTCAGGAATATGGAAAATACCTCTGCCTTTTTCTGATAAATATAAATTTAGAGAACTCAGTGTATCAGGAAAATTTTTCTGCCAACATTGCTTTAAATTACTTTGTTCAAAAGTTTCTCTATCTATAAAAGGAAAAGTAGGAAAAAGTCGTTCGGTAAACAAACGTTTAAAATTACCCATCGTAATTTTTCCAGCTAATATTAAATCACTTAATATTAAACCACTAAAATCACCCATCGTAATTCCTCCAGCTAATATTAAATCACTCAAATCACCCATGGTAATTCCTCCAGCTAATACTAAATCCCATAGCTGAAATTTCTCTTTGTCAGAACGAAATATCTTTTCACAACTGATTATTCGTTTTTCCAGTTCTGGATAATTTTTTGTAGAGCATTTTCGAGGAATGTACTTGCGTAAAATTTCAATTTTGTCTCGTTCCTCTGCTGGGTAGTTAAAAATAAAATCTATTGATGGATTTTTTAACTTCAACCAACCATCTACTTCTTCAAATTCCCAACCTAAATCATGAGAATCACCCTTAGTAGTATTGTCAAGGTACTCGCATATAGTAATTAAATTTTCATATTTATCTTGAATCGGAGCAATGAAATCTTCAACATATTCGTGGTCTAGATATTCCTCTTTGTCAAACTCACATTTATTAAAATCTAACCACACCATATTTTCAGGTAAAGAATGTATTGAAGAACCATCTGGCTTAACTATTATTTGTGCCCAATTACAGTATTCAGGGTCAACCGAACCTCCAACAGCTAAAGATATTTTATTACGCGCATTATTAGGTAGGAAAAGGAAAAGATTATCTAGAAGTAATAGTGGTGATAGTGTCTTTAGTTGACCAGTAAGTAACAATCTTTTACCATTCAAGATTACTGCTAGTCCTTGAAGCAAAAGATTTTGCTCAGAATAGCAAAGTTTTTTCCATACCTTTCCTATCGTTTCCCTTGCTTTTTTCTCTGTAGTTTCTGTTGCTGCTAAAGACCCAAAACTTTCTGCCCCCAAAAGCCAAGATTTTTGCTCAGAATCATAAAGCTGATTAACACTGCAGAAGGTTGGTATTGACATATGACCTAGATGTCCCAAAAACCTGCAAATTCGATTATTAAATCCAGCTATTTCTGCCTCAGATACAAAAATAAAACGGTGCTGGAAAAACGAACGACTGCCACTTATCAAAAAGATACTTTTCTCTTTATTAAAAGCAGGAGCAGCTTGAATAAGTATAATTTGTTTGTCTGGATATTTTCAAAGCCTAATTCTTGATAATAAGGTCTAATAACCTCCTGAATAAAAGAAGATTCAGAATGAAAATAAACCTTAGCAAAAGTCTCCCCTTCGTGATGATAAATATTACTTTTAACAGTAGTAAAATGCAAGCGATCGCTACTAGGAATAATGTCTTCATCTTCTTCATTTGTTAGTCCAGCCACATTTTGTAGAAAGGTACTCTTACCTTGACGTGCTAACCCGACAACACCAATATTAATTGTGTCGCGATTAAGTCTTTGCCAGAGATTTTCCCAGACCTTACGTTCTTGAGCAATGCTGTCTAATATTGCCTGAAAATCAATTTGATAAAGTTGCTGAACTACCATCGAAGAAGTAGTTGATAATTTGAGAATTGATTCCTGTAAATCTTTAAGTTTATATATCTTTGATTCCAGACAATTGAAATAATCTACAGATTTTTTAGGAATATCTGCAGTAGCTTTGCGCTTGCGAATAATTTCACTGATTAAGTTTTCTAAAGGCATAATTTTTAATTAATTGAGATTGTTTTTTTGTACAAAAGGAAGAAGGAAGAATAATTTAGTAATAAGCGTAGGTTTGGTTGTTTGCGTTAGCATTGCGCAGCATGGAAGGAAACACAACAAAGCGTTATCTTTGTTTAATTTCACTGGTTGGTTCGACCCAAACTACATTTTTAGGGAAGTAATCTAGTAGTAGACTGTTTCATCTAAAAATAGTGCATTAGGGAGTAGTAGGGACGTTGCATAACAAAAATGCGTTTCATGTCGCGCAGCGAAACGTCCGTACAGGAGTAGGGGAGAAAGATTTTTGTTGGGTTTTTCCGTTGGAAATGCTCCGCAAACGTCCCTAAACCCAACCTACATCTATTGCCACATTTAAGATGAAACAGTCCACTACCCTCCTAAAAATGTTAGATTAATTTTCTCCTGCTACTTATTTATTAGGATAACAATTCAAAAATATGCACTTCAACAGTAAAGATTTTTTCAACTTATTCCCTGATATATTTTTGTACCAGGTAGAATTAAGACAAAGTGGGAATAGAAGTTTTTGATAAATTATCAGGACTGACAAATTTTCAGCAAAATTCAAGGCAGGAAATTGAGTTTTTCAGAACTATTATAACAATCCTAAATAGGTTGTAATATTTTATTGTAGGGGTTGGGTCTCCAAACCCAAGCGCAAATGGGATGAAAAAAACAAACCCCTAAAGTTTTTTTTACGAATCATTTCTTATGGCTATATATAAATAATTAATGTTAATGGAGTCTCACGATGCCTAAAATAAAAATATTACAAGAGGGTGAATCTTATACTTTTCGGTCTTATTTTGAGTTACCTTATGAAGCTGATGAAATTCTAGCAGAGTTAAATTATTCATTAGTTAAATCTCGTTTATCTTTGCCAAAGACAACAAAAAAATTAGAAAGTTTATCGGAAATACAGAATAAATTAGAGAGTATTTTACCCTTTGTTAATTTAAGTAATGAAACTGCTAGACGAGAAATTTTAGTCTCTCCAATTTTGTTGGAAATTGTTCATTATTGTCATTGTCAGTTAAGAATTGAATATCCTTTGAAAGTAAATGATTGGTTGAAAGGTAATTTGGATTATTTATTGCGTTCTCAGAATAATTTATTAGTTATTGAAGCAAAAAATGATGATTTAACTAGAGGTTTTACTCAGCTAGCAGCGGAATTAATTGCATTAGCTGAAGTCGAAGAAAATAATATTTTATATGGCGCAGTAACAATTGGAGATGTGTGGCGTTTTGGTAAATTAAATAAAACAGAACAACAAATTACACAAGATATTAATTTATTTAAAATACCAGACGATATAAAAGATTTAGGTGAAGTTTTAGTAGGTATTTTAGAAGGAGTAGAAAATTAAAATATTTTAATTATAAAAATTGATATAGCATTTCCCGATGTTATGAGGTACACCCATAGCGGGCAAGATGCCCGCACTACAATATTTTACCGGAAAATTAAGGTATAAAGCCTTCTATTTCAAGAGAAAAAAGAAAAAAAATTCCTTTTAGCCAATCCTCTTCTTGATAAGAAGAGGTAATCATTAATTATTAATTATTAATTATTGAATATTCATACCTTGTACTTTATTTCTCCAAAATTTGCTGTATATTATTAATGTTTAATCATCATTAACTTCGATCAGGTATTTCAACTTATGGCAAGCATTCTGCATCGTCAGCTATCAGCTTCCGAAACAAGTCTACATTTCCCACAACACAATTATTGTCTGGGGTTGACAACTTAAAATAGTTGTTTTTGTATTTCAATTTATGGCTTAAAAATGTGCTATAAATTAAAGGAATAATTGCTTTATTCATTAAAGATATGAGAGGTGACTGCTAATAGCTGAATGCTTACAAATTATGACTAAATAATAAGGTTTCAATTATTCTCTTTCAAGGGGATGAAAAAGCGGTCGTTTGCGGAGCAGTCCGTCAGGATGGGATGGCGAGGTTTCCTCGCCATATCCAATCGACCAAGAGAAATATTCGATTCAATATTTAAAACCTCTAACTTTCCTAGATCATGCTCCGCAAAAAGGCAGAGTTACTGTTAACTTATAACTAATAAATGATAACTGAAATGATTACCGTATTAAATCTTAATCCAATTACCAAACTAACTAGAGAACAATTCATTCAACTGTGTCAAGCTAATCCTGAATTACAATTAGAAAGAAATCCTCAAAGAGAATTAATTATTATGTCCCCAGTCGGTGGTGAAAGTGGTCAAAAAGAAGCTAATTTGATTGTTGATATTAGCCTCTGGAATCGTCAAACTCAGTTAGGAATAGTTTTTAGTTCTTCTACTATTTTTAGTTTACCAGGAGGAGGAGACCGTTCCCCTGATGTTGCTTGGGTATCTTTAAAAAAATGGGAAAATCTTACTCAAAAAGAAAGAGAAAGTTTTCCTCCTATTTGCCCAGATTTTGTGATTGAATTACGGTCTAAATCCGATCGACTTCCACCTTTACAAGCAAAAATGAGAGAATATTTAGCATCAGGTTTATTATTAGGTTGGTTAATTAATCCTCAACAAAAACAAGTAGAAATTTATCGTCAAAATCAAGACGTAGAAATTGTAAATATGCCTATTATGTTATCAGGTGAAAATATTTTACAAGGGTTAAATGTGATGTTAGATTATTAATAAAGTTAATCATCACACCATTGATTTATACAAACCTTTTTGACTATGAAAAAACGAACTAATATTATCGATATGTTTTCCACTTTTCTTGATGTGCAAGATGATAATGGAAAAAAGAGTCAATGGCTATATGATAAAGAATTAAAACGTAGTATTGAACAGCAACAGGATAGCAAACCAAGTTTAAGTGGTAATTTAAAGCAAGATGAATCTATTTGGGTTAAATTGTGGTATGACTCTGCTGTTGAAAATGATTCTATAAAAAATATACCACAAAGACATCTTCAATCTTATTTACAAGAGTCTTGTTTTTGGGCAACTTAAAGAAATTCATAATAAATTTACTTCTCCTAATGATAAGTGGAGAGATGGATTTCAAGAAGCAACAAATTTTGTTCTGAAAAAGACTCTGAAAATCTTTGAAAAATACAATTGGAATTTTATCAAATATGATTACATCAAAACTGGGTGCAAACAAAAAAATCAAGATTATTTGAAAGCCGTTTATCTTCAGGGAAGAAGATTAGATGGTGCTAGTGATTGGAGGATATTAAAAGACAAGTATACTTCTTCTAGTAAATGGCAAAAAGTTCTACAATTAGTAAAAATATTAGATGTAAAATTATCATGCTGTTTATTAGCTTTGGAGTGCTTTAAAAAACATTATCATCCTATAGTTAGAGTCAATCAAAGATTACGGGAGCCTACTAATGAAGAATGGGAAAGGATAGTCAATGATTATAATTCTTTGAGAAATAGTCAAGGTATTACAAATTATCTAGCTCGAGAAATAATTCAGAAATTGCTAGATGAATGTGTTAATGCTATGATAAATCATCAAAAACCTCAGCCACTTGTTTATATTAATAATGATGAGAAGGGAGATTTTGAAATTACCAGTGATGATAGTTTTAGAGAGGAGAAACTGGAAAAAGATCAAGAATGGCAAGATATAAATAGTATTTTAACCAATTCTTTTAGCAAGTTATCTAAAGACGAAAAAACTTTGTTGATTCTTGAAAATGGTATAGAACTAGGACAGAAAGACATTGCTAAATTATTTAATCTAGAAAAAAAACAGTATCAAATTTCTCGCAAGTTAAAAAAATACCGTTAACCATTATTAAATGAATGTGTTGGGATGAAGCAAGAGCAAGTGGGGAGAGAACTTACTAAGGAAGAAAACAAATATCTATCTAAACAAATCAATGAATGGTTAAGAGTTTCTTGTTGTAAGCAAGATTTTTATAAATTTTTACAGGATTTAACAGGTGTTACTGATTTGTATTTGTTGGCAATTGCTAAACTACTGAATAACAACTACTTGAGATTGTTCAATTTTTATTTTCATACCTTGATTCAGCAATATTGACTAACACAAAGTTTAAGTAACAATCAAAAAATAATTATTCTTTATTATCGAGAAATTTTATCTACAGGTAAATTGCTACAAGAAAATTATTTATCAATTAAAAAAGAGATAGCAAATAAATTAGACATAACTGATTCTGAAGTTGAGCAATGTTTGACAGATTCCCGAAATTATTTATTAGAACGGTTAAAAATATATATTAACGATGATCTACAATTACCTCAAGTGCTAGATAGTAATTTAGTTCCCACACTAAATAAGACTTTACTTAAATTAGTAGATAAATTTATGGAGAATCGTTTTTCCGCATAATTATTTGACAAAATTAATCAATATAAAAAATCTATAGTACAAGATAAGGAGGCAAAAGACTATGTTGAGTTTTGATGAATTAGCTAGAGAATTTCCCGAACAAATTTGGATAGAAATTTATGAAGAGGATGAGGAGAATGCACTACCTAATGAACAAGATTATTCTAACGATGCTGCTAGATTAAATGCTTATTTGAGTTGTCTTTGTTTAAATCTTTTATTAGCTTGGTTTCAAGAGGAAGAAGAAGGAGTACAACCATTACCTTTTCCTAAGAGAAATGAGTTGTCTAGTGTATGGGAATTTGTTAACGCGACAGCTATTGATTTTGGTAAAGCAAGGTTTGTAATTATTCCTAATGATGGTATTAATACAGATGAATTTATTATTCCTGGAGAGTGGGTTGATATTCCTAGTTGGAGGGGTAATTATTATTTAGCTGTACAGATTAATTGTGAAGATGGTTGGTTAAGAGTGTTGGGATATGCTACTCATAAACAAATTAAAAATGAGGGTGAATATGATGAGGTTAATCGTAGTTATTTATTGGAGAGGGAAGATTTAGTGGAGGATTTGAATATTATTTTTGTGATGGAAGATTTGGATGAGAATGAGTTAGAGAATAATGTTGAAAATTTAGATAATTTACCGACTCTATCATCTGCAGCAGTAACTAATTTAGTAGAAGGTTTAAGTCAGAATAATATTTATTTACCAAGATTAGAAGTAGAAGATTTTACTAGGTTTAAAGCTTTGTTGGGAAATGCTGATTGGAGAGAGCAGCTTTATCAGCTAAGAATTGGTAATATTAATTGGAAACCAGAATCAAATCTTGAAAAGACACCTGTTTTATCTTCATTGGAAGATGACAACAAAACTAAGTTTAAATTAGTGGATAATTTGCCTAAATTAAAACCTCTTTATCAAATTTATCAAACGGTTCCTACAAGAAAATCTATTCAATCTAATAGTGGAAATTATACAGATAAATTACTCCTTATAGCGTTGATTATTCTCAACATTGGCAGTGGGTTCACAACAATGTATGGAGCAGCACAAATTTTCCCTAGATATCTAGGTTGGTCTTTTGGTGCTGTTATTCAAGCATTATTAACTCTTTTAACTTCAGGTTCCAGTCTCAAACACGCTCCCTTGTTAAAATGGGTGGCTGTAGGTTCTTTTTCTATAATTAGCATTTATAGCAGTTTCTTTGCTTATTATGATATTTTAGTAGCAGAAGCACGAGAAAAGGATGGCTTAAATCGAGCGATATCTGCTCATAAAAATTTAGTTAATGAAGTTTTTATTCCTATTGAAGAAAAAGCTCAACAGTTAGAAAATGAAATTAATATCAGAGATAAACTAATAAAAGAAGAAACAAATGAACGGAGAAGTTCTGGATTAGCGGGATGTGGAAAAATATGCAAAGATTTAAAAGATGAAAGAGAAAATTTGCAAATTATGCTCAATCAAGTTAAGCAAGTAGTTAATAAATTAAGACCTTTCTTTGAATATGATTTAGAAGGAAAAGAACCAGAGGAAGTTTTTGATGCAGACCGTAAAGCTTTGGCTAAACTCCAACAAAAATGTTTACCGACAGAAGCAGAATTTGTTTGTTTTCCAGAAAAATATAATGGTAGTTTAGACCCCCTAAACCCAAAGTACAAAGAACTACAATCGAAATATTTTGATCTAGATGCTAGAATCACAGTTATTGAACCTTTTCTGAAGATTAGAAAGGGTGAAGAAGCTGCCATTGCAGCAGCTTTTATGGCTCTACTTGTTGATGGTTGTATTATCTTATTAGGAATAGGAATTGAAATTCCTCCCAAGTCGAAAAAAAACTGCTAAAACAATAACTTTACGGATAAAAGGAGCAGGAACAGAATTTTTGGATAAATTATTAGAAGTGATTGACAATAATAAATGGAGTAGTATTGAAAAAGAACTGTTAATCACCCAGGAGGAACTGTCTCAAGAAAATAAAATAGAATACTACAAGTTGCTCCAAAGACTCTCCAATGAAACAAAATGGATTGAAAAAAATGAGAACAACCAATGGGTTATATATAATGAAGAAAAATTTCTAGATTTGGTTATTAAGGAAGGCGAAAGGTTAATCACAAACCAAGATAAAAATAATAGTAATACTAAATCATCAAATATTGTTACATTTTATTTGCCTGATCATGACATCAAGGAATGACAAGCAAGAGGAATCAATCATTCATTGCCAAAATACCTAAATTTATTTATAATATCGTTCTATCTTATTTCTTATTTCCTATTCAAGACAATTCACAGATTGAAAAAAAGATAATATGAAAATTATCAAAGGTACTTGGAGTTATTTATTTTGGTTAGGACCGATTTTAACTATTATCGGTTTATCAGCAGGTTTTGTGTCAGGAACTTGGGAACCTATACCATTAACTTTGATAACTTCTGGCATAGTAATAATTGGTTTATGGATTTTTTATCAAGCTTATTCTGTAGAACAAAACTCAACCACAACTTGGTGGAGTGGTCGAGCAACTGAAGCAGGCACAAATGCAATTTTTGCTACTATTTCCGTACTGATTATTTTGGCACTAATTAACTTTCTCGGAGTTCGTTATCAAACTAGAATAGACTTTACTGAAAACCAAAAATTTACATTATCACCACAAACTATAGAAGTATTAGAAAATCTCAAACAACCAGTCAAACTGTGGATATTTGACCGAGGTGAAAATCCCCAATATTCCCAACTAATAGAAAACTATCAAAGACAAGGAAATGGTAAATTTAGGTTTGAGTTAGTAGACCCTCAAACACAACCGGGAAAAGCTAATCAATTTGGAG
>JAAUYB010001198.1_pt1 | contig 11978 bp, 10 predicted proteins | sample 7278071 | NCBI WGS metagenome assembly JAAUYB01 (sample SAMN14350121, study PRJNA611818) | marine sediment metagenome | isolation source: surface marine sediment (1.8m) | place: French Polynesia: Moorea | collected 2018-08 | reverse complement strand
CTACAAAGAAATAGAATTTTTAAACACTTGCTTTGCTGTGGGTAGGCCTATAAATGTCTAAATAAAACAAAGATAAAATCAACTATGGCTTTTTCTTCTTCGTTCCCACCTGGCAGTTCTGTTCTGGCCTGACCCCGATTCCGCTTCTTCCCGTGACCTCCATAAGGCTCCGGCTTCAGCAAGACTTTGACCCGGATTTCTGACCCGGAGAGTTCAGCGTGACCCGGATTGATATCTCCGAGACAGCCAAGCCCCGGACGCAGACCACTCCGGAGCGCCCCGGCGACTTTTAGAAAGGAAAAAAAGCCGCCCGGACCCCCACCCTCGTGCAAGCCCAGCCGCGCTACTGGATAAAGAACCCCCCGGCGCGGTTAAACCCGGTCTCAACCGGAGGCGCCCGGAGGCTTCCGCGAACTACAGTGCCGGCCCACCTCTCAGGGACGGCCACAGAGGCACACAGAGACCCGCAGACTGATCTTCCGCCCGAGGGCCGATCCCTCCGGGCCCAATCTTTTAGACTTATTGCCCACGACCCCCGGCGGCGCACCCAGACCGAGCTGCGATGGCGGCCTGCCTGAACGTGCTGAAGGGCGAGATCCGCCTCCTGGAGCGCTCCTTCCCCCGCTCGCACCCCCGCCTGCAGGTGGTCTCCGCCTCCGTCGACGAGCTCACCTGCAGGTTCGTCGACGGCCAGGGCAGGAAGCACACGGTGCACGCAAACATCACGGTGAGTCGGTCCGGTTCCGAATGCTTTGAAAGTGCGATGAATGGGTTGGGTGTGGAAATTGGTCAGCTTGGTCATGGGGTCCTCCGGGATTGCCGGATTCGGGTGGAAATGGAAAAAAAATTCCCGTTCACTGCCACATTTGATGCTACAGAAATTAAAGGGATTCGTGAAAGAGCCACGATGTTATTTAAGTTTCTTTTTGCCATGTCTCATTGGTGAAAACGGTGCCAGAGTTTGAGATCTTCCTTTGTCTCCTGGCTTCTTCCCAAAGGTGGCCTTGAAACACAAAAAAGTCACGAGAAAGGGGAGGGAAGGCTGGGCCAACAAAAAAGGCTCTTTTAGTCTCAAAGGACTGCGCTGCTAAAAAAAAAAGGAAAAGTTAATGACGAAAAGATTTCTCGGTAGCAGATTGCATAATAGCTCTTTGAGTCACTGTGGCTGCTGCTGGCTGGTCCCATGCTGCTATAGTATCACCTCATATAAATTAGCGCACCATCATTTTTTAAATTAAAAAATACAGTTCTAGATATATTTATCATTGGCTCAATAAAAATAAAATAAAATACAATAAATAATTGCAGGAGACGTACCCCTCCACGCCCCCGGTTTGGTTCTCCGAGTCCGAGGACTCTTCTGTGACGACGGCACTGGCGGGCCTCTCCGAAGCCTCAGGGGGAGGAGGGGGAGACGGGGACGGGCCGGGAGGGGGGCTAGACAATCACCTGCTGCACCAGGTAGGTCGACATTACAATTTCACGCCAGGAAACTTTTTTGACGAATTATTATTCTCTTTTCTCCCCCAGGTCAAATCTCTGGTTCGGCGACTCTGCGCGGCCTTCTCCCTGCCGGTCCCGCCGGAGGCGCGCCCGGACTACCCGGGTCACGTGGTCCCCGCCGCCGGGTCGGCCTCCGGGGCAACAGCAGCCGCCGGGTCCTCGCGCCAGAACGGCGCCGGCGGGGACGGGACAACTTCCTCCGGGAAACACAAGCACAAAGGTAGGTGGGCATTTATTAGAAGCAGGCTTGGTTCTTCTGAAATTTCAACAGAGCCGCTGTAATACTTCCCCTCCTCTTCTTTCTCAGACAAATCCGCCAAAGACCCCTCGCCGTCCTCGTCCTCCTCAGCCGCCGCCGCCGCCGCCGCGGACGCCGCCAGCGACGACGACGCCGACTCTGACGAGGAGGAGATGGAGGAGGACGAGGCCGAGGAGGAGGAGGACGACGACTCCGACGAGGACGAGATCCCGCTGGACATGGAGGACCTGGAGGCCGCCACCAAGAAGGCGCGGCAGGACGAAGAGCTCAAGACGGAGCACCTACAGGTGTTGGAGAGGCTCAAGGCCAAGCAGAGGGGCGACTACCTCAAGGGGACGGTCTCGGGATCCGTCCAGGCCACCGACAGGCTCATGAAGGAGCTCAGGGACATCTACAGGTCGCCGTCGTTCAAGTCTGGCGCCTACCAGGTACATCACTAGTCTGATTTCCAACGATCTTCCTGTAATGATATTGATCCAATTCAGGTGGAGCTTGTAAACGACTCCTTGTACGAGTGGAACGTGAAGATAATGCGTGTTGACCCTGACTCGCCGCTTGCGGAGGACCTCAAGAAGCTCAAAGAGAGGGAGGGCAAGGACCACATACTCCTCTCTTTCATGTTCAAGGTGAGGCGGTGGCTAGGGGTGTGAGCGACGCAGGCTCGGAGTCGCAATTTCGAATTCGTTTTGCAGGACACCTTCCCGTTCGACCCCCCGTTCGTTCGCATGGTCCACCCGGTCCTCCACGGGGGGTACGTGCTGGAGGGGGGCGCCCTCTGCATGGAGCTCATGACGCCGCAGGTGAGAGGGAAAGATTGACTTGTTTTTTTTGACGCGGACATCGCGGCCCACAACACAAGTACCTTCGTTAGTCGCCGCCGTCTTGGCAACGTTAATTGCTCTATCAATCGCCGATTGGCTCTGGTTAGTTTTTTGACCGACAGTTCTTGTTTTCCATTTTATTCAGGGCTGGTCTTCCGCGTACACGATCGAGGCCGTCATCATGCAGCTCTCCGCCACGCTCGTCAAGGGGAAGGCCAGGATCAAGTTCGACGCCCCCAAGGTATTGGAATGGGTCCCAGTTGTTGTCGAACGATTGATCAAAAGAAACCGCCTGCATGCTATGAGCTATGAAAAAGTCACGAATCTACATCGCTTCTTCCCCTCCTTTGCAGAATACTTACAGCCTCCACCGCGCGCAGCAATCCTTCCGCTCCCTCGTCCATATCCACGAAAAGAACGGTAAAAAAATTGTTGGAATTGGGAACTTGCTCTACTTAAGGGTGTATTTGTGTTTTTCCAGGCTGGTTCACCCCTCCGCAGGCTGACGGATAAGGAAGAGACCGCGCCGGGATGGGCGGGGCGACGAGGACAAAACAGACTTGCTTCCTCAAAAGTCGGGACTTGAAGAAAAATATCCAGCAGACAAGACCGCCCGATTCCCTCTCTTTTTATTTTTCCATGTCTATCCCCCTCCCCCCCCTTCCAAGCAGCCGCCGCCGCCGCCCCCTCGACGATACATGTGATGAGCCCTTTTTTTACGCAGGGTGGAAGCATGCGGCGCGCATACACACACACACACACATTCAAAGCCCAAAAAATACGAAGAAAAAAGTAATACCAGGAGAGCAGCGGGGGGAAATTTCCTCAGCTGCTGTCTGAGAAGGGCCTCTCCGTACATATAGAAGATTGAAAAAAGAAAACACAGAATAGGGGACGTTTTCCTTCGACTTATGATGCCACTACTACTACTACTACGATTACTACTATTCTGCTATTTTTACATTTCCCCCCCACACAGCCCATCCCCCTTCTTTCTGTCTTGCTGCCCAAGCGTGCGCATATTGTGGCCCGGGGCGATGATGGCGGGAAGAGAGACCACACAGCCGCGAAGAACGAGGGGGGGGGGGAACCACCCGGGATCGATGTAATGGTTATGCCTGTACTCGGCGAAACTCTTTTTTTGGCGTCCTCTCCTCTCCGTAACCGTCGTGGCCGTATTGAGCCGAAAAATTCGGCGATTTTTCAACTTAGGAACGTTTCCCACATTCTTGAATTGGAAGAAATGCCTGTGTTTAGCGAGACTTTTCGGGGGAAGTTCGCGAATTGCAAACACCTTGGTTTTGTTTGTGGGAAACATCGGACCCCCTCCTCCTCCTTTCCCATCATCGGAACGATCATATTCCTCCGCTCCACCCATAGTGAAAAAGTGTAAGTCGAGCGTGCGTACCGTACATGCAGGTGCAGTGAACAAGAAAAAAATACAACCGATAAAAAAGACTGCTCCTTGTTCATTTCTTGCCTCCAAGTATAAATAATCAATTCCACACCTATTATTATTTTCCACGGCGAAACTAGGGCCGGTATCGTGACGGTCTCTTCTCGTCTCATGACTTTTTCTCGCGAGACGGTCTCGAATTCAAATTTCTGCCTCGAAAGAAAAATACCGACCGGGCAAAAAGTCAAAATTTGGGGGAATTTGAGTCAATATTTTTCTTCTTTTTTACTTGGTCTCGTATCTCGTCTCGTCTTGTGGCTTTTCGTCTCGAGACCGAATAGACGAGACTGTCTCGTCTCTTCTTGTGACCTTGCCGTCTCGATCTCGTCTCGTCTCGTGACTTTCGTCTCGTTACCGGCCCTAGGCGAAACTTTTCCGTTTTCACATAGCTTAGCTAACTATGGACATAATCCAGCCCTCCTTCCGCCTAGCTGCAAATACGCATCGGCTCTCATAAAGAAAAACTTCGGGCATGACTCTGTGGGGTTGGGGCTAGTTCTGTCATTCTCGCTTAGTCCTAAGCACGGTTTCACGGTTCAGGATCGCTCTCAATGAGAGGGCCATCTTGCACTGGGCATGGAGGAAGAACAGGAGGGTATTAAACATAGAACATAATTTGTGTACAAAGATCCGTTTTCTTCTCTTGGGTACCAGATTACTACACCTTGGTCTTTGTTCATTTTTTATGTGAAATCAAAAATGTACCTTTCCATTTTTCGATTGGGACCCATTGAAATCCGGCGTAGAAGTATAGCTACCTGAAGCATTTTCAGGCCTCTAGCAAGACTGGAAGCCGCACTTGACCTGCTCAGTAGACGATATGACCCACGTGACTGCAAGCGAAAAATGGTTGATAAAAAGGAGGAGACAATATCGTCAAGGTCTGCTAAGACTTTGAAAATGCAGGCAAAGTGTCAAAGGTGGGAGGAGGAGCAACAGCACCGGCGTTACTTTTCACTCATATTGCATGTAAGTACGCTAAGGATTCGAAGCGGAAGTGTAGAAAGGAAATAACACAGAAACCGTAAGCAGTTCGAGCAAAGAAAACTTTTTTTTTATTTCTCAAGCCTCAACACCATAATATTACCCCATGATGTCCTTGGGGGGGAGCCTTTGTCCGAGGCTCGCAGGGCTGCCTTTGCTCTTGGCAGGGAGGGCGAATGCATGTGGAGAAGGGACATACGAATTTGTATTTTGACCTCTCTCTTGTTCGAATCGAGTAATCGGGTTTTCGAATTTTTTTTTGTCCGTGGGGGTTTGGGAAGCAGTGCTGCGTTATGCTAGTGGGTTGGGAAAATCACACTGGGCGTTCCGTTTAAAAGGATTAGGCATTTGCTTTGCAGTCTAATCGAAAACAACACAGTGCTAGTATAAGTTTTCAAGGGGAGAAATCATGCGTCTATCTTTCGCAGATTCCCCACACTCTTTTGAAGGAAAAACCCGTTGGCGTTTTTTTGTGGACTTTGAAACGGCCCGATAAAACAGAAAAGGAGAACAAGCCGTGTACTGTAGATACTTGATGGCACTGGAAGCCGAGTATACATGGGCTTGCGGCATCACTGAAGTCTTACAAGTTATTGCTTTCACCCACAACAGCCAAAGTTTTCCCGATTATCAATTCAGCCAACCACCGTGCCCATGTATGGAAACATCCATACTTAAGCGACCATGTTTGCTCCCGCAATTGCCTAGCAGTTTCATGCGCAATAAGAACCGGTCTGAAAGGTTTTTTTTGTTTCTTCGCTTCCGTACAACGGAAACAATGTGTTGTGGGGCTTGTGGGCTTTGGACTCTGCTTTCATGCACATTGTGCATGCAGAAGAAAATTTTAACTTACCTTTTTTTGCATATTCTGCAAATTGAACATGTAGTTAATTTACAATGAGAACATAAAAAAATTAGCTAAGATTTTTCTCAACTGTGTTTGCTTAAGTCCCTAATGCAAGAATACGCTTTTGTTTTTCTCTGCCTGCCCCGCCCAAAAAACTAGACTTCTTGTTTATTTCTGTATAGCTTGCAACGCGTCGGGTCGAAGGGATTCGGGAGCGAATGATCAGTAGTGGTCCAGCGCACGCCCCGACGATACGCGAGACAAAGGAACGGAGCGAAATCGTGAATGATTTAATTGGAACAAGCCTACCTTTTTTTTTACCGAAACGTCACCCCGACTCCCCGGCGCCCTGCTATTGTATCATTAGCGGGCGTCTGAGTAATCGCCGAGGGAGGGAGATAGCGGAACAAGAAAAAAAAGACAGTTAATAATATCTGAGAGGTGAAAAAAAGGAACAGTAAGATCAAAAAGACCGACAAGAACAAGTGGGGGACTCCTCTAGGACCGCGACAGCTGCGAAGAGGTCCCCGTGGACTCAATCTAGGCGCGGCTACTGATGCAATAATAATTTTTGCGTCAAGGCTGGCGGCGGAGGCGAAGGATAAGAATTAAGGACTGACGGCGTCGGTCCTTCCGAAGCGGGATTTTTCTTGGCGCACCACCGGCCTTCAGGACTTTCTAACCTGCAGGCGGTTTTTAAATATTGTAAAGGTACGGTTGGTTCAAAGTTTTTGTTTTACTTCACTTATTATTTGCATTATGGAATACATGTTCATGTCAGCACCTAAAAAAATAATTTCTTTCTTTAAACTCTTCAATCAAATAGCGTCTGCTTGAGAAGAGCGAGCTGTCTGAAAACCTAAAGAGACACACAATTGTGTTGTAAAAAGTGCTACAATATTTCAACCTTCTTTAATTTTCAGGGTATCCCTTCGATTTTCATACTCAGGGACCCTTCTTATTCCATATTGTCAGTTTCCATACAAAAATTATGAACCATTCTATTTCCATACAGTGGAGTCTTCTATTTCCATACTGTTTTGGAGCCAACCCTTCTATTTCTATACAAACCGTAAACAACTTTAACAACTTTAACCAAAACTTTCTCTAGCATTAGCTTTGCAGGTTGTATGTACATATCAGCAAGGTTTGCTGATCCTTGTCATGCAAACAAGGTTTTTACACTAATGTCCTTCCAAAAGCAGTCAAGTTTACTGTAAAAGGAGGATTGCCTATTTTTTGCACAATAGAAGTTTTTCTTCTGTATTGTTACTATCAAGTTACCTACAACAAACAGTGTCTTCATTGTTAAAATAGTGCTGTAGTTTGTGCTTCCCTTCTCTTGAACTGCTTTTTTGACTGACCAGTACATATTTTTGGTATGTTGAAGTAAATTTTAAGTTTTTTAAGGAAACAGCCCTTTTCTATATGGAAATAGAAGACTCTCCTGTATGGAATTAGAAGGGTGGCAAAATTTCTGTATGGAAATAAAAGGGTGAGCTGTATGGAAACTGACTGGTATCTTCTGGTGCCTTATAATTATGGAAATCGAAGGTGAACTCTGGAGAGAACGCTCCTCATGCCCAGTGTTGAGTGGATGTCAGTCTGCTCCAAACAAAACAGGTTTTTCATGATACAACTTAATATATCACACAACAAACTTTTTTCTAAACAGCTTGCAAAGGGGACCACACACTAAGCTTATCTGTGTCAGCTTATGATGTTATGAATAACAGAAAGATCCAGTCAGTTACAGTTGTCTGGAAGATAGTGTATCCACCACCAGAGATACAAGGAACAGTGGAGACAAACTCAAAGGGAGAAGCTCCCTTGACTACACTTTACCCTTGTGACTATATTATGGGAGAAATTGAGGCATACAAGCATGGATACATGCCGTTCAAGTACCTTTTTTCGGAAAAGTATGAGTATTTCCCAGACGGTGTCATTGACATACCTCTTAGCCCTTACTTCAAGGTAAGATACTTGTTGTTGTTGTTGTTGTTTATAACGGGTTCTTGTGAAGCAACATGTTGAGAAGTACAAATGCACATGTACATCACATCATTCCCGTGACTAACAGCTTGGACTGCAGGCTTGACTCCATTGAGACTTTAGCACCTGTAGTTGGAAGATGAGAGTGTCTGTCCAAATGCTGTCTTCTGGACGGTGATGCTGTTCCTGAAGTCTTTTTCTTTCCAGAGATCATGGGCCACCAGCAAATCAGTTGGTTTTAGGATTCTACCATTCGGTTAATTTTCAGAAACATCCATTTTTGTTTACTTTCATTTCCCTTAAGGTACTTGTTATAACAACAAACTGGCAATGAAAAGTGGCCCGTCAGGGAATTTAATTTCCCTGCTTGAACTTTTGACGTCCACTATCCCTACAATGGGTGAACAAATTGTTTATCAACTGCATCAAAACAAACTTAACCAACTAATTCCTATAAACCATCACTGATGATTACAAAAAACAACTTTTTTAGTTGGTGTGGCCTACCTTTTCCATTGACACCCAATATGGCAACTGCCAAGTTGGGAAACCAGCAGCGGCCAAGACAAACCAGTAGAGGAACCTGCAGCACACTTTGCAGTTTAGTTATGATTCATGCTGCCCTCCTTTTTTCACCTTTTTTAATACTTATAAACCAATTTTTGTTATTTTGTGTCTTTCGCAGAAGATACTTCTACCATTTTATTTTTTGGGGGGGAAATTGAAGTTACCACTACCATTTACTATTAACTGGCTTTGATGGTATCCCTGCTGGCCATCATACAGGTTAAAAGTTTATCCCTCCTGGATATGGCCTGTCTTCCCTTTTACTACAATTAGGCTCTTGTTGTGCTTATGTATGGTAGGAACTAGTCAAAGTAACATGAAGAATTCTCAGTACATGATTATGTGGATAGGTACATTTTTTCATTGCCAAGTGCTCTTTGATTGGAGAGCCAATACATGGGTGTTTGTTTTTTTATAAAAAATCAATAACTACTTTTTTTCTTGATAGAAACATGAATACATTCGGGCATACATGAGCTGGCCCAGTAGACCAGAGGATATTGATCTCTACCTTTCAGTGAGAACACCAACAAATAAATATTTCACTATTTTCTTTGGCAATAGGACAACTCCGGAAGATTATGCCATTCTGGATAAGGACAACTTGTGGGTAAGTACTTCTTAAATGAGGTGCAAGAGAGTTCAAGGGAGAAAAGTGGTATTGAATAAGAAAAATTGCATTTCAAAAATAAAGAAAGTATTTTTTTTGTTTCCTGTGTTATCTCCATGGTGAATGATGCAATGGACTTGAGCTTCACCACCAACTTGAAGTACCTGTTCATGCTGATGAAAACCTGGTTCAGGGAGGTCTTGTACTACTGATTGCACCATGAATTTTTGAGCACCTTTAAAATTGCCGCCTTTTCTTTTTTTAAATTTTATCGCCAAGCCAAAAATTGGGAAAATATGCAAAAAAAGATACATCAGGTATAATACCCAAAAAAGTTTGAAATTATTTTTGGGTATTTTTTTGGGCCCAAAATGAGGACCCTTCAAATGATCCATGTGCTGATGTACTGGCAGAAGTCGGTGCGGTTCTAACGTACGGAGTGGAAGAAAGGAAGAAAAAGAGAGATACTGACACTGACACTGACACAGCTTTTGATGGCACAAAAAGGTATGATAATTGTTGGCCGAGCTTGCCCGTGTCTATCCTTACACCTGGTGCGTCTTTGGCACAAATCTGGGTGGCGCGATGACACATGTAAGAGGATTTGGCGCTTTTTATTTTAACAGCTTTTTTGGCGCTGTTTGGTGATGTAGAGCTGCCAAAACAAGCTTGAAGTATGACAAAAGCAGGCTCAAAATATTTGTATATATTTGCATTTTTAGAAAACTCATTTGGCTCATTTTTTTGCCATGCTCAAAAATTAGTGGCGCACTTAGTATACAATGTTTTTGAGAAGTAAATAATCAGAGTCAAAGCAGTATAGTGATAAATATTTGTATGCAATTGCATGAGAATTTGCAAAAATGCTCTTCCATTGTCTATTCCTGCCAGATCTATAACCAAGTATAAATTTAAAACTTCTCTACAAAAACCCACTCTAATAAATTACTTTCTTGGCAGAATGGAACTCTGGGTGGTGAGACATTGACATGGCACAAACCGTCATGGCTAGGAGCCATGGGTCTTGTCTGGGTGCACCACTATGGCAAGCCTACTGAAATAGAGGAGAGGGAAACCACGGCTGACACACCCCTGGCTACCTCCATGGTTACAGTTCGCTTCTCTGATGCCAGCACCACCGACACCCCAGTAAAGGTCATCAAGGTGGCTGACAAGTGGAGGAAGCCTCTTCTAAATAGAGGCAGGTGAGACCATGTTGCAAGTCATGCAATATATAGATCAATGGGATGAAACATTTCATTGGGATCAGTACTGATTATGTTCTGTTTAACATACTGATGAATAGGCTGCCATTCTGAATTCAAGTGAACTAGAAGGAAAATGAAATGTGTTTTTCTTAAGTAAGGGCACCCACTTCAATTTGTCTGCCCCACTTCTTGTACGATAAACAAGGGACCATGTTGATGAGTTTCCATTCCCCTACTTCTGTTTTTCAACGCTTGCTGACCATGGAATGTTTCACATTTGTAAATATGCAAATAGGGCAACACATAGGAAAACATCTCACGTTCCGCAGGTGCTGGTTTGTGGCCTGTGTTGACGGCAGCCAGAGGGGCCTCAAGGGATTTAAGGAAGTAAACATGGTCAAGAAGTGGAACCAGAGAGAGGGGCAGAACTACAACAACATTGAAAAGTACTGTGGATAATAATAGTATGTATACAAGGAGGGAGACCCTTACAAAAATATCAGTTCATGTACATAATCTTTCTCTCAGGATGTTTTGGTGATACAGCCAATGTGCTATTAAATTTGTCTGCTACCTGCTGCTTCAAAAACTTTATTGGCAGGATCAATCATGAAAAAGTTTTTTCCACCTTAATAATAAAAAAGTTACTACTAACTCTATTTGAAATTGCAAACTTTTTTACCTGATTTGAATAGCTCATGTCAAGACCTTTCAAATGGTACCAAAACTAAAAATGGCATATTTAATTGATATAGCATACCTTTTTTGGGAGTTCCTGCTAGGTGTGGGTGGGCCGTATTTTGGCGTGGATTTTTATTTTACAAAATGGGTAAGAATTCGTGACGCACACAGTAGTATTGTCGCTCTATTTCTGTGCCATCGGAAAAACACGTCACAGAGAATATTTCAAAAGCTTTCATGAATTTCTCTAGTTGGCATCGCTCTTCAACAAGACCTTAAACATTTCTCCGACCGGCGGGCATATGCTACAGGAAAAGAGGATGCTGTTTGCATGCGTTGCCAGTCAAGCATTTTTCCCCTGCTAGAATGCTGCACTCTTTTTTTGGTCTACGTACACACACACGTTGGATTTCTCTATTTAACAGACCTGAACAGGTACGACTTGCCATGGAAAGCATCCCTTCCAGAGGCCCCCTTCGATCCCGGCGACGAGGCACTCACGGATCGATCGCAGTCTTTAAATTTTCAGAGCCAACGCTCCCTTATATAAGGGCCTTGGGTGGCAGCGAAGAGAGTCCAAAGAGGGAGCCGCCACATTCTTGTGGAAGGAGGAGAAAATAAATATCATCCTTTGCTTGCAGAGCTTCTATAGTGGTTAGGTTTTTCAATTTCCGTGGGAAATGATGCATCTTGTTTTCTTTGCTTTCCCTTTCACACATTTGATAGCCTGATCTAAAGGCGACTGTGCGGAGGGAGGCCCGACGCTATTCGGTCGCGGTGCAGGAATGCAGATCCGTCTTCTTCTGCACATCATAGATATCTGTTATATCTTAGATGTCTTCAATAAAAATTTGGTTAGGTTAAATTCCTTTTCCAGCGACGTGATCCTGGGTCTCTGCGCAAGATACGTGGCATTGTCCCTTTCTCCATCTACTAAACGAAAGCAGCTGAAAGTTCCACATGGAACGAGTGGGAAAAGGGGAAAGTCCCTTCGTCGGAGCTACAGAAGAAAGAGGAGGGGGAAGGCTGCGGGGGGGAGGAAAGGGG
>JAAUYB010072106.1_pt1 | contig 11986 bp, 13 predicted proteins | sample 7278071 | NCBI WGS metagenome assembly JAAUYB01 (sample SAMN14350121, study PRJNA611818) | marine sediment metagenome | isolation source: surface marine sediment (1.8m) | place: French Polynesia: Moorea | collected 2018-08 | reverse complement strand
TTATATTTTAAGGGTTAACGGCCGTTAACCCCTACTTTAGGAAATTGGTATAATATTCAGCAAAATTAGCCAATTAATTGCTCAAATTGTGCCATTTCTGTTTCAAGTTGACGGTTAAAAGATGCCATTACTTGATCCATTTCACTAGCAACTTTGTTGTAAATTCGGAGGCGTAACATTTTCCCAAGTTTTACCCCCATCTTTGGTCAAATGAATTAATCCATCATCACTACCAGCCCAAATTTCACCTTGTTTATGGGGAGATTCTTCTAAACGGAAGATGGTCGAATAAATTTCTTGACCGAAATATTCTCCCATCCAAGACGTTCCCGCAAGTTGCTGTTTATCCTGAAGATCGTTAGTCAGATCATCATATTTATGACTAATAATATCTCGCATACCAGCTATTTGTTTCCAAGGGATAGTAGAATGTTTGTCTCTGAACTCTGGAGATAATCTTTTTGTTGCTTCTCCAACAATAGTAATTCTTCTCAAAATCGCATCCTGTTTCTCTTGATTATTTTTCAATTGTTTATACGTAACATTCTGACTATAGTTAAAAACCAAAATAATGGATTGGTAAATATCCAATAAAGTCCCTAGATCACGCATAATAAAGAACCTCAGACTGGTTAAGAATGTTCTGGCGTTTAATCCAATTGGGACTATTTTCGATACTGGTTTTGCTAATTAAATCCACAGGGCGATGAAAAAGATTTTCCATTTTTTCTTTGAGTTTAATGTTTTCTAATAATCCTCTAGGGGCTGAAGGGAGATAAGTAATGAGTAAATCAACATCACTATTGGCAGAAAAATCATCTCTTAAAATAGAACCAAAAACCGCTAATTCAGCAATATAATTAGATTCACAAAAATGTTTTAACTGTTCAGGGTTAATTGTTAATCTTTCGTAGATTTCGGTTTGAATAATATTAGGATTAAGATGAGACGACATAGTAAGTACCTCGAAATGACAAGTTATAAATTAAACTCCTGTAAAGCAGGATAAAAGTTACTATTTTCATGACTGGGACGACTTAATTTAATTAAAGCAAATCGTTGTAAGGGGGTTAGTCTATCCCACTGTTCGAGAGTAATTTGTTTGTTGAATTCTGCTGCTTTTTTTTGAACTTCTTCAGGAATATGCTCATTATTTAACCAAGGAGGATTATCATCAATGGGTAAAATTTTAGCAGGATTTCCTGTTTTTTCAGTGACTAAAGTTTGTAAAAAATTGTGACATAACTGTGCTTCTTCGGGAGTTTCACAAGCCATATTAATTAAGACTTTTTTTTCTTCAGAGGTAAATTGATTCCAGTGCATTAATTTGAGTTTTACCCCACAAGTATCTAACTTGAGACGGACAATCATCGGGATACAGTGTAAAGACTCAACAAATTCCTGTTCAAATTGGAAAAAATGATCCATAATATTTAACATTTACAATATGTAACGCTCAAACTAAAATATAACTCGCTGGTTATCAAGATATTCCTGTGGCTAATTCTAACGTTTCTGATTCTCTTTTGCGTACCCCTCTATACGATCTCATTGTTCAACAAAAAGCAAAAATGACGGCGTTTTCTGGTTGGGAAATGCCGGTACAGTTTACGGGTTTGAAACTGGAACATAATGCGGTGAGAAACGAGGTGGGAATGTTTGATATTTCCCACATGGGTAAGTTTACTTTAGAAGGGGAAGGATTAATCTCTATGCTACAATCCCTAGTCCCCTCGGATTTAAGTCGCTTGACCCCTGGTAAGGCTCAATATACCGTCTTATTAAACCCCGATGGTGGCATTATTGATGATATTATCGTTTACTGTCAAGGGGAAGAAAAAGCGGTTATTATTGTCAATGCAGCCACGAAAGATAAGGATAAAAAGTGGATATTGTCTAATTTAGGGTCAACCACTCTTAATTTTACCGATTTATCCTCACAAAAGGTATTATTAGCAGTACAAGGCCCCCAAACCGTAGAAAAATTACAGCCTTTTGTCAACGCAGACTTAACGCAACTATCTTTCTTTGGCCATGTAGAAACCGAGGTATTGGGATATCCTGCCTTTATTGCCCGCACCGGCTACACTGGAGAAGATGGCTTTGAAGTTATGATCGATCCAGAAGGGGGACAAGACTTATGGCGATCGCTACTGCAAGCCGGAGTTACCCCTTGTGGGTTAGGGGCGAGAGATACCCTACGTCTAGAAGCAGCCATGTCCCTCTATGGTCAAGATATTGATGATCATACCACTCCTTTAGAAGCTGGGTTAAAATGGTTAGTCCATTTGGACGGCAAGGGTGAGTTTATTGGTCGAGAGGTATTAGAAAAACAAGCCACAGAAGGGGTTAAACGCCGTTTAGTGGGGTTGGAAATGGAAGGAAAGGGAATTGCCCGTCATGGCTATCCAGTGGCTTCTGGGGGCAAAATTGTCGGGGAAATCACCAGTGGCACCCTTGGTCCTACTGTGGGAAAAGCGATCGCCTTGGCCTATGTTCCCACAGAATTAGGTAAAATAGGAACAAGCCTTGAGGTAGAAATCAGGGGAAAATTTTACCCGGCTAAAGTGGTTAAAAAGCCTTTTTATAAGTCACAAAATCGTTAATTTAGGGAACAGGGAACGGGGAATAGGGAACAGAAATTTTTAGAGGATTATCTTAAGATTAGTACATTCTGTTCCTAATTCATTATGAAAGTTCCCCGTACATTATGGCTAATATTTGGAATTAGCAGTTTAATTTTATTTGTCTGTGCTAGTTTCCGTCATTGGTTATTTCAATCCAATGCGTTAGATTTAGGTTGGTTTGATCAATCTCTTTATTTAATTAGTCAAGGAAAACCTCCCATTGTTTCTTTTTCTGAGGATCATATTTTGGGGGATCATGCTGCTTTTATTTTTTATCCGTTAGCTTTATTTTATATTATTTATCCGAATGTTCATTGGTTATTTTTAGTCCAAGCCATCGCTTTATCTTGTTCTATTTTTCCTTTGTATTTATTGGCTAAACAAGCTAATTTAAAAGATAATCTAGCATTAACCATAGTTGGTGTTTATTTACTCTATCCTTTGATTTTTAACGTCAATTTATTCGATTTTCATTCAGAAGTTATTGCCTTACCTACTATATTTTGGGCAGTGTTAGCAGCAAGATCAAAGAAATTTTTACAGTTTGTTGTTGCTATTATTTTAATTTTGAGTTGTAAAGCAGTCTTATCTTTAACCGTTGCAGCAATGGGAGTCTGGTTATTATTATTTGAAAATAGAAAAAAGTATGGATTTTTAGCTTTATGTTTAGGCGTGTTTTGGTTTATTATTACCACACAATTAATTATTCCTCAATTTAGTGGGGATGAAGTAGCAGCCGTGGGACGTTATTCTTTTTTAGGGGACTCAGTAATAGAGATTATCACTAATTTAATTTTACGACCTAATATTATCTTAAGTCGTATTTTTACCTTGGCCAATTTAGAATATATTATCTTATTATTTATCCCGATTATTTGGGGTTTATCCCCTCGTTATTTAACCCCTTTAGTCGCTGCCATTCCCCCATTAACTTTAAATTTATTAACCGATTATCAACCACAAAAAGATTTAGTGCATCAATATTCAATTGCTATTTTACCCTTCTTATTATTATCAGTTATTGCTACTTTGTCCGCCAATAAAAGCTTAATTTTTCAACCCAAATATATAATATTATGGTCATTGATTGCTTTTTTAGCATTAGGAAAATATGGTTATTTTACCTCTCGATATTTAGAACAATTTGAAACAGTATCAGCCATGAGAGAAGCGGTTAAATTAGTTCCTGCTGAAGCTAAAGTTTTAACCTCTCCCCAAATCTCTCCCCATTTAACTCATCGTACTGTCATTAAATTAGCCATAAAAGATAGAGAACCCATTGATATAGAAGAGTTTGATTATATCTTACTCAATACCCGTTATCCAGGTTGGGAAAATTCACAAGATACTGTTAATAATTTGGTTAAAAAACTACAAAAGAATTCAGAATTTAGACAAGAATTTCACAAAAATTATGTTATTTTATTTGGCAAAAAATAAAAGAAATAGCAAATTTAAAATTTCTATTTCTTTAGCTGTAAGACATTTTTAGTGATTGATAGTCTGTCTAGAAAATGTTTTCAATATGTCTGACATTAATAGTTAAGATATCCCTTGTGCTTTCAAATTTTAGTAACATTTTTTTATAATCAATTAATACTATTAATAGAATAGATAAAATATTGATAATTTATGTATACTTCTATACCTAAAATAAAGGGTTGCTTTTTTGTAAAAGTGTGTTACAATTCAGAGGAATAAAATATTAAGTTTTGTAAAAATAATGGATAAATTACTAATAGAACCGATTGAATTAACATATGAACCCATCGAACCCATCTTGTTCCCTTATCCTGACCCAATATTTATTCCCTTTCCCGGTATATTGGGAACCCCTGGGAATGACTTTCTCATAGGAACATCCGGAAATGATTTTATCAATGGGTTGGATGGTGATGATACTATCGTTGCGTTAGCTGGAAACGATACAGTCAGAGGTGGTAACGGTGATGACAATATAAGTGGAGGAGATGGCAATGACTTTCTCTATGGTGATGGAGGAAATGACTTTATTACAGGTGGAAATGGAGATGATACCTTTTACGGTAGTAAAGGGAATGACACCCTGGAAGGACAAGCAGGAAAAGACACCGCGAACTATGGCCACCTAGGACAATCTATCACCCTTTTACCCACAGGAATCGTTCAAAAAGGTGGTGGTTTTGGCAGCGATACCTTAGTGGAAGTAGAAATCATTATTGCTGATGCCTCTGCTAGTAATAATACCATTGATACCTCTAGTGCCGGTGCGCCGGTTTCTATCAATGTTAATTTAGAAAAAGAAACCTTAATTGTTAATAATATTCCCGGTGTTGGTACTTTAACTCGAACTGTACGAAACTTTGATGATGTCAAAGGAACTAATCAAAACGATACCATTACCGGGGATAGTCAGGATAACGATTTATTTGGTAATGGAGGGAGTGATACCTTTTTTGGAACAAAAGGAAATGACTTAGTTGACGGTGGTTCTGGTAGTGATAGCATTAATTACAGTAATTTAGGACAATCAATTACTCTTTTACCCACAGGAACCGTTAAAAAAGGTGGTGGTTCTGGAACCGATCAATTAGTATTAGTTGAAACCATTATTGCTGATGCTTCTGTTGGCAACAATACTATTGATACTTCTACTGCTGGAAGTCCCGTTTCTGTTGATGTTAACCTTCACGGTAATAGCCTGACTGTTAACAATATTCCTGGTGTTGGTTCTTTAACTCGAAAAGTTGCCAACTTTGATAATGTCAGAGGGACTAATCAATCTGATAGTATTGTTGGTGATAATCAAAGAAATCTTCTTTATGGCAACGGAGGGAATGACTTTATTGACGGCAAAGGGGGAAATGATTATCTAGAAGGAGGAACAGGAAACGACAATATTTTCGGAGGAGATGGTAACGATACTTTAATTGGCGTTAATCGGAATAGTTTCCAACCAGGTTTTAAAGAAGTTGATGTTTTATTGGGAAATTCTGGTAAGGATACCTTCTGGTTAGGAGATGCTGGGGGCCTCTCTCTTTCTAGTAGTTTATCTATTTATAGTAGTGCTAGACCTTACTATCTCGGTAACGGAAATTCAGATTATGCACTAATTGCTGATTTTGAAACCGGAATTGATAGAATTCAATTAGCCGGTTATAAGAGTGATTACTTATTCAAAGGATCTGAAATTTACTACCAAGGTGAAGATTTAATTGCCCGAGTGAGTGGTACAGGGTATAAACACAGTGATTTATTCTTTGTTGGTGGTTTGAGGTGGGAATCACCTGAGTTAATTCCTGTGGATGATTCTGTTGGTGATTTTGTGACTCTTGCTTAATGTTGGAATTTTCGAGAATATATTGAAAATTGGAAGAAAAGGATACGACGGGTTTAAACCCGTCGTATCCTTTTTCTCTCTCGCTTAAAAGACAATGGTTTTCATGCTCCCGTTTTGTTTTCGGTAAGTTTCCAGGAACAGTGAGACATAACAAAAATGAGAAAGAGGCCCAGATTTTGTTAAATACATTATCATTAATTTAAGGAATCATTCAGACCATAACACAGTAACGACATTTCAACTGTCGTTCTTTTGTTAATTGCACTTATTCATCCCCAATTTTTGAATGTTAGACCAGATTCTTGACTCTTCTCTCGCTCTCAGTCTCAAAACCCCTATCTTATTGATCATTTTAATCGCCCTAGAAGCGGTGTTATCGGCTGACAATGCCATTGCCTTAGCCGCCATTGCCCAAGGGCTAAAAAGCCCTAAACTACAACGCTCAGCCCTAAATGTGGGGTTAGTGGTGGCCTACGTGCTACGAATGTCGTTGATTTTAACAGCCACCTGGGTGGTGAAATTTTGGCAGTTTGAACTGTTGGGGGCGATCTATCTCCTCTGGTTAGTGTTCAATTACTTTACTTCCCAAGAGAATGAAAATCATCATCATCATGGTCCAGAGTTCACCTCCCTGTGGCAAGCCATTCCCTTGATCGCCATTACCGATCTCGCCTTTTCCTTGGATAGTGTGACCACAGCGATCGCCATAGCGGATGAAGTTTGGTTGATTTTGGTCGGGGGAACCATCGGCGTGATCACCCTGCGATTTTTGGCAGAATTATTCATCCGTTGGTTACAAGAATATACCTATCTCGAAGATGCAGGATTTATTACCGTTGGTTTTGTGGGATTACGATTATTAGTCAGGGTGATTAATCCCGAATGGGTTCCCCCTGAATGGTTAATGATTACCACCATCGCCTTAATCTTTGCTTGGGGCTTTTCTAAGCGTAACCCAGAACAAAGGGATGAGGTTGAAATTTCTGTGGAATCTATAGACAATCAAATTAGTAAGGAACCGGAAAAAATTTCTTCCTAAACCCAGATAGTCGTTACTTGTTTTCTTGAATATGACCGTACAAACCACCATCTCCCGTCAATCCAACCCGACGACCCCTTTGACTTGCGATCTCGCGATCGTTGGCGGTGGTATCGTCGGAGCGACCTTAGCCTTAAGCCTCAAAGACTCAGGGTTGAAGATCAAGCTCATTGAGGTGCAGTCCCTAGAAAAAGTGGCTTCGAGGGGGCGTGCTTATGCTCTGTCTCTGCTATCTGGGAAGATTTTTGATGCCATTGGGGTCTGGTCGGAAATATTGCCCCAGATTGGTAAATTTCGCCATATCCGTCTTTCAGATGCGGATTATCCTCAGGTGGTGACCTTTGAAACGGGGGATCTCGGAACAGACTATTTAGGCTATGTGGGGGATCATGGAGTCATTTTACGGACCTTACAAAAGGCGATCGCTGATTGTCCTCATATCGAATGGATCTGTCCGGCTCAAGTGGTGGATGTCAACTATGGTGAGACGGAAGCGGTGGTCACGGTGGAAAAGGACGGCATCAGCCAACGGTTACACAGCAAGCTGGTGATCGGGGCTGACGGACCGCGCTCGTTCATTCGTTCTCTGGCCCAGATTAAAACCCAAGGTTGGAAATACTGGCAGTCTTGTGTGACCTTTACCATCGAACATACAGCCCCCCGCAACGATATTGCCTTTGAGCGGTTTTGCTACAGTGGGCCAATGGGGATTTTACCTTTACCCGGAAACCGTTGTCAGATCGTTTGGACTGCCCCCCACGCCCAAGCTCAAGAATTGTTAGGCTTAGATCAGCAGGAATTTTTAGAGAAGTTACAAGAACGGACTCAAGGATCATTAGGTAAGATTACCTTAGACAGCGATCGCTATCTATTCCCTGTTCAGTTGATGCAAAGCGATCGTTACACCCAGTCTCGACTGGCCTTGGTGGGGGACGCAGCCCATTGTTGTCATCCGGTAGGGGGACAAGGGTTAAATCTCGGCATCAGAGACGCTGCGGCTTTAGCAGAAGTGATTGGCCAAGCGCACCAAAAAGGAGAAGATATCGGGGATATTAAGGTATTAAAACGCTATGAACGTTGGCGAAAATGGGAAAATTGGCTGATTTTAGGGTTCACAGACTTTTTAGACCGCTTCTTTTCCAATCAAATCCTGGCGTTCATGGTCATTCGTCGTTTGGGGTTAAGGTTGATGATAGGGGTATCACCGTTGAAAAAGTTAGCCCTACAGTTGATGACAGGGTTACTAGGAAAACGACCCCTTGCCATTGTGAACTACCCCAACGGTGATTAGAAATTTTGACAATCTCCCATTACAATCTGCAATTTAACGGGAGATTCTTGCCTCTTTGATTTTGCCGCTTAATCTCTAATTGTCAACTCTAATCTTCGACGGTATGACCGGCTTCGGTGATAATTTCTTTAATGATTTCTGTCGAAGCATCCGTGTCTACCGTGACCATTTTTGAGTCTACATCAATGGAAACTTTGGCATCTGGTTTTTGCCCTTCAATCGCTTTGGTAATGGTCTTAGCACAGGCCCCACAAGCAATACTGGGAACTTTTAAAGTGATGGTCATAACAAATACATTAAGTGAACATACTTTGACCCTCTGATCATAATTTTATCAGGGTTAAAGTTGGCATACTTTAACAAAAAGTTTGTTTTGAGTCAGAGTTATTGACCGGCCTTTTTTAAGGCGTTAATTTCGGCCAAAGCAGCGTCAGAAGCGGTTTTTTCCCCCATTTCTTCCCAGATTTCTGCTGCCTTTTGGAAATCAGCGATCGCTTTTTCTTTTTCCCCGAGATCAATCAAAGCTAAGCCTCGGTTATAATAGGCTTCCCCATATAAGGGATCGATGGTGACAGCTTCCGTAAAGTCAATTTTCGCTAATTCTGGGCTTCCTGAGTTAAGATGAGCCAATCCTAAGTTATTTTGAGCAAAAGCATCGTTAGGATTAATTTTTAAAGCTTTTTCATAATCAGCGATCGCTTTTTCGTCTTCTCCCAGTTGTAGATACACATTGCCTCGGTTAACATAAGCTTGAACCATCTGGGGATCTAATTTCAAAGCAGTGGTAAAGTCGGCCAACGCTTGTTCAAACTGGCCTAAACTGCTATAAGCAAAACCTCGATTAAAATAAGCGTTGATGTCTTGGGGATTTTCGGCAAGAACTTGATTAAAGTCGTCTAAAGCTCCTTGATAATTACCATTTCGGCTTTTTTCAATTCCTTGTTGCACCATTTCTATCGTATCTACCGTTAACACCGATGACTCGACGGGAACCGAAGCAGATTGATCCTTACAACCGATCATTACACTGATCACTAACAATAAAAACAAGTAAAAAAAAGGATTCTTGTTTTTATGGGGATATGAAACAGAAAATATCGTAAATCTGACACTTTGAGGCAAATAATTAAACATTGAACTAAATTATGGTTATAAAAAAGGGGTTAATTGGCCACTGGTAACCGTTGAACTGGAACTCTATCCTGACTTTATTCATCTCTAGACATAGAACCGACTCTTTTGTCAACTAGACAAATAAAAGATAAGTAGGTATATTAGCCTAGACGTATATTGTAGGGTGAGGAAGAGTACACCATGAAAAAACTATCATTATCTATCTTGATGATAGCGTTAGCTGCCATACCTGCACAGGCACAAACAGCGACTTATTATGCCTCTCATTATCAAGGACAGAAAACTGCATCAGGCGTACGCTTTAGTAATAGTGCCATGATGGCAGCCCATCCGAGTCTCCCCTTTGGGACAAAAGTTAAAGTGACCAATCGTAGAACTGGCAAAAGTGTGATTGTTCGTATTGTAGATCGCTGTCGTTGTAGTCTGGACTTATCTCAAACAGCCTTTAGAACCATTGGTTCCCTAAAATCGGGTAGAATTCCTGTCAGTATTAAAGTGTTAAATTAATGAAAACTTAAGTTTTTTGGTCTGGGATTATTGAAGATAAAAAAATTGATCGGTGAAGGGGCAATATTCATCTTGCTGCTTTATTCATTTAGAAACCCTGAAACTCTTTTCCGATCTACTTTTGACTTTTGACTTTCGCGTAGCGGTATAGTTCACATTGTTTTTCAGCTAACTTACCAAATGCTAAGATATAATGGGGTAATAGAAATTTTGTCCTAGATGAAATCCCCTTAAGTCGTTGTTATGAGCAATCAACCCGATCGCATTATCGTATTTGATACCACCCTCAGAGACGGGGAACAGTCCCCTGGTGCAAGTTTAACGGTTGAAGAAAAACTTACCATTGCTCGGGCATTAGCACGACTGGGTGTGGATATCATAGAAGCAGGGTTCCCCTACGCCAGTCCAGGGGATTTCGATGCGGTGCAGAAAATTGCTCAAACCGTTGGCACCGAAAATGGTCCGAGAATCTGCGGGTTGGCCAGAGCCACAAAAAACGACATCAAAGCAGCAGGAGAAGCCCTAAAACCGGCCGTTAAATCCCGTATTCACACCTTTATTGCTACCTCCGACATTCATCTTCAGCATAAACTGAAAAAGACCAGAGAGGAAGTCTTAGCCATTGTGCCAGACATGGTAGCCTATGCCAAAACCTTCACCGATGATGTAGAATTCTCTCCAGAAGATGCCGGTCGGAGTGATCCTGAGTTTATGTATCAGGTATTAGAGACAGCGATCGCCGCCGGTGCCACTACGATTAATATTCCTGATACTGTCGGTTACACCACCCCTAGCGAGTTTGGGGCTATCATAAAAGGTATCAAAGATAATGTGTCCAACATCGACCAGGCCATCATCTCAGTCCATGGTCATGATGATCTCGGTTTAGCGGTGGCTAACTTCCTCGAAGCGGTGAAAAATGGAGCCAGACAGCTAGAATGTACCATTAATGGTATTGGTGAACGCGCGGGGAACGCAGCCTTAGAAGAGTTGGTGATGGCTCTCCATGTGCGTCGTCAGTATTTTAACCCCTTTTTGGGTCGTCCCGTTGATTCGACAGAACCCTTAACCAAGATTAACACCAAAGAAATTTACAAAACCTCCCGTCTGGTATCCAACCTAACAGGGATGATTGTACAGCCCAATAAAGCCATTGTGGGGGCAAATGCCTTCGCCCATGAGTCCGGTATCCATCAAGACGGGGTTCTCAAAAATAAGTTAACCTACGAAATTATGGACGCAGAGTCCATCGGCTTAACCAATAATCAGATTGTCCTAGGTAAACTGTCCGGACGGAATGCGTTTCGGACTCGTTTAAGTGAGTTGGGCTTCGAGTTATGCGACAACGACTTAAATAACGCCTTCTTGCGCTTCAAAGAGGTTGCAGACAAGAAAAAAGAAATCACCGACTGGGACTTAGAAGCTATTGTTAATGATGAGATTCAACAAGCACCGGAATTGTTTCGTCTTGAATTAGTACAAGTATCCTGTGGTGATCACGCGGCCCCTACTGCTACGGTTACCCTGAGAAACCCCGAAGGGAAAGAGTTAACCGATGCTGCTATTGGTACCGGGCCTGTGGATGCAGTGTACAAGGCCATCAACCGTGTGGTGAATGTTCCCAATGAGTTGATCGAGTTTTCGGTGAAGTCGGTAACTGCGGGTATCGATGCAATGGGGGAAGTTACCATCCGATTACGTCATCAAGGACGTATATATTCGGGTTACGCAGCTAACACGGACATTATAACCGCTTCTGCCCGTGCTTATATTAGCGCGTTAAATCGGCTTTATGGGGCGATGCAAGAACAAGCCAGACTTCACCCTTCTGAACCTGTTTTGAGGGAGCAGAGTGTCTGATTTATCCTAATGTCGGGCAGAATCCCCCATCCTTTCAGAAGGTGGGGATGAATGACCGACCAAAAATAAACGGACGTAGCTTATCTCGCTCACGGCTTTTTAGTGATTGTCGGAGCAGAAAATATTGGGATGAAATTGAAAAAGTTTGGGTTGATAGAGACATTTCTGCTGCTATCAACCTTAAAAGAGTCGGGCTGGAACTGTTCCCG
>JAAUYB010036535.1_pt1 | contig 11986 bp, 14 predicted proteins | sample 7278071 | NCBI WGS metagenome assembly JAAUYB01 (sample SAMN14350121, study PRJNA611818) | marine sediment metagenome | isolation source: surface marine sediment (1.8m) | place: French Polynesia: Moorea | collected 2018-08 | reverse complement strand
CCGAGTCGTCCGCGTGGCAGAAGGAGCGCAGGAGTGAGGTAGAGGTGTTGCTCTGGCCGTCGGCAAGGGTGAATTCAGCCACCTAAAACAGAAGACGAAAATCATTTATGTCGATAGTTTGACTTCGGTGTTTTATTTGCAACATTTCCGTATCCCCCGTTCCAGAGAGCCAACGGCGGCGACCTTGCTCCTAGTTTAACACTCACACACCGACCGGAAATAAGTCGTAAAGCAATTTTCTTGTTACGCTACTATACTACGCAGTGCTTCACGTTTGTACTAATCTGCATTCTATCGGAAAGAGATAGTGCTAGAGACATCCACAAAGTACTTTAAAATCGTAGCTCAACGCACGGCATGCAAGACAAGTTGGGACGCAAAAGCATTTTCGAATCCCCTCGGCACTTTTCCACGAGCCTATCCAAGCAAAAGCAGAAACGCCTACAAATTTTGGGAGAATCTTTCTTGAGGGACTCCCCTCATTTTTCGCCCGTTATAACAGAGACAGAGTTGAACTCTGTTTCTCTATCAAGGAAAGGAAAGCATTGAATAAGGCAGGCTTGTTCTCGTTCAATCAACAGTGAATCATGTTCACTGGATCACGTTCAATCTTAAGGCAATTCAGTGAAGAAAGAAAAAATAATAATTTGAACAAGATTTGATCGTCTCTTTCTACACATTTTGTCGTTCAAAATTTTGTTTTTTTGCGTCAGAAAGCCGCAAAACCTAGCCTATACTTTCAAAACTTCTCTCTTTCCGTTATTTGTGAGACTTGGTCTAAAAAATATTGAGGAAGCAAATTCAGATTCATTGAACGATGTATGTTTGAACGGGATTCAGTGAACGAAATTCAAAAAATCTTGAACCCTAACAAGCCTGGAATAAGGATTGCGTAAGTCAGAGGCCCGAAATTAACCCTGGTCGGGCCGAAAGAATGATACGCCCTCTCTCCATCCATGATGAAGCCTCTATCATGAACATACAGCACACTCCGCGATCCAACAGGGGAGGGAGAGGGGAAGGAGCCCGCACCACTTTAGCAACGATTAAGCCAATCTATCCCGGAGCGGCGGAGGCGGCGGAGGCGGCGGCGGCGCCTTTTCGTAGATCTGGATGCAAAAAAAAGTTACTTTTGGCTATCCCACCAAGAGATGCAAAACGTCACCCTAGTCTTGGAACACTTTTTCCTCATATTTACAAACAAGCCAAAGGGATTCCCCCGACATCCCCAATTGCTTCGTTTGTCGTCACCCCCTTTCATGCTCCGTCCTTCCCTACTCTCCAGCGAGAGAGCCGCAATTGTCATCTCCGAAGGGAACAACACTGCGAGCGGGGGAGGGGAGGGACGGAGGGGCACAAGTTCGCAAACAACGGCCCGACAAAAAGAGTCCCCTATTCAGTCGGGAGTGAGACATTATGACAGAACGCGGAGGGGGGGGAGGGGCAGAGAACGACGAAATAGTGGAAGAGGAGAAGGAAAAATTGTCGGCGGCCCAAACAGGGATAAAAACGCAAGTGCCAACGCCCCATGATTCAAACAGGAAGATTTGAAGACTTATCTCCCTAGAAAAAGAAGAAAATGTCCCTGCAAAGTGCAACATTCATTCTGTTCCTGCTTCGGTGGTCCTGCTGCAGCCATGGTTACGTGCTGGACTGCGAGGGTGACCGGCCGCCCGCCTCCTACAGCAGCAGGCGCTACCTGCCAAACCTGGTCACCCTAACCAGGTATGAGGGCGGAAGGTACAAGGTGGACCTCAGGTGCCAGGTGAGGAAACACAATATTTGGATTTCCGAACATATCTTTAAAGATTCAAAATATTTGTTTGATTTTTTTATCTCAAACATCAGGGCGTGACCCTTGACGGGACTCGCATCCAGCGGGACTTTGTCCACGTCCAGCTGACTGTGAACTCCACCCTGTCCTCGGTGGCGAGGGACGAGGAGCACTTCGCCAAGTACACCAGCATGGGGTGCGGAAGCGCCTGCTTCAACCCCGTCATCACCGAGGGGGACCTGCTCACCGGGAGGGTCTGCATGAACGTGAGAGGAAAAAGAGAAGTCCCAAATACGAAATGTATTGAAAATTTTGTGGGAAACTCAGGTCCGTCGCACCCTCCGCTGTCGCCAGACTGAGATCCGCGTGGACGCTGGCGACGGCGAGCAGGACGACGTCTCCAAGGCAGGCGGAGGGGGAATGTCCACAGGGTGGATCGTCGTGCTGCTGCTGTCGGCCAACGCAGCAGGGATCGCAGCATACGCGTACTACAAGTGAGACAACGCAGTTTCCCACGAAAATATTCATATTCATATATTTTAAAATTTAATTTTACAGGAAACGGAAGGAGAAGGTGCGAGAAGGAGCGGACAGCCTTGAGGAGGAGAGCGCCGCGAAACAGAACTCAACGCCCAAGATCGTCGTTAGCAACCACAGTGGCGTAGGAGGCGTAGGCGAAGACGTGGACGAAATTAAATACGCCACGTAGTAGTTCCGATATATTTCCAGAAAAATAAGAGACTGAAGAGGCTAAAAATACAGACGAATTCCATCCCTACCGTACGGGCATTCTGTAAGCGAAAGAAAGGAATTTTTTTTAGCTTGCAGAGAGAGAGAAAGGGAAGTCAAAGACAGGAAGCACTAGGAGGGCCTCCCTCACTTCCCTTGCAAGGCCACAATTCGCATTGATAAGCCAGGAAAAAATAGGAAAAAATTGTGTTGGAAACGAGCATCTACGTGTTAGGTAGTCTCGTGAAAAATGCATCTACGACTGGAGTTTTTCCTATTTTTTTCCTCGGCGGTGGCCTCCGAGGAACACGTCCTGTCCTGCCCCCCTCTCCTCCGTCCTGACGATGGAACGGAGGTGGCCTTCCAGCTCAAGCAGGAGTACGGCCTCTACCACAGCCTCCTCTCTCCCTCCTCCACCGCCAGAGGCAGGGAGACATACCTCATGACGGCAATATTCTACTGCAGGGCGATCCTCAACGTAGGAGGCAACGCGACCAAGAAGGCGGTGGAGGGAGAATACTACACGGTCGAGCATGTCTTTCTCAGCGCGAGGTCTGCTCTGTCAAATCAGGACTTGAAGGCATGACTTAAGATAAGAGTTTTATTTCTGCCAATTCTAAGGGGATCACCAAGTCTGGGTGGCAACGCGAAGGCCTCCAGCAAAGTCCGCATTCCCACTCCGCACGAGTGCCTGAGGAAGGAGTTGGACGAGGAGGACCTGCTGAGAGGAAACGTGAGCGTGTCTTCCTCGAGCGACGACATTTGCGCCACAGACTCCATCGTCGTCAGGGGAGACATCGCGAGAATTGGAGGAGAACAGGCCGAGGCCTCCCACGCAGGTGGTGGAGGGGATTGCTCAGTGGCGCTGGTACTTGCCCTGGCGGCCCTGACAGCGCTACTGCTTGTGGCCCTGGTGGCAGCCTCCGTACTGCTTGCCAGGTGATGTGGACAATACCTCCTCATGCTAAATGACTCCCCTAAATAAATGCGTGACTTTTCTGCAGCACCTGCAACATCCCCAGAGTCCGGTGGGGCATTTCGACAAGAAGAAAGAACGACTTGGGGCTCAAAAAGAAAAACAGACCGAGCGAGGGATCTTACGCCAACTACGGCTGCTCCAGGGAATACGTCTTGGAGACGACGGAGCGGAACCCATACTACGACGAAAGCAAATAAAAATGATCCTACTTTTTCTTAGCATACCAGTAGCCTGAGTAGCTGTGTGTAGCTTCCCTCCAGCATGCCGGCGGGGAGGAGGGCCAGCGTCTCGAAGAGCCTGAGCCTGACCATGGCGGCCAGGGCCTTGAGCTCGGCCGGGTAGGCCTTGACCACGGGCCCCATGTTGGCGCACAGGTTGAGGCAGGCCTCCAGCGGGACGGCAAGGCGGCGGAGGACGTCGTCGGTCACCAAGTCGGACGAAGAGGACGAAGACGAGGAGGAGTGGTACTGGTGTGACTGCTGTTGGTGACCGCCCCCGCCAGGAGAAGCGTTGAGCAGGAAGGCGTGAATAGAGGCCATTGCCCCTGCCCGCGCCTCTAGGCTGATGCGCCAGGTGAAGGCGTCCCCTCGGGCCTTCTCAGACTCGAGCTCCTTCTGGGAGCGGGGGAAGGCGTTGCGCCAAAGGAGCATCATCCGAGGCAGCAGACCTGAAACAAAGACACTTTAATGTGGCAACGCAGTCAAGCGTAAGATCGTATTCCACGCCTACCTTTGACCACTGCAGGGCCCAAAGTCATGATTGATCCTATTAGCAGCCATCCGGCCTGCGTCCGCTCCCTGGAGAGTCGGCTGTTCTGCGACGCCGTCCGAAGGAGTTCCTCCCCCACGTTGAAGATGAACTTGCCCTTGTTGTGTGGGATGCCGAGGGGAGTGTACCTGAGGGGAGGAGGGGAAAAAGCACAAAAAAATCAGATTGAGTAGGGATCACGTCTATTTGCTTTTGCGGACGCCGACAAGGGGCAGGTCGGTACAGGTCGAGATCACGTCTTTGGCCAGCACCATGAAGCCAAAGGCCGCCAGGACGGAGATGAGGACGCCGGGGTTGAACCGGAAGAGCTGGTGCCAGTGGACGACGCAGCCGCTGAGCGAGGAGGAGAAGTACAGGACGGTGAAGGAGGTGGAGACCAGCGCTCCGAGGAGGAAGAACAGCTTGCTGAAATCTTGGCCGGAATTCTCCTTGCTGATCTTGCTCCTCCAGTAGGTGACCGCCCCCAGGATGGTGAGGATGGCCACCAGGGACAACTTCCAGCCGTTCCCCTTGACCAGGAAGTCCAGGTTCACCTCCTTGTCCTCATCTGCCGATGCCGCGCCGGATATGGAGGGGCAGGACCCTTGGCGCGCCCTGGCCCTCCAGCCCTCCTTTGCCATGATGAAGGCCACGAAGGCGCAGAAGGAGGCCAGGCCGATCTTGAGCGCAGACAGAAGGTTCGAAAAGAATCCCTCCCTCCCGCCGACTCCGGCGCCGCCGAAGGAGCGACGGGCGCCGATACTCCCGCGACCGCTGAACCTGGTGGACCTGTTGGCCCTCTCCATGGCGCTTCCTCTGATACCGTTGCCGTCCTCCTTGGGTTCGCAGAAGTGGGAGTGCGTGGAAATGTTACTTTTGTTGAGGGGCTTCCCCTTTCCCGCCGAGGGGGTCCAGACGACCTGGGTGGTCTTCCTGCACCCGTGGGACACCTTGTCCAAGTGCTCCGGGGTCGATTCGTGGCACTGACAGTCACAGTCCGCCATGTTCTTTGCAATACTTTTTGAGAAGGTAACGAAAACCAACCACACGTTTTAACTAGAATTTTCAAACTGAAGACAACTAATCATTTGACAAAAGTAAAGAAAAAATACGACCTTTTTAAAAACACACTCAGATTACCATATTTCTAAACGGATCTAATGGTTGATTTCCAATTTAAATCATTAAATGTCTTACCTTGCTGCTCCCAGAAGAGCTGCTACTGCTCCGCTGTACCCCGCCACGGCCTCTGACGACGCCTTAAGCTTCTCGAGCCCGTCCAGGCAGCGGTCGACGGTGGGGGTGAGATACGAGGGGGCCGCCATGCACAGCGAGCGTAGGCAGAAGGCGGCGGCCAGCCTCGGTGATTGACAAGGGTGCAGCAGCACCGAGAGCAGCACCTCTGCCAGCCTGAGGTGCTGGTCGGCGGCCAGCGATCGGGAGGCCGTGCCAAGCCGGAGGAAGAGCGCCCCCAGCTCCTGCAGCGCCACCACCAACTGGTGCTGCGAATGCGCCGTCTCAGAGTTGCCATAGTACTCCTTAGCGTTCTCCTGGTGGACGTCGAGGGACCCCATGAGCCTGTCCACCGTCCGCACCAGCTCCCTGCAGGCCCCCAGCTGCGCCCGCTCGCCCAGCAGCTTGCCCAGCAGGAGCTGCACAGTGTGCCCGACGCACCGCCGAGAGTAGACGGCGTCGACGTGCGAAGCGGCCGCCTTGGGGTGGGACACCAGCTCCAGGACGTGGTTGAGCACCGCCCCCAGGTTCCTCTCCAGCCAGTCGGTGCCCAGGGCCTGCACCATGACCACGTAGCAATGGGTGACGCCCACGCGCACCTCCTGGCTGACCGGGGAGCCGCCCTTGATCAGGCTGGATCCGGATCCGCCCTTGAGGAACCCCTGCATGAGGATGGAGAGAGCGTCTTCCAGTGGTAGGGCCGGCCTCGAGTCGCCGCCGGAGCCCGGTCCTCCCCCACCTCCAGCTAGTGCCTTCTTGGATTGAACGAATATCCCGTCCCTCCCTGGCATCCCTTGTTGCTGCTGTGTCATTGCCAGCACGTTCCCCAGACACCTTGCTATTGCCTTCCTCGTCTCGTAGTTTGCCCCGTCGAGGCCCTTGAAGCAGGCCACCGCCAGGTTCTCCAGCTCCCCCGGCCCCGTGAGGAAGGGCGCCCCCGACTGGGCCATGGAGAGCAGCGCCGAAGCTGCGGCGGCGCGGACGGGCATGACCCTATCCGAGGTGAGGGCGCCCTTCAGCGTCTTGTACATGTCCCTGTGCACGGAGGCGGCTGCAGTGCCCAGGCCCGTGCACACCTTGCCCAGCGCCACCATGGTCTCCACCCTGGTCTGGGACTCGGCGTTCTTGAGACCCTTGGCGAGCGCCTGCACCGTCTCCTCGTAGCTCCTGCCTGTCAGCCGACCAAGGGTCTCGTACATGTGTCCTAAGACGCAGATGGCGGACAGTCTGCTGGGGAGGAAGGAGGGGGAGTCGTCCCTGTTCTTGAGAAGGTCGTTGAACCGGTTGATGGTCTCGAAGAGCAGGAATGTGTCCCCCACGGCGAAGAGGGTGGTGAGGCACCTGGCCACTAAGGCCCTGGCGGCTGGTCCGGCCGTCCCCTTCTGCACCATGTCGGTCAGCTGGGCCACCAGCGCCTTCTGCGCCTCCCTGACCTCCTGCCTCCTGTTGGGCGCGGGGAGTGCCCGCTCCAGTCTCCGCAGCCACTCGTGGACCAAGACCGGCCGCTTGTGCTCGGGGAGGTCGGACAGGGCGGACTCGTCCAGGGTCAGGGAAGGGAAGGCCTCCATCGTGGCGGAGGAGAGCAGCTCCGAAGTCAGGTCTGCAGAGAGAGGGAAGGAGATTACCGTATTGCGTATTGGAAACAGCTGCCCAATGAGTTGGTACCATATTTCGATATGTTGTACTCCTTCCAGAAGCACTCCACCCTGGCTCGGGCAGAGGAGAACATGGGGAAAGGGGAGGGCACAGGCAAATCAGCATTAGGGGTCAGGACCCAAAGAAACACTCTGCCAAAGTGACGTCGCTCCAACCCAGCTTCCCCCTTCCCCTTCTTTGCACCCCCTTCCTGACCATAAATCCTTCCGCGATCCTTATTTGGCGAGAAGGGGGATTTCGGAGATTGGGTTTCCTCTTCTTCGCCTCTTGGGCAGCCCAAAAATGGGGAGGGGGAATGGGCGAAAGGGGAGACAGGTGAGCACGGGAGGGGGGAGGGGGAAATCCAGGGGGAACCCAGCCAGTCGGGGACTTACCATCAAGCGACTGGGACGCCGCCCACAGCGCTGACTCAAAAGACGGAGAAAAGGAATGGGATAAATATGGGGCACAAGGAAAATTTTGGGGCCCTCCTTCTTTATAATCTTTTCACTTTTTGACACCTTTTGCCTTTCTTTTCTTTTCTTCTGCTTGTCTGCTGAAAAAGCCTGATTTCAAGTGGTGCCTCCCAAAATCTGACAAAACTGCGAAAACTTGAAAAAAAGCATTCAAAAAACCGCTGAAGCATCGTGCATGCGAACATCTTACTCTCTCCGATATATTTTTTTTTGAAAAAAACCTTTTTTTTACAAACACATGCAAATCGTTTTAATTTCCAATAGTCAATACTGAACAGTACAAGCATAGCTCGTAACAAGGCGGAGAAAATACGGAAAGTCGCCCGATCCGGGCAGTCTTGAGGGAATGCTTTTAAATACCTACCTGGCTTGTGCCTTCCTTACCTACTCATGCTGCAAAACACATTGAACATGGACCTTCATGAAACAGATAATTCAAACTCTAAAATGTGAGTTTCAGCGCTTTTAGGATAGAAAATGTCTCTTTAAACACCCTGTGTCGATGCTACCCTGTCGCTCCACAAAAAGACACTTGAACGGGGTGCGGAGAAAACACCACAACAAGTCAACAAAACCTCCACTTCCACTTCAAGTCTTCTAGACTTTAGAAAAAAGAAATAAAAATAGAGAACTAGAAGGCTTTATTTTTCTCGAATCTTGTGACCTTGTCGGTCAAAGTTGTTCCTGCCGTCGTCGTTGACCTTGTCCAAGTCCTGGAAAAGATCCTGTGGCGCAAAAGATGTCCGGTGCGATCCTGAGGGCTGGCCTGCGCCGAATGGCCCTCAGCCAAAGGTGGGATCCTTCGGCAGCGACGGCGGCGGCGGCAGGGACCATGTCGAGTGGGAGGAGGGGCATCTCGGACAGCGGCGGCGGCGGAGGATTACTCCGGGGTTACCCCAACTTGGTCTCATCCTCCTCCTCTCCAGGGTTGCGCTCGGGGTTCCTCCGCCCCTCCGCGGGAATAATTTGTCAATGCAGGATGCTGTCCTTGTCCTCTTCGTTGTCGTCATCGGCTAGACAAGATGGCAAGGAGAACAAGGACGACGACAAGGATGACTCCAAAACAACTGATGGTGGCGGCCTGGGCCTGGAGCGCCAGGAGGGTGAGACCCTGGGCAAGTACTTCAAGCGGCTGACCAAGGACTACTGGTACGTGCTGATCCCCGTCCACCTTGCCACCTCCGCCGTCTGGATCACCACCTTCTACGCCCTGGTCAAGTCCGGCGTGGACATCGGCTCCCTGCTGGAGCGCTTCGGCACCTCGCCGGAGAAGGTGGAGCGCCTTAGGGAGTCTCCCTGGGCGCACCTGCTGCTGGCCTACGCCTGCTACAAGATCGCCACCCCAGCCAGGTACACGGTGACGGTGGCGGGCACCACGCTGGCAGTGCAGAGGCTCAGGGCCGCGGGGTACCTGAGGACCACGCGGCAGGTCAGGGAGAAGATTAAGAGCAGGTACACGGACAGAAGCAAGAAGTAGGAGATAGGAGCTAGATTGGTCTCTTTGCCTCCCTCCACCAGGCTGACCTCCGGCGGCGACTACGGCGACCGCATGGAAGAAGAGTGGGAGCGGGCCTGGAAGCTCTTCTCAAAAAAGGGCATGAGGCACAAGAAGACTTAGCAAAAAAGACATCACTCCTGAGATACCATTACAGAGCTGTGAAGACGATGACTTGCTGTTAGGCTGGCGTTGGGGGTTCCCTGGCGGTGTTGTTTTGCCTTCCTTGGAGGGCTTTTACGGAAGGGGAACCCACAGCCAGACTCCTACCCTCGAAAAACATGGCTGAGGCGGCGACCTTGCAGCAGAGGGCTATTAGGCGTCGGCGGTCCGGACTATGAATAAGAAGAAGACTCGACTCTTCCAAGCCAACGACAAATCCGTGATCAAGTGAAAAGACCAACTACCCCCCCCCCCCCTTTTTTTAAAGTGATTCCTCCTGTAGGAGAAAGAAGAACTACCAAGTCATCTCTTTTTTGTTGGGAAATACAAACATGTTTCGGCTTCCTATATTCCGAACATTGTTTTGTCGCAAAAATATCATATCGGAATGTAGGCACGTTCTTTTCTTCTTCCTTAGCACCGCATGATTTGGCGTCACTTCCCTCCTCCGCCCCTCGAGGCCGCGAGGAATCCAGAGCTGTCGGAAGAATCGCTGTTGTCCTCCTCCTGTTCGGCCTTGTCGCCTCCAGCACCGACCCCGCGAGCGGCGGAAGACATCTTCCTGATCTTGTCCGCCGGCTGCCGACGCTGCGGCGCGGGGCTTGCCGTGGTGGCCGAGGAGGAGGAAGAGGGGCGGCGGCTCTGACGGGCTCGAAGGTTGAAGCTCTGAAAGCAGATAAAGCTTGTGAACAGATTGCTTGCTTCTGTCGCAGTTCGTTCGCCGAGGGACAAACATTCTTACCAGGAAGTCGAAAATCTCGTCCACGGCCCCTTCGTCGCTGCTGCTGGAGGATGACCCTAGCCTGAGCCCGTTGCTGCTGAGGAATCCGCTGCCTCCTCCATCCCCTTTGGCGTAGGACGAGGAAGATCCCTCCGCCGTCCTCTGACTCGTAGGCCTCCGCTGCTGCCTCCTCCTCTTGAGGGAAGACGAGGTTGAGGTCGAGGCGGCGATGGGCTGAGGGGGCCTCTCTTCTTCCTCGTCGTCAGTGCTCTCGTACTGCAACTGCTGCTCCTTCTTCTCCTTCTTCTTCCTCCTGGATCCCATGATGTACCACAGGTTGTTCTCCACTATCGCGTGCAGGCCAGGGGGAATCAGAGTCTTCTTCTTGTTGTTCTTTGCATTGTCCGCGATCCCCCTGCAGATGGCCTCCACGCAGAAGGAGGATAGGTCGGCCCGGCAGCTCTGGGCGCAGATCAGGCGGAGGCCGGACTTGGCGGCAGTCGAGCTTACCACGGGGTAAAGGCGACCGGCGTCGCGTGGAAGGCCTCAGGGTTTCAAACAAGAATAGACGCTTTATGAAATTGTGGAAGCATTTCTTCGCTACTTGAACACAACTGGCGGTTTGCCACCGCTCTTCTCACCTCTGAACGCCACCCCCATGGACTCCCTGTTGGGGAAGAACTCTACGGTGCCCCTCCAAGTATCCAGATGCACCCCCAGGATGGACCCCTGTCCCCAGCGCCTGAGGTGTCCCCTCACAGCCCCTCCGTGCCAGGCCTTTCCGTCGTGGCACAGCCCCCAGGACTCGCTGTCGGATCCTAGAACGGCGGAGAAGCCCCTCCTGCTCATGTTCGATCCCTCCTCTTCCAGCGAATCGAGGAATCTCTCCGTGGCCACACCCACCATGACGGCAGTGCCATACACCCGACCGGTCAGCTTCACCTCCCAGTAGTGGTGGCGGTCCAGGGAGAGGCCGCACACCGACCTCACAGAGAGAAAACAAGAAAAACAGGCTTTGTTCACATAACAAGCGAAATGGGAGATAAAACAAATAATCAGAAGAAATCTTAGAGTGCAGGAACTGTTACTACCCAACCCCAAGTAGATGTCACCTTGCCCCCGCCACGACCGCCGTTCCTGTGCTGTAGGTCCTGTGGAACAGCACCCTCCTTCCGCCCATGTCCACCTCAGCTCCGGACGAAAAAGGAGGCAGAGGGGGACGATCAGGATCTCCGTGCCCCCCTCCTCCTCCTCCGTCTTGGAATCCCCACTCGAATGCCGCCCCCTCGTCCTCGCCGCAGCCGCACTCCTTGAGCCCGGACAAGGGGGAGGAGGAGGAGGAGGAGGTCGAGTTGGCGGAGGCGGACGGTGGGCAGCCGCAGAAGCTAACACTGGACAGGAAAAGAGAAAGGCGAATGATTGACATCCAGTGCCGAGAGTAGAAAATACTTGCTGCACTTCATTCTCCGAAGCAACAGCAGCAGCAGTAGGCAATAGCAGTGCCAGCAACAACAGCAACCTCTGCTGCTACAACTTTACTCGAAGTCAAATGTAGGTAATTTGCACTCACCCAAATTCACGCCTGGAGAGCATTATTCGCGGCTTCTACGTATTGTGACAATCTAGGTAGGGCGGGGGGAGAGGGCACCGGCCTGGGATCCAAAGAATACCGAACTGGCCTGGGAATAAAAACCGTAGATAGATTTCATTCGACCACCTCGTGATTTGGAGGGGGAAAGGTAAGGAAGAGAAAGACTGGTTTCTTCTTCCTCCTTCTCTCCAACCATAGGTAAAGAAAGAATGTCGGTCACAAAGAACAGGGGGGGCTCGGCAAAAAATATGATGGGGGATGGAGATATCAAGTCTAGTCTACATTCGACAGTCGACTTGGTTTCTTGCACATAATGGTACTAGCGCAAATGGAACATATAGTCAAGTTATCTGCATACGAGGGCGAGGTCAAATTTTGAGGGAGGTGGGTCCGGATTTTTGCTCAAGTGATGGGGGTAGTAAAAAATAGTCGAGGGAGTGGGAT
>JAAUYB010104709.1_pt1 | contig 11989 bp, 15 predicted proteins | sample 7278071 | NCBI WGS metagenome assembly JAAUYB01 (sample SAMN14350121, study PRJNA611818) | marine sediment metagenome | isolation source: surface marine sediment (1.8m) | place: French Polynesia: Moorea | collected 2018-08 | reverse complement strand
CTGCTGCTGCTGCTGCTGCGGCGGCGGCGGCGGCGGCGGCGGCGGCGGCGGCGGCGGTGGCGGCGGCGGCAGACTAGGGGTGTAGGGATGGGTGTAGGGACGGGTCAAAATGAGCATTGTGTATGGGGCGACTGCTTTTTGACGAAAGCATTTGCCGAAAAAAAAAATGCCCCTCTCCCTGCCAAACGCCGAAAAACTTTTTTCCCGTCACCCTGCCATTTGATGAAAAAATCAAACTTAACTAAATTATTTTTGGAACAAAATATCACATACAGCAGGTGATCATGATTTACTTATAACTTTCCTTAGGGAAATTCCCTTTCAATTTTTTTCTTGATATTTTTTGTACCTTTTTTACAATTGTAAGAAATTAAAGGTAAAGCAAACCTTTGTCGGGAAAAAGACAAGTTCCCATTGTATTTTTTTTTTTAAAAAAAACAAACCTCAGCTTCTCTTCTATCTGGGGCATTTTTTTTCACAGTACACTAGCAGAAATGTTTTTGGGAAACAACAGAAATGTTGCTATATTTGAAATATATAGATATTGATATATACATGCTCTATTTAACATTTTTCGTCAAAAAGCAGGGTTCCAACCCATTTTCGTCAATTGGCAGGGTAAAAATATTTTCGTCGGAAAGCAGGAAAATTTTCGTCAAAAAGCAGCCCCACCTTGTGTACAAGTGCGGAGACGGACAAAAAAGGAGATATATAGTAAGGATTAGAAAAAAGGCACAAAAAAGACCTAAAAATGAACCAAAAACGGAGAAAAATATGGCACTAAATGTTTTTCTTTTTTTTAGCGGACATTTTTTAGCATCCGTCAAAAACCTTTGTAATGGCCCTCCAAACTACCCTCCGGCGACCTTTAACAAACACCTCGAGGGGTACCCTACGGTACCTTCGGCAGTTCCATACCATCGTCACGGGCTCTATAGTTGGGTGAGGGCGCCTGCAGGCATGAATTAATGATCTTTCATTTACTGAGCTTGTGTTAGGCAAAGTCTTGGTGTTGCAGATTAATTTACAGACGTGTAGGGTTGTGATGGTAGAACTTGGTTGGAAGGAGGGCGACCAAATTCAACTTATATCCGAACCATGTGCTATAAAATCAAGAGTCTCTCTCCTTAATAACACTCTAGGTCACTACTGTTGGTGGCTTGACAAATGGCATTGGGCGCTTACCGTCTCCTTGATGAGCTGGGTTTTCTCTGCCATGAGACCCGGCGGCTTGTCCTTCTAGGAGCTCTGCACGGTCAGGAGTTCTCCGAGTGTAACCATATCATCCGGACGAACTGGAGTATGCTGGCCTAGCAATTCACTTGCTCCGATGACTCCGATCCCACGTGACGCCATGGCAATCTATGGGGCAAAACTAGATGCAGGACGCAGCGCCGTCACGTGGGACTGGGAGGGGCCTAGGAAATGAGCTGAAGTGGTACTTTCCAAGCAAGAACATGTTGCAGCCTACAGCATGAGGATCGTCAAAGCCCGCATAGGTCAGAAACGGAAAGCGGGAACGGCTTTCACACTAGACAGTGACCATTCAATGTGGTGTCGGGTCTCTACTACGTCAGCAGACAGGGTGAGACATACATATGCCTTTTAAACGAGACGGCCGACAACGTCGTCATCGGAGAAAGTGAATTGCCAGGCCAGCATATCATATTCCAGTTTGTCCGGACGATATGGTTACACTCGGAGAACTCCTGACCGTGCAGAGATCCATGAAGGACAAGCCGCCGGGTCCCACGGCGGAGAAAACCCAGCTCATCAAGGAGACGGTAAGCGCCCAATGCCATTTGTCGAGTCAGCAACAGACACAGTTGTGGGAAGAGCTGATTTGACACCACGAGGCTGTGTCGCTATGGAAGAGTGACATGGGCAGATCGGATGCCGTCCCGCACTTCTTGCGGTCTAAATCGCAGGAACCAGCATACATGAAGCAGTTTCCCATACCTGCTGCGCATCTGCACTTCATCAACGAGCAGATAGACAAGCTGTTGTCTTTGGGAGCCATACGAGAGGACTGTTTGAGCCTCCACAACTCCCCAGTGTTCACCGTCAAGAAGCCACAGAGCGACGAGCTGCGGTTCATCATCGACATGAGGAAGGTTAACGTGATAATCTGGGATGACTTACATTTGTTCATGGATGTCACCAGTTGTTTCCAATGTCTCGGGGGGTTGGAAGCAAAGTTCCTCACAGCTCTTGACTTGCCCAACCTGCCCACCAACAACTGTTTTACTACACTTCCAACTACCCAAATAAGAGTGGTTTTTTAGCAGTAGCGCGGGACACCTTAGGAATAAAACAACTATTATAACACCCGGAAATAAAAAAATACACCTTTTATTTTTGAACCCAAAAATGTAGTTATCAAGGAGTCTTTTTGCTTACTACTAATATTAAAACTAATTTTTACATTTGGTTACCTTTTCAACTACTCTTTCAACGTCTTTTTTAACCACTCTTTTTTGACTTTATTTACTAGTTTTCATGCGTCATTTGCAGCTTTTATTTATCAATATTTTTATTCCAATAAATCTTCTGAAATGTCATCAAGACACTGTAGTAAAGCCTTGCTGTTGATAAACCACATCTTGTAGACCATGCTGGTGCTGCCTCACATGCTGGAGACCGGGCTGTGGCTTTCCCACACTCTGTAGTCCGTGCTGTTGCTACCGCTCTTGCCGTCGGCCTGACTGCCCCTGACGCCATTGATGCTGTTCTGATGAAGTTGGGGACGCTGTTCTGGCTGCAGTTTAAGCTAGAGATGCTGGTGATGAAGCTGGACATTCTGTTCTGGTTGCAGATGAAGTTGGGGACGCTGTTCTGGTTGCAGTTGAAGCTGGGGACTCGCTGTAGATGCTGTACCACACACTGCAGACCATGTTGGTGCTGCCCTACTCGCTGTAGATGCTTTTCCACTTGCTGCAGACTATACTGGTGCTGCCCCACACGTTGAAGCCCTCCCTCATGCTGTAGACCATGTTGAAGCCATCCCTCACGCTGTAGACGGTGTTGAAGCCGTTCCTCACGCTGTAGATCACATTGCTCACTATAATAGTGGTTATATAGGTAGTACCCAACGGCTCTCTCTCTGTTGACATCTTTGTAACTACTAAAATATAAACTAAATTAGATCAGATTACTGCTTTCCTGGAAACGCTCTAATACTACTATTCCAACGACGAATAATAGCGACCTGCGCCGGTGGGTTGGTGAACGCATACTGGCAGCTAGAGTTGGCGGAGGAGAGCCAGGCATAGACGGCTTTCACCGTGCCCGGAAGGGGCAAGTTCGTTTTGACGGTCACTCCAATGGGACTGAAGACCAGTCCTCCGCCTTCTCTCGCTCGATGGAACACGTCTTCAAGGGTTGCCACAATGCCATCAGTTATCTCAACAATGTGCTCATTGGCAGCAGTACATGGGACAGTCACATTCAGCATCTCTACCAGGCCTTGGCGAGGATGAAACGTCACAACCTCAAGATTGGGCTGAAAAAGTGCAAATTTGCCGAACCGTCCGTCGAGTACCTTGGGTACATGATCAGCACTGGCAGTATCAGGCCCGGGGAGGAGAAGACGGAGGCAGTCAAGAACTTTGCACAGCCCCAGACGGTGAAAGAGATCCGTTGTTTTACCGGACTGTGCAACTACTTTCCACAGTTCATTCATGGTTACGCCGGCATCGCGGGGAAACTGACAGAGTTGACGAAGAAGGACTCCGGGTGGGCAGGCAGCCCCTTGCCACCCGATGCGTTGAAGGCATTAAGGCATCTCCACGAGAAACTCATGCAGTCGGCCATCTTGGTGTTCCCGAAGCCAGGAGTGCCGTTAGTCCTCGCCACCGACGCGTTGTTGGAACACGGCTTTGGTCGCATCCTACTACAGCAGCAAGAAGGAGGTAAGCCAGTCATCTCATAATTCTCCAAAGCACTGAAAGAACATGAGAAAAACTACAGTGAGTTCCTACTGGAAATGACAGGTGCTGCACAGGCGATCGAGGCTTTCCATCACTACCTGTACGGGGTCCCCTTTACACTCATGTGCAACCACAAGCCTTTGGAGCGGCTGGGGACGGTGCACAAGAGGACATTATTGCGATTGCAGGAAATGATGGGGGAGTACAACTTCGTCATCAAGTACTTGCCAGGAAAGATCGACGAACTGGTGGACGCCTTGAGCAGGGCACCAAACGTGTGTGCCATCACCATGCTTTCCGGGGAACAGGCCGTGGTCAAGGAGCAATTGGGGAATGGCATCATCGACCGGGTGGACGCCAGCAAGTGGGCAGAAGAGCAACAACAGGACAGCTTCTGTCAGGCGGTGTGGAACATTTGTGTAAAGAAAAACAAGTTGGCAGTTGAGTAGGCACGAGCAGATCATTATGTGACTGATCAAGGTGTTCTGTTTCGCGAAGTGACCCGTGGGAACGGCATGAGGACCTTCGGGGTGGTAGTGCCGGTCTATGCAGTACGAACTCATAAAAGCGGCTCATGCCTCAGCGTTCGCAGGACATAAAGGGGTGCGGATCATGTTGCAGCGGCTGAAGGAGCGGTTTTACTTGGGGTTGGACGTGGAAGCCTTCGTGGCTGCCTACAAGGTGTGCAAAGAAAGCAAGGATCCGCCAGGCATGAATGTGATTAGCGAACCGCTTAAGCCGTTAACGGCGCCATTGGAGCCGAAAATGAGTGTGCATGCAGATTTGTTTGCGCCAGGGGCAGTGAGCGCGGCAGGGCATAAGTATGTTTGGGTGATAACCGACGCCTTCTCCAAGCTTCCTAAGCTAGTGCCTTTGAAGGACAAAGAGGCAGGGACAGTCGCTAAGGCCATTATCAACACATGGATCTGCCGTTATTTGACACCTAAGGTGCTGGTGACCGATCGAGGCCGGGAGTTTTTGCAGCAAGCTGGCAGATGAACTGTACGAAAAGTTGCGGGTAGAAAGGCCCCAGACGTCCGCCTACCACCCACATACGAACTCGTCCGCGGATGTGGCCAGCAAAACTCACCTCCTGCCCAATCTCCAGCTTCTTTCTGGACAGATTCATGCTGTGTTGGCGGCATCTATCCAGCACCTGCCGACCTGACCTCCTGCCCGATCTCCAGCTTCCTTTTGGACAGGATCATGCCATGCTGCTGGCACCTCTGCAGCACCTGTCGGATGCGCTGTAGGAGCTCCTCTTTGGTGGGGGCCTGCACGAGGATGTCGTCAACCAGCTTCAAGACGCCTGGGAGTCCAGCCAGGGCCTCGTCACTGCGCTGGCACCACCAGTCTCCAGAGGGGGAGAGGGCCTTTAGTAGAAGAAATTCCCCTGAGGGAGGAGGAACACGGTTAGTATTTGACTATCTTTGTCGAGAGGTAGCTGGAAATATCCACGGAAGGCGTCCATCTTTGCAAACCACTTGTTGTTGCTGTCAATGCTCTGGAAGACGATGTTCGGCGACAGGAATGGGTGCACAGGACTTTTGATGTAGGGGTTGATGGGCGTGTAGTCCGTTTCCAGCCTGACGTTGCATTACTCCGGCTCCTAGGGGCCTGGCTTGAGCACGAAAGAGCATCGGAAGAGGTTGTCGGTGATGACATCTGTGGGGATTCTGCCAAGAATCTCCTTCTTGCTGAGCTCCTCCACCAACTTGTCGGCCCTGCTGTGCATGTGGAGAGGAATGGGGCGTGCATTTAGTATTTTATGAGAGGCCCTTTTTTTATTTGATGTAGCAGGGTTCCCTTTTCATTCTCATGGAGGGCTGGAGGTATTTGCTCAGCATGTTGGCGTAGTCAGAGTGGAGTGTGGACAGCATCTGCTCCGTGGAGAAAGGGCAAAGTATGGCACTGCTGACGTTGGGGAAGTCCTGCGGGATGACCCCTAGCTCCTTCAGGTCGTGGCAGGAGATGAGGATCTCGTTGGAGAGGTCGGAGCTGACCAGGGCGTCAATGTACGTATGTTCTGGGGCCGCAGCGTCCGTCGTCACAGATGACGGCGGCGGAGAAGGTGGTGGCACGGCTGCTCTCCATCCTGTCGCCTTCCTTGGCGCTGTAAAGCTAAACAGATGAGTGCCTAGTGAAAAGAGAACGGCGAGCAACAATATCTGCAGAGATAAAGGTCCTTATCTGAAGGGGGGGTCCGTCGCCGGCTGCTGCTTTTGCTGTAGGGCAGGGCCCAGAGACTGGGCGCGGCGGACTGTTTGCTTCTGGGTGGAGGACGAGCAGGTGCTCTGCGCGGACTTGTTGTAGTAGGTGTTGAGGCAGACGTCAGAGATGTGCCCAAATCGGTTGCCGTTATCACACTTCACATCCTCAATCTTCATCTTGGGCATGGTAGGATTCTTGATGCGTCTCCACTCGGTGAGCATGCCCTTGTCTTGGACGGCGGTCAGCATGCGGAACATCATGTGTTCATCGAACGTCATATGGTGGATGTCGCCCAGCTCAGCGCGGGCCTCGAGCAGTTCGACGAAGGCCTCCACTGTCTCTCCCTTCCCTGTGTCCTGCTTCATCTCTTAGAACTCCAGGCGGCGTGTGAAGTCCAGGCGGCGTGTGAAGAGGGGTGTGTTAGCAAGGAAGATGGCGTCCAAGATCTTGATGAGGCTGTCATTGGTCGGCGGGTTGGAGGGCAGGATTGACCTCACCGCGTTGTAGCTCTTGTGGCGCAGGATCCTGGTTTCGAGGGACGATTCGATGCATCCGAAGAAGGAGTTGTGCTTGTCCTCATGCTTGTTCCAGAGGTCGCAGCCTGACCTGCGGAAGTAGGTGCCAAACTTCCTCTTCCACTGCTTCAGGTCATATGGGGTGGAGTAGAGCAAGTCCATCATGGTGCGTATCGGGGCGGGGGCCTGGGCGGCTGCTTGTTGCACTGGTTGCACCGGCGGAGTGCAAGGGCGGAGGGCAGCGTTGATGACGGTGACGGCGGTGGCGGCGTATTCCAGGGAGTCGGCCAGGACTGTCTCGAGCTCCTCGGCGCGCTCCTTCCATTTGGCGTGCTCCCTCCTGCCGGTCTCGACAAGGATGCACTCTTTGTACTGTGCTGGCCAAAATTAGCTTAACATAGTTTTTTTTTAATTTGGCGCCAAACGGTGCCCAATACGACGTTCTTTTTTGATGTTGTTTTTGCGGGACACAATAGCAAACAGAACAAAAAAAAGATTTTGAAGATTGGCCGAATGATAACGGAGCTAGAGCTCAAAAACCACAGCAACTTCAACACCCCCAGCGCCGCGTTCGGGAGTGACGCCTGCTGCAGGTGCAACAACAGGCCAAATCGACCCAAAACGTGACCTGCTGCTGCGTGAACCAGAACAAGAGCTTCCAGGAGAAGTAGCAGAAGACGAAGTATAAGAAGTATAAAAAGGCCACTCCCGCACTGTTCACGACGACGATGGCCAGGGGACTGTCCGAGGCCAAAAAGGGGGAGGTCATGGGCCTGTTGGTCGCCAGCAAGTCCATGTCTGAGGCCGCCAGGCTGTCCAAGGTGAGCAGGGTCAGCGTCTGGCACATCAGCAAGGCCTTTAAGGAGCACAACGGCAACCTGAGCCGCAAGAAGGGCCAGGGGAGGAAGAAGACCGTCGTTACCAAGGAGCTGGTCGACAAGGTGAGGAAGAGGGCCGAGAGGAAACCCTACCAGTCCGTGTCCAGCTTGGCCAGGTCCATGGAGATGTCCAGGACGTCAATGAGGAGGGTGGTGAAGGCTGCCGGGTTGAGGTCCATGTCCCCCAAGGTGCAGCACGAGATCTTCCCCAGGCAGGAGGAGAGGCGGCTGGAGAGGGCCATGAAGCTGCTGGCGTGGAGGAAGAAGAACAAGAAGATCGTGGTTTGGAGTGATGAGAAGCTCTTTTATGCTGAGACGCACGTCAACAAGCAGAACGACCGCGTCCTCGTCCCCCTGGTGTGCGCCGACCACACCATCCACATCTTCCGCAAAGCCAAGTTCCCTGCCAAAGTCATGGTCTTCCTTGCAGTGGGCTCGGACGGCGCCGTGATGCCCCCAATTTTGTTCCCAGCCAACGTGACCATCAACAGCAAGGTCTACCAGGAGTACATCCTGATCAAGGTGGTCAAATGGATGTCTGAGAAGTACGGGCAGGGGGGGGGGCGTCTTCCAGCAGAACGGGGCCCCTGCCCACACCTCCAAGGCCACCCAGGACTACCTGGTGCACAACATGGGCAAGGACGGGTTCTGGGCCAAAGACTGGTGGCCGCCAAGCAGGTAAAACCGGAAAAAAGTGTCCGACTGGAACAAGAACACCAAATTTAAGATTGCCGATTTTTTTTTCTTTTTCAGCCCTGATTGTTTGCCACTGGACTTCTCGATCTGGGCCAGGTATGCCGCCGCCGTGGGGGACACCAAGCCCAAGAACCGGGCTGACCTGGTGCAGAGGCTGGAGCAGAGGTGGGAGGACGTGCTAAACCCAGAGTACATCACCAAGTGCTGCTCTGCGGCCTGGGACACGCTGCGTGGAGGCCAAGGGGTCCTACTTGAAGCCCGTGGACATCACCAGGAGGGCCGAGAACGAGTCAGACCGCGAGTAGAACAATTGAACATTGTTGACGATAGTCTAGTCCTTCATTTTATGTTATTTCTAGTCCAATAAATTCATTTATACAGTCCCTACGTCCAACTTTGTCAGGGCCATTCCGTGTTAATCTAATTTTGGTTGGCACGAGAGGCGTCAAGCCCTCCATCGGCGGATAGCTTGAGCTTGGCGATGGTCTCCTTGATGTTGTCGCACAGCATCTGAGGGGGTCTCGTGTTTGCGAGGGCAGGGAGCTTGTCCAGGGTGGCCTTGCGACGGTTTACCCAGTCCCTGTAGGCATTGGCGGAGTCGGCCATTTTTTTTCTCTATATGAAATTGGAGAAGTCCGAATTCCTAATTTCACATTCTTTTCACTTCCGAAGAGTCAGCATTTGAACAGACGCCATGAAGAGTTTGGAAAGTAGACTGACATATATTTCATATTCTATCGTATTCATTCATACAGAGAGCACGCATGCGGGCGCTTGTTCTAGTGTCTCTACATAGACCAACACCGGCGGCGGCAAACTCGAAGGAGACAAACCTCGAGCGGCAGCGCCGGGAAGCTCGACAGAGGTGACTGACGGGGTCACAGCAAGGTTCTACTTCGGCTCCGATGAAGACGACGCCACATGGGAGTGGATCACCGTCCAGCGGCACCGTCGAGGGAGGGGCAAAGCCTTCATGCAACCACGGCATTGTGACAGTGCCCATGAAGACGCCACTGATACACCTGCGGCGGAAGGAGCGGGCAGACCCGGAGGGCGAGTTCCTTGTGGCGGGCAGTGCGGTGGCGCAATGGGTCAACAAGATTGACATCACGGAGGAGCGCCTCAAGAGGCAGGAGGACTACCTGAAGAAGTTCCCGGCACATCTGGACGCGGCAAAGAAGTACCTGGTGGACTTCACCAACCCATGGAGTGGCACGAGGAGATGATCACTGAGACTCTGTGGCCAGTGAGGCATGGTCGGGCCATGACATATGGGCAGATTGCGAAGAACGTGGAGGCTTCAAAGCTGACTCAGCGGCTGATGTTGGTCACTCGTCGGGCAGCAACAGCGACGACAGGGACGAAGAGGAAAGCGGATCAGTAAGTAGCCGCACACAGTCCCGACATGGTGGACTGTTGGCGGTGGTGGATGTGGCTCCCACACCTTGTTGGGTGCCTCGCTGGCGAGACGGCAGCCGATGGGGACAAGTACGCTCAGGTGAGATTCACGAGGACCGCCACTCTCTGGAGTGTGAAGGGGTTCCGCAACGTGGAGTTGCCGATGGACCTGGGCCTTTTCGACCACTCCTGTCAACAGATGGAAGCACTACTGAGGACAAGGAAGCCGCAGTCAAAACTGTAAAGCACGACCTTAAACACCACTTCCTTGGCAGCGAGGAGGGTGTGCGCTACCATAGAGAATTGGCCGCATTGGTTCAGAAGCATGAAGCAGACTGGAGGCACACACAAAGTATCCGGCAAGAAGGTGAAGCGGCAGCTGCTTATCGGCACAGCCTTAGGTACCGTCTTTGGGAGATCCTCTGGAGCGAGGTTTCCGACTGGGTACTGGACTCTACGGCTACGGACGCGATCGAGAAACTCAAGGAGGACATGGACTTGCTGCGCAACTACACTGCAGTGTTGGTGGCAAAGATCCAGACGAGATTCGACAATGAGTTCCTCATCCAGGCGGCTATCGCGGAACTGAGGTCGCACATCGCCAGCTACAATGCAGCCATCTGGAGGCTGGTCAGTGGTCACCGTCTTACGCCGCCGTTGCTCAGTGCGGAGGGCCGTAACGGCATCTGGACAAGATGGACGAGGGAGCTGACCCGCGTACTGCCCTTCGGGGAAGAGATGCTGCTGGAGCTAACTGCCTCGTACCACCTTGAGGACGTACGGGAGCCTTTTTCTTCATCTTCATCTTCCTCTTCTCGATCAGGCATTTCACCTCTACAACCTTCAGGACTTTCCCGTATCAGGCCCCAAGGGAAAGCCCGTCTTTCTTTGATCTGACGACGGCAACACCTTGGTGGTTTCCGAGGACGCAAGGATGTATGCGCTCTGGGATCCAGAGGCGTTGAGGGGGTGCCTTACCATCGGGCATTCCGACCTCTGTGTGCTGCCGTATGCAAGGCGGGACTTTGCCACTTCGTGTGTTGCGGCTCTTTGGGCCGGTCTGGGGGACGCTGCGGTGGCAAAGTGCACTCCTGTGTAAGTGTCTGACCCCTTCGAGCTTCGTCATCGTCTCAGGGCGGGGAAAGGATGTTGCCTGGCTTGAACTCTAAGTTCAACAAAACACAGCATACACCAAGACATGCCGGAACGGCACGGTTGACGTCGGAAAGTGGTCCGCCGGGCACCACAGGATTTTACACAGCCACTCTGAATGCCAGCTATCGACCAAGGACTTCGAGATACCAACCGATCTCAAGAGGTCCTTCATGCTTACCGTTGAGCGTTCCGTGCCTCTACTGGAGGGACTGGAGCTGGCGGTGAAGGACGACGAGGAGGTCCCGTCCGCACCCTCGTCGCACCTTTGACCACCATCGCCACATGGGCATCGCCGGGTTCTGGTTCGCAGCCTGTGGGGTTGGCATCTTCAGGCGTCGCTTCAGCTGCAAGACCAGCACGCAGCCCCTTTGAAGAGAGAATGCCATTCAATCAAAATTGATTTAAGTCTCGGCCTAAACCACTAGTGTTTCTGTTATGAGTTTTAAGCATGAGTGACGTAACCCTGAGCGTCGATAGTTTGAAAGAGTCAATATGTTTAATTGTTTATAGGTAACATTTGATCGCAAATGTTTATGCAGAGTGAATTATGCGCTGATAGTGAAGATATGTAAAAAGGTGACATATGAGAAGCTTTCGGGATGATAGGAGTGATTCCCATGGGTCAGTCTAACATGGGAGGGGTGTGGGGACCGTCTTCGAGTCCTAACACAGGTGAAAGAAGAGCTATGAAGCTATGAAGAGCAAGTGTGATATTTGCTGATTAAGCTTTCACATTCTTTCCATTTTCCGTCGTAGACAAGAACGAACTGTCAGTCTTTGTTTAGATCTGAATCAAAATACACCTTTGCCTCTCATAATCACTCGCATTAGTGCGGGTTAATAGACTTGCGCTACACTTCCAGCAGGCACCAATCCGGGGAGGGGGGAAGGGTCATGTGCTGTTTGTTTGTATTTTTTACTAATAGGCAGTGTTCAGACATTTTGGAACTATACTGTGTAGTAGGCGGGCCTATACTAGCCTTAATTCGCCGCTAAATGACGAGGCTCTATCTTACACCGTGGCTCGAGACGAACTGATTCGAAAAATTAACCAAGGAAGGGATCCTTTACAAAAGGGCGGCGGCGGTACCTTCGTCCGCCGCCGAAGGCGCCTTCTCTCTAAGGAAGGCGCCCATAGAATACGAACGCTGGCTGCTTCATATCCTCCGGAAGTCTGCGACTGGCCCTGAGCACCAGCGCCTTCCTT
>JAAUYB010064263.1_pt1 | contig 11989 bp, 11 predicted proteins | sample 7278071 | NCBI WGS metagenome assembly JAAUYB01 (sample SAMN14350121, study PRJNA611818) | marine sediment metagenome | isolation source: surface marine sediment (1.8m) | place: French Polynesia: Moorea | collected 2018-08 | reverse complement strand
AGGCAGACAGACCGCTAATTCTAGTATTTCACTCACCTCACTCTCCCATTAGAATGAAAGTTATGTGGCATCTGTGAATCGAAAAGGAGAGGTTGTTAATTGAGACACCGAGAAAATAAGAGAGGGTCAATATTTGCACTGAGGTCGGTCCCCCTTTCCATTGTGACCCCCCTATTCGGAGTGATCCAATATTTTTGTAGGAGAAGAGGAGAATAAAAGAACAACACCAAAAACAACAAGTAGGGCTAGGGAACACAAAAGGAGGATGCATTAGACACACATGAAGAAGAAAGGAGAAAAGGGAGGAAGATTTTTTTGCACCTGAGTTATTGCGGGGAAACTAAATAACATTGTCGGATTTTTTGGACACCTGTCCAAGTCTGTTTCGTCACGGCCAAGTCGATGTCTCAATCGATTTTCAGCATTTCCTGTGCAATGAAAAAAAGGGGGAAAATATCATTCATTTTTTCGAAAGCACTTTATCATCGACGCTTATTAATTTTCAAAGGGATTTCCCCTAAAAGTCTTCTGATAAAAAAAGGAAAGAGAGAAATAAATCCTGTCAAAAAAAGTATTTTTTTCGTACGAAAGTTGGGTGCTAGCTAGTTCTGGCAATGTGTCATTTACCCCCGTGACCCCTTCCTTTTCGTTTCTGTACAAAAGATTTGAATCATTACCGCGCAGACTGATTTATTAGCGAGAAACGCCTCCTTTCCCGGAAAAGAGAAAAAAGTTTTTTTCCCTTTCCGTCATTGTGGTCCAGTTAGTGACGCACGTGTCAAGTTTTTCCCTCACAGGGCGGAATTATAAACGAACGCACGCTGCTTTCCCCTATTGATTTTGCCAAGCCAAGCGAACGGTCAAAGCTATGGCCGACGCAGGTATGGGAATCGCCAATGTCTTCTGTTCTAAACCATCCTATCAGATACATATTCAATCTGGCAAGTTATGATAAACTTTTGCTACACGGCTTGGCAAATTCCATGCCTGCAAAACAACAGAAAAAGCTTCAAAAGAGGGGGAGGGGCAGAAGAGAGAAACAACATAAATTTCTCTCCCCCCCCTCTTCACCCCAAAAGGAGCTTTTTATTCTGTCCCTCGTCCTCTACCCCCTTTTCAGCCGCGTCCAAAAAACAGGATTTACGAGCATCCACAATGCCCAAAAAAGAGGGGGGTGGAAGGTGTGAGAAGGGAGGAGGGGAAATATCCCAGCAGGAGGGTTTTTTTTGGAAGGATGCGATTTGCGGACGAATTAAAAAGCCGTTCATTTGCCCCGCTTGAATGGGCGCTTTGTAAAATGCTGCTGCAGGATACTGTACCTGTCTCCGAAAAAAGAACTTTTTGGGGGGGGGAAAGGGAACGCGACAATAATAATACCCTTTTTCCTGAGCACACCCTGTCATTAGCGGAAAAAGAGAAACTTCAAAGACACGAGTGCAAAAATGGGATTATTCTCAGTGTTGGCTTTTTGATAGCTCGTGCCGTACCAAGTTTTCACCCTCCGTTCTCGGGGGGACAAAACAATGGCTTTTATCTGCGCCACTTCCTCCGCCGCCATTCATGACTTTGGCTCTCTTGCTTCCTGCTTCCTAGGGATGTTGGAGAGGATAAAGGGCGATTAGCTCTCAACGGGGGGGGGGGGGGGCAAAGGGAAGGAAGGAACCAAGCTGCGACGGTGTACCCAGAAGACCAGGAGAAAAGTAGCAAGGTGCATCAAATAAAGCTCGTAGAGGAAGAGGGTTTTGCAGCACCTGCGAAGGAGGAGAGGGACACAACAAAGGATCTTGTCCTCCTTTGAAGTGGAGTGAAATCATGTTAGCAAGGTCATTCGATTATTGCGACGGGTTTTCTTTCGAAGACATGATCCAAGTTCAGCTAGCTTGCCTGGTGGTTGCATTGATAGAAAAGGAAGAGGGTAAGATATCCACATCAGTCGGTGTCGGCTAAATAATAATCTCACCTTGGCCAAACATTTTCGTTCACACTTTTAATTTGTTTTGACCTTTTTTTACCGCAAAAAAATATTTCTCTTTCAGTCCTGGGCTGTGAGTATTTCCACAAATGCCATACAGAGAAATGTCAAAAATGGATCTGTATCCACCACCTCCAGGCTCCACCCCCGCCCGCGTCTGCAAGCAGAGCTACGAGTACCCGGACAACAAGAAGGTTCCACAGAGGATAAAAACGGCCACGATCAGGGACCAAAAGTGCGAGTCAGGGTGAGATCGAGAATTATTTTTTGGATGAGGTAAGAATAGCTTTGATTTTCTACGCAAGTACAGCGTTGAGACCTGCATGTTTGGTAAGAAATCTCTTCAACTTGCTGTGTTAGTATAAAATTACCTTTTTTGGGGGAAACCTTGTTCGTGTCAGGAATCGTGGTCAACGACGACTGCCAGAAGATGAGAAAGTCGGAAATCTTCTACCTGTGCACCCCAGAGCACATCGTGGAGGACACAAAGAGGGAATTCAATAAATTATTCAATTATAAGGGACGCCGATTGTTTCGTCTTGTTCAAAAAGGGGCGCCGAGGGCCACCGCTACTGCGAGATCATGTTCAACCGGGTGTGGAGGGGAAACAAGTGGGTCTTCTGCTACTGCGACAAGGACAATTGCAACTGGGAGGAGGAGCAGAAGAAGAGAAGCAAGACATAAAAGGAATCTTATTTTTATGTTTTTGTATATTTTTTGTTTTGTAGTTGAAGGAATAATCACGGACACGGAGTGTCCCAACTCCGGGGAGGAACACGCGGGGGGAGGAGGAGGGGGAGCAGAAAAAGAGACAACGATAAAAGGAGGAGAAAAGAAGACGACCGTCTCCTCCCCCCTGCCAAAGGCGTCCGATCCGCCACAGGCGATAGAATTCGACGAGGACTACGAATACAGCCTCAGGGGGCGGGGGTGCCGTAGTCAGAAGAGGATGACTGATATCTACATCATGATGGACCTTGTATCAATTCTAGTACTACTGCATTTGGATTCTCGGTTCTGACAGTGAAAATATATGAGGCGGCTCTTTTTGACATATCTTTGAGGCTAGGGAGGGGGAAAAATGCAAAATGTAAGTTAGCAAGTGATCGCCTCGTCTTGGTTCTAACATGGATAGGGCCCAACAAGTGTTTGGAACATTGGCTGTCCTCATCATGTTCTGGAACGAAGGCAAGCAAGTCTTCTCTAAAGTTTTGACACAAATAAATTTACTTTTGCACAAATGCGCACGTTTTCGCAGCACTGGCCTGCTCCTCCAACAACAAGACGAACCCTGCCATGCCCCACTGCAGAAAGAACTATGACCTCGGGGCGAAGGAGGATGAGCCAACCAAGGCTGAAAGTGACAACAAGCTCCAACTGTGCAGGTTGCTTTTTTGCAAATTTTGTGGTAAACTACCGACTTAGAGATTTTTTCCCCAAAAGGTACATGGCCTGCATTTCTGGTATGAAATTGTAAAATTGTAATTATTGGAGACATGAAAGTGAACAAAATTATTTCAAGGCTTGGCCTTCAGCAAAGAATGTAAAAAGAACGGGACTAGCCACACCGTCTTCATGTGCGCTCCGATGGATGTCAAAAAGTAAAAAAAAACCTGCGTTCAGAGAATTTTTTTTAAAAGTGGTTCCATCAGGAGAGCCATGAAGGGAGGGTGCGAGTTCTGGTTTGAGGAGACCTGGGAAAACATTGTGTGTACAATTTTAGAAAAACAACTACGTCTAGACGAGAAAAAGACATTATCTGCCAAAAATAGCTTGCGATCTGCTACTGCAACACCCAGGGCTGCAACGAGGACATAAACGGGGACCACATGGACAAAGGGAAAAAATCACGACTTTCGCATATAAAAGAAATTAAAAACAATGTCTTGAATATTCCAGTGCTCAAGGCTTGGGAGAAGGAGGTGAGTTCCGGCTGCCCGCACGCCAAGGAGAAGCTCTCCCCCAGCGAAGATGGGAGCGGTGGAGGAGGAGGAAGATTCGAAAGCGAAAAGTGGATGGCTGCATTCCGCGTGGGATTTTCATCTCTTTTGCTTCTTTGTTGCTGTTGCTGCTTAGGCTGCACATTTTGAAGGAAACGTTGTTATGTTCCATATGGCCAGAAGAAGAAATAAACACACATTTGTATAGACTTGCCAGCAAAGCCAAAACGTTCCATCCGTCCTGAAAATCGCTGCTACAATGTCGGCTTTTGCAAGAGGCTCGATCAAAGAGAATGTGGTTTGGTTGCTTTTTTTCGCTAAAAATGAACTTGTTGCCAGTGGCTTTCAGGTTCTGCATCTTTCTGTTTGCGCTGGTGGACCAGGGTACGACTCTGTTGTATTACACCCAGATCCAAACAGTTTTGGACACTTTTTTGTTTCCTCCTTTCCCTGAGCAGCTTTGTCATGTAAGTGTTAAAAAATTTCCATGTCGTCACAAAAAAAACTCGATTTTTGTGGGATTTTGACGTCCTTGTATAGGCAGCAAGAAACCGGAGGAGGACAAGGGAGACGACTTGTTCCGGTGCCACGCCACCCACGAGTGGAGGAGGGGGATGCCGGTCAAGTTGGAGAAGAGGCCGATCAAGCTCAGATGCAAGTACGAGATTGATCTAAACACACAAAAACTCTTTATCCTCCTCAACCCTCCCTCTTGGCAGGACGGACTCGTGCAGCACAGGTCTTCCCGCCAAAAAAGCCATGTTAAAAAAATTGCAATGAACCTTTTTTGTAATTTCTAAGCTTTGAGCTACGATCGCGAGTGCGGCGAGGAGCGGCCATTCGACATTTTCCTATGCTCAGAGGCGCCCCACAAAAAGTAACATTTTTTATTAAAAAAGTGTCAAAAATCATTGTGGGAAAGGGTTGTTGGCACTCAGGGAAAAATGCATCGTCAAGGCTCTGAAGAAGTGGAAATACATGGTGCCAAAAAAAATCATTATTTGAAATTTGAACTTCGAATTTTTTTTGTTGAGAAACAGTACGTGGTTTGCTTTTGCAACAAGAACATGTGCAACGGACCTGAGCACAACAAGACGGAGGCCCAGCTAAAGAGAGGCAAACAAACGGATTTCCCTTATTACATTCTAAAAAAAGTTTTTTCTAAAAAAAATAGTCCACGACGAGTTCAAGAAGGAGCAGGAGTCCGGTTGCGAGCGGGGGGTCAGTGGCACCGACTACATTTACGGCGGCGATGACAACTATTTGAATTTGGCGTTAGAGAGAAGGGAGACGGCGGGAGGAGAAATTGCAATGTTTGTAGCTTTGTTTGTGTCTTTTGTAATGTAGCATAGAAAGTGGCATCTCGAAATATACCTATCCGAGTCTTTTGAGCATTTTTATAACTATCTCTTTGCCTCGTTTTTAGTTTACGGGAAAATGATTATAGACACATTGTTCGCGTACAAGTCTTTTAAATTCGGCAACTACAAAAAAAGGGGGGAAATGGCGTGGACTACTAGCTTCCATATTTTCTTGTGATATGAGGAAGAAAAGCCGAATTTGGACGCTGGGCCTCTGCCTCTTCCTGCTTGAGCTGCAGACTTGTAACATATAGGGCACAAAATCAATTCACCACCAATTTCTATAATCCCTCTTGCCTGCCTTTCTTTTCCAGGCATTGCATGTAAGTAATATTGCATTTTTTAAAAAAAATTGAAAATTTATTCATTGTGAGCCTTTTAAGGCAGCGGCAAAAAGGAAGAAGATTTTATGTGCAATGTGAACTCTGAGTGGAATGAGGGGCAGCCGGGGGACCCCAAGAACGAGACGACCAAAGAGAAGTGCAAGTGTGTTTATATACCGTATTTATATTCCCAACCAATTTGGGGGAGCAAAACAAACGTTGATTTTGCAGGACGAGGACCTGCCTCACTGGTAACTCAGTCGTTGTATTTTGGTGAATTACAAATTTGACGCAAAAAAAACCAGCGAAGGGATACTTGCCCAGGTGCGGAAAGAACGTCACAGCCGGCATATTCCTCTGCGTCGAAAGAATCCCAAAAGACACGTGAGCCTTTCAGGAAAACTATGATGCCTCATGCAAAAACTTATTGCCATCTTCCGTCTCAGGGCCGCTTGTGTAGTTCGTTCCAAGAAAGGGTGGGGCAAAATGGTACACAACAAAAATTTTATCGACACATTATTCCCATACCTAAATATTTTCAAGTACATATACTGCTATTGCGACCTGGACGAGTGCAACAAGAAGGAGGAACTGAAGAGAGGGAAGACATACACTAATATCCCTGTTTTTCCAATGTAACATCTTTTTTTGTTTCGAAAAAGTTCAAAAGGCTTATTACGAAGAAAAGGACGACGGCTGCCCGAGCAGCGACAACGTTGGGGAAGGAGAATACAAAAGCGAGGCAGGATCAAGGCCTCAAGGGAAAATGCTGGGATGGGAAGGAACTACTGTTCTTTCGACATTTGTTTCCGCACGGGCTTTGAGATTATGAGGGAGAATACAGATATTATAGAGGAGGGACGGCAACAACTTTTTTCTTGTCACCATAATTGATTGGAATTGTACCTAGAAACAAAATAAAAAAATGCCTTCCTTTCTGCCAATAATTAGCAAAAGACCGGCTTTCTAAAGGAGGTTTTTTTGCAACAAAGCTCGTTTGCAATTTTTCCTTCTCACTTTGATGGAGCTAGACAACAAAGGTGCCAAGGGGTGATTTTGTCAATATCACTGCTGTCTCATGGAGAAGAAAAGGCTGAGGCGCACCCTATTAGGGTTCTGTTTCTTCCTACTGGAACTGGAAAGTGGCATGTAATTATTTCACCATGCCTGTGACCTCCTATACAACCTCAATTTTTTTCATTTAACTCTCTTTTTTTTCAGGAACGGCATGTAAGTGAGCTAATAAGACTTTAAACTGGGAGAATCTTCTGGGATATTTTGGTATGCCATCAATACGTTGCCCTGGTGAAAAGGACATGTTCGAGTGACTCGCCTCGTGAGCCACGAATGGAAAGAAGGTCGACCGAAGGGAACACTGGAAACGGCAAAGGAGGAGGACTGCAAGTGAGTGCAAAAAAGATCCACAATTTTTTACATTTTATAACAAAACTAATACATTGGCCCTACACAGGACAAAGTCTTGCCTGACAGGTGTTGGGGTTTTCTTCCAAACTGCAAGGGAGATGCTGTCACCGGCGAGATTTTCCTTTGCTCCGACAAAGTGCCCAAGGACAAGTGAGATAAAACACAAAATAGGAAGTCACGATGCATTTCAATTGACATTTTTCCTATCATCAGAAATGCTTGTATTGTCCGTCGTTTTGAGAAAGGGTGGGAAAATAGGGTACAATATGGTTTGGTTTGGCTTTATTACAGGCCCATGTGACCAAGAACGTTTAAAAGTACAATACACTGAACATCGAACTTTCTCCATGGCTGACAGCTTGACTGTATGCATAACTCCTAGTTGAGAATTTAGCGCCTGTTGCTGGAAGATGAAGGGGATGTCATCCATACGTTGCCTACATGATTTTGACATTTTTCCTGGCTTATTTTTCTCCCCAGAGGTCCTAGGCCACCAGCAATTTGTTGGATATCAGATTCCGCCATTTTGGCACATCTATTTGCAATTACTTATATATTTTTATTCATTTAAAATTTTTGGTTTTCCCCACACGTTTTTAGTACGTACATCTACTGCTACTGGACAAGGAAAAGTGCAACGATATGATCGAAATGAAAAGAGGCAAAATTAATTAATATTTCCCATACTATATCTCTTTTAGTAAACTGACCATTTGTTTATAAAGTAATGGAGGCATTCGCCAAGGAGAGGAACTCTGGTTGCCGGCATGGCGAAGAGGATGATGCAGGAGAGGGGAAGGACAGTGATGGACACTGCTGCGACTGACAGATCCGCGTTCGGTGGAGGATGCGCATTGCGCAATCATCGTCAATTGCGTGTTTAACACTTCTCCAAAACATTTCCGATTGATTATTGTCAGCATTGCTATGTCGGATTGGACTGGTGTTGGACCAGGTTATGTCCTGCATGCTAGGTCAAAGTAACTGGAGTTTTCACAAAGAATTTTGGCGGTTTTTTTGGTGCGAGCGAACGACTGCAACATTTATTAGGAAGGGACGTTAGTACCATGATTGGCGAGAGCGCTAAGTTTTTGTCGCGTCGACATTTGGATTCTTGGTCGTCCGTTGAACAGTACGCTACGTGAGGGGATCTTTTTGGGTTCGGGCGGCATCGTGGAAAGAGCTGGGGCTTGGAAGCAAGCCTGAAATTGCCTGCCCCAGCTCTTACTCAAGCGCCAGAATCTTTTTTCCTATGCATTGCTTTTGACGAAGAAGATGAAATGAGTGACCGTATCTTGTAATTGCATGCTGTGCAACTTGGGTGTTAGTTTTCGATTTGGATACATAGAGTGCCGTATTTCGGGCACCAAAATAATCAACACTTAAATAACCTCATGCAGGTTCCACGGTGACAGATCCCAAATATGGGACAAGAGCAAAAGTGTTTCTTGCACATCCCTCCCAGTCTCTGCATCAATTCAAACAAGTAAATCAGGAGGGGAAGGCCAAGGAAGGCAAAGTATAGCCCAAATATGGCCTTGTAGTCTTCAAAAGTCATTTTCACCTCGTCCTTGTCTTGTGCAATCAAAAGCTCACCATTTTTTTTCTTGTATTCATGAGAAAGTTGGACTCTAGCATAGTGTTATGTGCATTATGAAACTTGTACTCACTTGGTTGAAACATGCTTTTACCTTGATCTTTTGATGATTTCATGCCACAATCCACAGTTGTGCAGCCACAGGAGATAATAGTCCATGTTGTCAAACCAATGGTTCATGGGATTGACGTGGAAAGAGTACGCAATAGTAAAATCCTTTTCCCAGGTCCCTCCCAAAGTGTATGCTAGGTAAAAAGCAGTGTCCTTTCCAGTGGGATGTCGACTTGTAGCCAGTATGGCAATGTCCACAACTGATGCATATTCAACAAAAATACTCCCATTTTCTTGCACATCCTTCAGCTATAAATATACTCAATGATAATAAAAGTTTGAAGTTAAGGTTTTGCTTACATATTCAAAGGGAAAATCTTTATATTCCACATAATGTATGTCTTGGACAAACTCTTGAACTCCATCAATTACATTTATATAAGCCATATAGTCCCACAAACCATCATTATAATCCACAGCTGTCCAAGAGTGACCACTACCAACAATATCTCTGTATGTGTCAATTGGCGATTTCAGCTTAGGTTTAAGCAGAAAGGCCCTGAGTTCACCTCCATATGAAGCAGTTATTATGAATGAATACCAAAGCCACACTACCACAGAGATCCTTTTAAAAAAGTAATTGAACACCTTCACATAAGTTGACTTTTAAGCTCTTCATACCTTATGCCCCAAGCTTGTTCGGAATCAATAGTTCTTGTAACTCCCTCACCCAGAAAGGAGCCATATACATACCAGGCAGAGTCTCCAAGATTTGTCCAGTAAACAGAACAATTGCAAACACTATATTCAATTTTTGCCAGCACAAATAGCACAATTGGAATTGTTGCAAGAAAAGAACAAATTCCAATCCAAATAGAATATTGGAAAGGTCTCAGTAATGAGTAAAATGACCTATGGACAAAGCCTTTAGTACTTTGCAATAGAGAATTACCTCAAAACTGGATATTAATGGTGCGATGCCAATATTGTTTTTTGTTTCATCTACCTGTCCACCTGTGGCTTTTGACTTACTCCAACCATGGGATTAGCTATCCAAATGTCTGTAGGCCATAAGGCAACCTATATGTAGAAGAAAAAAAAATCCTCCAAGCAAAAAATACATCTCCACAGCAGTACCTAACGTTAACACATAGGCACGGGATGGGGGTGCTTGAAAGCAGAGGGCGGCCCTTTCCATATTTAAATTTTAGAAGTACAAAATTGACACTTGTCCCCCCCCCTCCTCCGCCCAACTGCGCCCACATTACCTTCATTGACACTGCAAGCTGATACTGAGCACATGCCAAAATATCAACCTTTCTCTCATGAAGCATCTTGAACAATCCAGAAGAACCTCCTAGATAGAGATTACCCCATTTTAAGTCAGGGGGGTTGAAAAACTCCAGTTTACAGCCCATTTTCTAAAAGATAAGAATTGAGCCATGTATGATGTAAATAACTTATAGTTACAAATTGTTTTTTTGTGTGCAGTTTCTATCGTACCTGGCATATTGTCTGTAACACTACAATATCAGAACCACCAATATCTTGATACATTTGATATGGCTCATCAGAGGAGCTATTAATGCGCCCCCAGCACCAAGGGGCAAATGGCAAGAATCCCACTTTCATTACAAATCCCTTAAAGGTACCAGCTATGAATGCATGCACTACTTGAAAGAAAAATTACAATGAAGTTGGTGAATTACCTGCAAATTTAAAGGGGAAAGAGCTGTATCCAAAGAAACAGTACTATTCAACTGTAAAGAAAGAACTTGCAAGACTAGCTCTTTTGTATGTGGGTTTATTCTCCAAGAGAGCAAGTCTCTTTCTGACTTTCTAGTTGGTGTGCGACGGATGGCAATCCCATGAGGGTGACTATGGACATTTTCCTCTGAAAGAACCTCTCTAACCCCACTTAGCACATCTTTGTCACAGTCTGGCATCCAAAAAAGCAACCTGTTCTGCTTGTGGAATGCTCCCATATCCACCTCATTGGGACAATAAGTGATTGTCCCATTGAGGTACATGGCTGCTGCTCGGGATTTTTCCTCGGAAACCATGACAATGAAAAGGCTTGGCCTTTTCTCCAGCCTATCAAAGTTAAATGGTGGCCAGGTTGTCCTTTCCTCGCAGAATTTTGATACCAGGGGGACTGTTTCAACCGTTATCGTTCTCACTGGGAATTGGAGTTTCCTGGAAATATTGGAGGACATAGCCATTAAAAAGGGAGTGTCATAGAAATGTAGTAGACACAGACCTCAAGTCAGTGGACAGTAAAGATTTTGCATCTGTCAACAATGTGACATTGTATTCATTGACATTGACAAGTTGTTCCAAGATGGAGAGCGGCGGAAAGCTCAAGGAGCTGTTCTGGTTCTTGTTACAGCTGGCATGTGCTCTTGGTGCCCCCAAGCTGAGTAAAAAGATGACTGAGAGTCTGACAGGAAAATCAGCCAACATCCTGCCATCCTAAATCTTAAACACTGATTGAGGGACCAGGCTTCATATCACATCACATTTTATATTAAAAACGCCTCCCCTGACGCCCGCCGCCAATTAGCCGGTAGTTAAATTTCCAAACGTGGCCTTCGACGACAAGAAGAAAGGCTCATTATTTGGATTTGCAACAGGAAAATCCTGGCGCTCTGCATCCAGGTTCCCAAATCTTTGTTTGCATGAATGTAAAACCGTCTTATTGTTGCAACACTATATTATTTGCCATTTGCAATATGATTTTGTATTGTACCAGTACATGCATCGACTTAAGAAAATAAAACACTTTCATTAGGCGATTCTTGATCGGCGTTCAAGGACGAATGCAATTCCCGAAAATTAAAATCATAAAATCTACCGAAATTGTGAATTCACCGATCCACCCCCACTTACATTTTGCATGGGTTTTTCCTCAATAGGCGACAAGAAAAGAGTATTAGGATAATTATCTGCATAGCAAGTCACCCTGCAGAGAAACGGGAGATTAATTGCGAGTTCCGGACGTCGGCAATTATTAAAGTGAAAGCGGCGGCAAAATGTAACAAGTGATTTAACTAAACAGCATCCCCGTCCCCAGGGCTATTTCCGTTTAACTGTACTACTATATGTGCCTTTGTTGCAATGATTTTCCTTGCATATTTTGGTGAGATCTTCTGCTTTTAGAGAAGTAGGGGAACACCTCACCTTCTTACATCCATCCCCCTTGTGGCAAATTCGTCATTTGGTCAAAGTTTACTGAAAATCAGAGGGGAATTCCATTTCATTTTCCCCGGTTTTGCTGTTCTCTGGGCCTCTATACTTGAGATGCATGGAAAGTATTTTTT
>JAAUYB010009108.1_pt1 | contig 11991 bp, 7 predicted proteins | sample 7278071 | NCBI WGS metagenome assembly JAAUYB01 (sample SAMN14350121, study PRJNA611818) | marine sediment metagenome | isolation source: surface marine sediment (1.8m) | place: French Polynesia: Moorea | collected 2018-08 | reverse complement strand
GCTGCTGCTGCTCCCCGTCGCTGCTGTCTGCGAAGGAGATGTCGTCGCTGTCGATGTGGGTGAGGTTGAGCATGGCGGTGGCGGAGGGCCTGCCCGCCTTGGAGGAGGAGGAGGCGTGGGGCGGATAAGAAGGTGCCGATGACGAGAAGGGGGTCGGGGTGGCGGACTGGTTCAGCAGGAGGCGGTCGGTCTCACTGCAATAAAAAAATATATCAAGATATGTGAAATGTAATGTCTTTTTAGAATTTAATACCTTGGCTCCTCCTCGTCCTCCTCGTCCCTGCCGTTGAAAGTCGTTGTTGCCGCTGCGTCCAAATCTGCGCTCGTGACCGAGGCCGTGAGGTCAGAGGTTCTGCTTCGGGCCATGCTGTGAGAGGCCGCCGATGGGTTGTTGCATGGCGCTGGGATTGGGGCATTCGCTATGGGCATCGGGTGGTGGCGGAGGGTCACAGCGTCTTCCTCCTCACCTTCCCCTTCTTCGCGGGGGAACAAGTCGCGAATCTATAATAACATCAATTAGAATTAAAAACAATTTCGTACGTATTTGTTCTTTTCAAAAGCGGTACTTTGTCATTTGCCTTCTTTCTAGAGCCAATATTTCCCCCACCTGCAGCTCCTCCTCCACAATGGGCGTGGCCAACTCGTCCCCCAGCATGTCCTCGTCTTCATCCTCCTCGTCGTCGTAATCGTCCCTCCCCCCGAGGAAGTGAGGGGGGCGGGCCAGGCCCCATAAAGGGAGGTGGGCGGCGAACACAGACCCGGGCTGGCCAGCAACAACATTGTCCTGGGAAAAAGACATTTAAAAAAGAAAACTTGGGGGAAATCGGAGTTTCGTAATCTCACCAGGTTGTAGTCGTACAGGTCCATCTCGAGCTCTGGGGCGTTGTCGGTGGCCGCGACCGACGACGCGGCGCTGCTGTTGAGCGACCCCACGGAGAACCCCGACAGCCTGCTGGAGGCGGACTCCCTGTCGATGAGGGAGGGGGGAGGCGGGCGGCGGGAGTGGCGCTGCTGGACGCTGGCGTAGATGGGGCCGACGCCGACGACGCGGGAGGAGGAGGAGGACACGGGTCTCGCTAATGAAGCAGCCCTCTTTTGGTTGGGGAGGGTCAGGGAGCTGTAGCCGCCGCTTGCAGCTTGGTTTTGAAGCCTCCTGAACAAAAAAAGACATTTTGTTTTTAAAGTTTTTTGGGAAAAAACTTTTTCTATCACCTTGACCTGCTCCTCTCCCTCCTCCTCCTGTCCCTCCTTGCGGCCGCCCTTGCGGACTGCTTCTCGTTCATGCTCCCCCTCCCCGCCCCTCCTCCTCCTCCTCCCCTCTGACGACTGAGTCGCTCCTCAAGGAATCCCCTGAGATCTGTCAGGCTGCGGGAGGTGGAGGAGGCCTCTGCCATGTCCGCCTTTGGAGAGGATGGAGGCGGGCGCGGCCTACCACCGAGGGGGCGGAAGTTGCCAAGGCGGTAGCGACGGCTCTTGGCGGCAAGGGCGCGCTTGACCTGTAGTGTCATACATTAATTATATTGCGAAAGTGGAAAAACATATTAGTTTCTCTTTTCTTTCCTGCTCTCCCGTGACCGACGACGACGGCGAAGAGGTCGATGACTCTTCCTCCTCCTCCCCCGTCCTCCTCCTGGCCATGATGGGCGACCCCGGCAGCGAGGCCCTCCCCCTCCTCTCCCTCTCCTCCCTCTCCCTCTCCTCCGCCTCCGCCTCCAGCCTCTTTTGGAGGCTCTCCCTCATCCTCCTCTTGGCCTCTCGCCTCTTGTGCTGCTGCTGCTGCCTCAGGCGCCTCCGCCTAAGGCCCTCGTCCGGAACCAGGTCTGGGTGCGCAGAGGCCATCATGACCTGAGGCTGTTGCTGTTGCTGTTGCTGCTGCTGGTGGTGGTAGTTGAAGCTGCTGTTTCCCACCAGCGGCTCCAGCTCCTCCACTGAAGAGTGCGCAGTGTCCACGTCCTGGTGGTAGCTGCTGCTCATGTTGTGGCCTGCCCGGTTGTTGCTGGTCCTCCTTGGCATGGTGGAGGAGATTCGCGGCGGGGGGCGGGGCGGATTTTGGTAGTGGCGGAGGCGTGGGTTGCCAAACTGATGGAAGAAAAGAAATGTTGTGTATTAAAAACAATATTTACTAGCATTAAAAAGATTTACAAGAACGAAGCTGCCTCTGCAGGAATAACAACGACAGCAACAGCAACAGCAACAGCAGCAACAGCAGCAGTGACAGCAACAACAGCAGCAGCAGCACAAATGCGTAAAGAAGCCACTCACCTGTTCGTCTTCTTCGGCTGCTGCCCCCTCCAGCTCTGGCCCTGGCCCGGGCGAGGAGTACCCCGAGCTGGGCTGGCTCTTCCATGCCTGGTACCTCCTCCTCCTGCACTCGAAGTGACAGGCCAGGAGGCAGCAGCAGGTGAGGGCGGAGAGGGCCAGGGAGGCCGACAGGAGCAGGAGGAGGGAGGTGGAGGACGAGGAGGAGGAGGAAGACATCGCTGAGCGGAGGAGGGAGGCAAGGCGGGAGAAAAAGGAGGAGGAGGAGGGGGAGGACGGAGGGGGATCTGCAAAAAATTAAATCGAGGTATTGGTGAGAAAGGCGAGCATTTCCACTGCATACAATTAAAGCAAGTTGTATTCCTTCGTTTCTAAGGCAGTGGCATACACAGAGCGAAAATCAGAGTGAAGAACCGTCAAAGGCCGTTAAATTATAAATCCAAATAAGAGCTTTGGTTTAAACCCTTTTCTTTCCCCCCAATCCTCCACGCAAACAAAAAAACCTTCTTTTTCCTCCTCCGCAGGATATGGGATAGTAGGAAGGTAGAAAGGAAAACAAATTGAATGAAAGCTTCTTTTAATATCCTTCTTCCTATCCTGTCCCTGAGTGAAAGCGTTGCTGACAGGCAGGCATCGAGCGGAGTGGGGGAAGGAGGAGGAGGAAGAGGAGGAAGAGGAAGGCCCCCGAGGGAAAATGGAGGAAGGAGGGTTTCGAAATGGAGGAAAGGCTTGGTTGACTTTGTAGGAAACAGCTAGGAGCTGAAGGTTTGTTTGAAGGGGAGGAAGGAGAGAGCGGAGGGAATTTCCGAATAGGAGGAGGGAAAGCTAGTATTACGAGGGAAAACATAATTTTGTGGAAAATGTTGCTTAACGCTTTCGCCAAACGTTTGTCGAATCCCGACCAAAGTGAGTGAGGCCAGGGCGTTGTCGCCGGTGAGGGAACTAGAAGAAGGGTTGACGCCCCTTTTTGCATGATGAGGAAGAGGACGAGCGACGAGGAAAAAAACACGACTTACTTTAGCGTCCTCCCCTTTCCGCGGGGGAAAAGTTTTTTTAAAACGGTGATTGAGCAAAGTTCGTTGAACTTTTTTTATTTTGCCGCCGCTCTTCCTCGAAATAATGTAAGGCCCACCAACGGAGGAGGAGGAGGAAGGAAAAATTAGTGGGGCGGGAAAAATGGAGTGTAAAAGAAGGGAAGGAGGGGAGACCTATGAATATCAAGATGGAGGTTTGGGCGCAGTTTCATGCGGGTAGAGGTTTTTGCGAAAGGTTTTTTGCAAATTACTCTTTACGGGAACAGAATTGCAGGGGAGGTATGCAAAAAAATATCTTTTATTGTGGGAAGTCTGTCTACATACATAGAGCTCTATGAAACCCATCTTTAGGGAGTTGGGGGGGTAGAATCGAGCAGTTTGTCGCCACCCGCCACTCAATCTGGTTTTCTGGGAGGGGGAGGGGGTGACAAAGACCATTTTTCTCCCTTTAAGTTAATGGAATTGGCCGTCGCCGCCTTCGCGGTGGTATGGGGGAAAGCGAAGGTTGAAGAAATGGGTCGAAGAAGGAGGAAGTTTGCCAAGAAAAAGTCGTCGGAAAGAGGAAGTAGAAGAGGGAAAATTTGTTCGATCAGGCATGAGGACTGAATGAAGAGGAAATGGAGGGAGGAGAAAGCCAAACAAACAAGGAAAAAAAGTCCCGAGAAAAGGCGTCATCAACAGACGGTTAAGCAACTTTTCCCGAGGTTTCTTTTTGATTTTTTGTCTTGATTTTTTCCCCATCTCACCGATTGCCGTCACTTCCATCTCCAGGTTGACCCTGCATCCGGCTGCTGCGAGGCCCCTCTTCTTCTCCCCCCCTCCGCTGACCGAGGGATGCGGCGCGAATCCCCGTTCGAAGTCGGCGTCAAGCTCGTAGCCGCCGTCGGCGCTCAGCTCGAAGGAGGCCTCGGGGCCCGTGGTGTTGAAGGTGAACTACGATGATTTCCAAAATATTAAATTACTTTATTTTTAAAAAATATTTTAAAACTATATACCTGCTGGTCCGGCCTGTCAAAGAATCCCACCCTCCTCACCATCCTCCCCACAGAGATCACGGAAGGAGAAGCCTATCGATTCAAAAAATTGAATGTTATGGTATGATTTTGTTCATATTTCACATGGGAAATCCATGTTTTTTATAATTGATTACCATTACCTCGTCGTCCGCCGAGGCGGTCCTCCCCAGGTCCCTGGCTGCGACCGCCCCCTCCAGGCAGCTCGCCTGGGCAGTCAGGACCCGAACGGACAAGGTCTGGTTGTCCAGAGAGGCCTGGGGGTTGAAAAGAAAAGACGAATGTTTTAATGTCTGTTTGCCAAACGGATGGTTGACGAAGGGGAAAAAATAAGGGGACCAGACGTTGGCGCACTAAATACGTTCATGGGGAGGTCGGCCATACGTGGTCGACCGACGATGCTAGCATGGTCGTGTATTACTACTTAAGTCCACGGGATTGGCCCAAGTATGCCATCCAGCCTGAAGTGTCTGCAAGCCCGCGCATTGTGGCGGCATTTTCAGACAAAGGAGGCGGCGCAATAAGTACAAAGAGCGGCTGGCTTCTTTTTTTATTCGCTCGTTGGTCCAGCACAAAGGAGCCTACGAGGCGAGAGAGGGAGAAAAAGCGTGTCATCGTGTGTCAATGCGGGCGCCCACAACACATTAAGAAGGAAAGCGTAGCCCAGCACTCGGCAGAACAAATAAACACTTCTCCAGTTCCCGGAAAAAGAAAAGGAAAGAAGCTCCCTCTTCATGGATAGAAGAACCCCTTCTCAGCAATAGAGGAAAGCAAAAAAAACTATTACCGCCCGCCCTTCCTTGTTTTCCCTCAGCCAGAAAAGAGAGATGCATTTTTGCCCCCGACGGAAAGGCAGCAGCAGCAATTAAGAAAACACCAACAATTTGCCACATAGTTTTATAAAATAAAAAGCTATTTTAAAAATCTTTTTGGCGAGATAGTTCCGGATTCATTTGGGAAAATAATTTTGCTACACTTTCGGGGCAAATCCCCTACTTTGAGGGATGGAGAGCGGGGGGGGGATGCTGCTAAATGCTGCTTCCCTTCTCCCCTTCCTCCTGCATAAATGAGGAGGAATAGGGTCCCTTTGAAGCCCTCCTTCAGTGGTCTGGGAGTGTATGAGGGTACTTCTGTAGGGGGGTTACACAAAAGTGCACACCGCTCCCCCTCCCCCCTACTTCTCCCTCTGGAGGGAGAGGGGAGAGGGGAAATAGGTCACAGGAGACTCCTTGTTCTGCTATGCTGGCTCCTTAATTACCACAATCTCGAATCAACAGAAAGAAAAAGGGAAAGCAAAGTGGGGGCTTTTTTGCCCCTTTTCTTGACATATCGCAACAACATACAGTCGTAATTTGTCATCGTAACGAAATTGCGGAGATCTCTCACTTTTGAGCGATTGCGCTGTGTGCAAGTACGTACCGTATGTAGGTACGATACAAATGGTTTTTGTCGCAAGAATTTAGGTCAGCAATGTGCAAGCAGCATTCGAGCAAAAAAGCGATTAGTGCTGTTTTCGTCCTACAATAATGCTGCACTCACTTTTACTTTCCAGGTTAGAGAGCCTCCTCCGCCGTGCCCTCCTCCTCCTCCATCCATGCAACCTGAATTTTTTACTTTTTTTGGAAAAATTCTCGGGAAGTATATGTGAACTTTTTACATACCTGGCCCCGATGTGAGCGCGACCCTCCTCCTCCTGCCCACGATGTAGATGCACCCGCACGAGCAAGGGGAGATGGTCCCGCCGGCGAAGAGCGGGCGCCACATGGAGCCGAAGCGACGGACTGAACGAAACACGCGGATTGGCACAAAAAATCTCTTTTATTTAAAAAATACTTTTAATTTACCTGTTGTTGTGATCTGAGTCCCTCCTCCTTCATCGTGTTCCCCCTCGCAGGCCCGCATCAGAGGACACGGCCTCTGCTCCACCCGGTGGCCCTGAAAAAAGAAAGAGATTCGACGCATTAATTGTTTATATTGTTATTTTTCATTATTCTTCGGGGGAAACCAGGTGACGGACTACTGCTACTTATTTCTACTGTCGCCTCGTCGCGTCCTTGTGGCCAGAAGGGACAAAAGTGAAAGCAGCAGCAGCCCATAAATCATCGCCAGGAGTTTTTTCTTTTCTTTTCAGAGGGGGGGAAAGCTATGATTTCCTTTTTCGCGGGCAATTCACCAACATTTATTGTGTATGGGATAACATTGTTGTTTTTAGGTCAAAACGGAAAAAAAATCCTCCCCCGCAAGTATTTAGAGAGCAAAAACAATTCTTTCAAAAAATGTGTTTGAGGTTTTAAGGCACGTATGCGTGCGGTAAGTGCCCACTGTTCATTTTTACTGCGCCCCCCTTTCTCCCCCTTCACTCAACCGAAAAAAGAAAAAAGTGTGCTGCTAATCAATATTTCACAATTTGGTTGCCTCTCCCTCTCAAAAGCGAAAACTGTCCAATGGCGTGAAAGCAATCCATCTGGGGGAAAAGGCCTTCTTTTCTGACACGAAAAGTGGGGAAATATTGTACATTGTACTACTGCAATTGTAGAGTTGTATGCGGCAAACCAATTTTTTTCTATTGGGCCTCTTTTTTGGGAAAGAATTTTTTTTCTCCTTACATCCTTACCTCGCATAGGATTCTCCTCTCTGCGCCGCCCTCTGGAGTCCTACAAAAGGGAGGGAGGAACGTTTTTAAGTTAAAAATCCGTTTTTCTGCAAAGGCAATTGGTTTTTACCTGCAGAGTCTGTAGCGGGTCTGAAGTCCCCTACGGCCGCACGTCTATCGTAAAAAATATGCGGTGAATATGTGGGAAATATGAATTTCAAGTTTTTTTTAGAAATTGCAGTAAATACGTGGGAAATCGGAATATTTAGCCTTTTTTTATTTTGCCTGGCTGCATGCTGACCACTCGTTCCACTCAGTCCAGGTGGAAACGGCGATGGAGGAAGAGGCTGCAAGGAGAAAAAAAGGGACACATATACAGTACTCAATTTCCCCTGACAGAAATGGCGAAAAAATACCGAGCAATACTTTCAAAAAAGAGGGGGGAGCTTTGAGCTTTCTCTTTTTTTTCTAGCACTAGACTGCGGTTTTTGGGAGGCGGGGGAAAAGGGGGCAGGTATCAATTTGCGGTCTTTGGACGCAAACACGCCTTCTCTTCCCCTTTAACAAAAGAAAAGAACGAAAAAAAGAACAATTTTCAAAAATGGGGCCTCAAAAATTCGTGGGCAAAATGCATGCCCTCCCATTCTCTTCTCAAACAACCATTTTCCCCCGCCCTTCTCTTTTCACCTGAGCTCAATTTACGAGGTATGAGGGAGGGGGAAAGGGAGAGAGGGGAAAGAGTTCATTAACCTTATTCTTTTCACGGCAAAGTAGGGGGAGGGGAGGGGAGGGAAACCAAGTGTTGTGGACATGAGAAAGGAGAAGGTACGTCATGAGAGTGAGAAGAAAGGGTTTTCTCTGTTTTCGTTTCCCTTTTCTTTCCGGAACAACAAGTACTCGAAAGAAAAAAATAAGTCAGTGGTTGCTTCTTCTGCGTATTTTTGGATTTTTTGGATTTTTTTTGGGTAAACCGCGATTGTATTAGATCGGAAATTTATTTTTTTGTTTTCGTGTTCCGCGGTCGTAACTCTTTTTTCCCTGAGCTTCGTTGAAAAGAAGGAAAAAAGGGGCGGAGGAAACAAAATGTGTTTGCTTGGCTTGCGGTGTGGAGTACTACCTACAATTTCCCGAAAAAAAAGGAGAGAGAGAGAGAAAGCCATTCAAAAAAAAAATTCGAACGAGCAGGGGAAGACTTTCGATTTCCCCTCCGCCGTAACAAAAAAAACTTTGCTGACGTTTTCCCCTCCTCCGTCTTTCAGGGCAGGTTGGATTTCTCAATTGTTCTCAGCTTTCTCTCCATTTTGGGTGGTGGAGAAGTGAGCGAGAGGAGAAGAGGAAAAAAGTTGCAAAAGAGAAAAGTCTTCCTTCTTCTTTTTGGCGGGGAAGACCAATGAAGTGTAAACTTAAGCGAGGAGTAGAAAAAAGGAGATAAAAAAGAAAAGAATTTGGGTCGAAATCCTTAATTTGCCTTATATGTACAGGTGAAGAGGGATCCCCCCCCCCTGTCCAAGATTGGCAGACAACCAGACCTCCACTCACAACAACTCTTGCCTTTCAAAGACCCGCGGCTTCGCCGAATGTAAGAAGAAAGGAGAAGTGGTAGTGAGGAAGGTAAAAAAGATGGGAGGGTGGGTAGAAAGCGATTTCTTCCTATTTTTGGAGGATTTGGGAGTCGGTGGGAGAGGTCGGCTTCTTTTTTGGTGGGGGGGGGGGCGAAGGCAATGCGGCGTAATGAAAGCTCACTCCGCTACTATAGCCACATTCAGCCAAGAACAGGGTGGCTCGAACTCACTTCCATTTGGTAGAAAAAAGGACCAGGTGGGGGAAAAGTTCCTTCTTCTTCTGTCGAGGGAAAAATATCTGGGAAAAGAAAGCGGCGAGGCAAATTGGGGGGCTATTTTGAACGGGGGGAAGAGGAGGAGGAGGAGGATCCCTCTTTTTTACGAGGATTGAGAAGGAGGAAGAAGAAGAGGAGGAGGAGGAAGCCTGCCTGGTCCTATATATTCTGACGCTCCTTCGAAGGCCCAGCGCGCACGAGAGACAGAGAATTTCCCACCAAAAATTTGCCGCATTATATACATTAATTTTTATTTTAAAAAATATTATCTTTCCCGAAAAACACTTAAAGCATTTATTTTAAAAAAATGTTTTTGAACAAATATTTGGGGAAAAGAAGTACGAACAGGAGATTGCTGCAGGATTGAGGAAGGTGGAGAGAGAGGGCTGTTTCAAAGAAGGCCCTCTCCTCCTCTCATGGAAACGGAGGAGGAGGAAGAAAGGAGCAAGGTTAAAGGTCTCTCTCTCCTCAGGATTTTCGTGATCAGACGCACTTGCTTTTCCCCCCTTCCAAAAAAAAAAGGAAAAAAAGAGTCTGGGAAACAGAAAGGACAAAAGATTCCAGACTTGTTTTTTTCCAATGCAGAAGGAAGTTTCAATTCTTCTACAGTACTATGCAGAGGAATGCGAGACCGTGGGGGAGGAGGCTAATTGAAAAAAAAACGGTCTAGGGTTCGTTACACCCCACTCGGCTTTCCCGTACGAAAAATAAGCGGGAGGGGATTAAAAAGCCTAATAAAAACGCGGCTAAAAAAAGCGGGGGAAATTATGGTCTGGGGGGAGGGGGGATGTAGCGAGTAAAGGGAAAGGTAGGTAGGTAGGTGGCTGTAAAAGTTAATTGCAGCGAGAGTTTCTGGTTGGCTACTGGGCAGTAAAAAAAGGAGAGAGAGTCCAGTCTAGTTTACTTCTGGACGACTACTCACTGTTTCCCCTAGTATTTTCGTATTTTGCTTGTTTGTTTGAATAAACATCTAGCTATGCAGCATGTCACTTTAAGCATTACTCCAAAGGAAAAATTGTTGTGCGTAAGAAATTGATCAATTTCCCAACTTTTTCCCGCGTTGGATTTCCCCCCAAGTTTTCATGGACAGGGAAAGGTTTTTCTTTCTTTCTTTTCTGTGGGGTCGAGTATATGGGGGATAAGAGTCCTTTCAACCCCCCCCCCCCCGCTCTATTCCTGCTGTGAAGTGGAACAAGCGGAGGAGGTACTAAAATAAGGAAGAAAGAGGGGAAATGTGTGTAGAAAGGGAATACTATTGATTTCGACTTAGCGGAAGGGGAGGGGGGAGGGGAGGGGAGCACAAAGGGAAGGAGGGGGAGAAATTAGCTGAAGCGTACGGGATTGGACGGAAAAGAGAGCGGGGAATATTTTCCTAAGATATGAATAGTAATGTATTGGATCATGGTGAATATTCCCCCTCCACATTCCACATTACTATAACAGTACGGGGACGAATGAGAATAAGGGGGGGATTAAGCTTTATGCTTTCCATGCGTATTAAGGATAGCGAGGAACAGCGAAATAATAACAGGAATGCGCACTTTTGCGTTTCCCATACGCGCCCGCATTTTTACGCAAACAAATGTTTTTTTTACCTTCGTCCTTTGCCGGCAGGCACAGCTTGGTGATCGTGTTTGTGGTGCCAACGGCGGAGATGGAGACGTAGTGGAAGCAGAAGCGCCAAAATCTGAAATTGGTATTTCATGTCATTGAAAAAATGCGTCGGGTTCCCTTAAAAGTTAAACTTTGCTACCATTGCATTTTTACCGTATAAAAAGCATCTTGCTTTGACACATATTTTCTCTTTATTATCATATGTGTATTTACCTGTCTGAGAACATCCTGCATGGCATCATGACGGATGTTCCCCTTCCTCCTCCATCTTGGTCCTCTTCCTCCGGCACTCTCTGCTCGCCAAGGTAGTCCCACTCAGAGGGGATCAGGTTGCCCTCCCCAGCAACGTGGTAGCCTGCACATGAAAATTCGAATATTTTTTTTAAAAAAGCGGAGAAAATAAGGGTTTTCTGTGTTCTGCATGTTCGAGCTATTTTTAAAAAAAATAAAAAAATCGCCGACTTTTGAATATTTCTTCGCCTTAATGACGTAAACGACGGGATTCGAAGGAGAGGCATTCGAAGTATTTTGAATTAATTAAAAAAAATTAAGCCTTCCGCGCCGTGTGGGAAGCCGAATTACTTCCGCGAAAATATTTTGGCTTCGAGTTACGCGTTGGCGACGAAGCCCGCTAAATGTAGAGGGTTTTTTTTGTCCCGAGCGGGAGAAAAAAGAAATTAAATCCCCCCTTTTCCCCCGAGAAGTATTCGGGAATTATTATCGGGGAAACCGCCTGTCTCCCACAAGTCCGAAAAAAGAAAGAAAGAAAGGGAAATTGTGGGCTTCTCCCGTCTTCATGCAATAACTAAAAGGGGCTTCCTCTTCCCGATCCAACTTCCCCTTCTCCCTCCCCATGCAAATATTATTATGCCAACTCCGCTGTCAGACGACGACGACGACGACGACGACGACAACAGTTTTCCCGGAAAAAGTTGCTCGGGAAAAACTTTTTTCTCCCCCTCCACTCTTTTTCCCGAACGGTTTCCGGACAACCTGTTATTACTGCAGTGCGGGAAAAAGGAAATATACTGTATATTCGACAATTCTTTAGCCCAGGTCCTTTAAATCGGCTATTTTGTTTTGCATAAAACCCACTTGAAAAAAATTCCTTTTCTTTTTTAGCCTCGAGAATTGTCGAATTCCCATTCCCACAAATTAGCGCCCCGAACCCGCGGGCGGGAAAAAGTGTGCTCGCTCGAGGGATCGGGGTTTTGCGCTGTCGCCCGCAGTGTGACGAAACCAACCCCGTAATTTCACAACGCGCCTTTTCCCTCTTTTTCCGGTGGACAATCCATCACGAAAATTATTGCACATTTGCGGGGGGGAACTAAATGCTGAACCAATGCAGCAGCACTGCTTTTATATGTGGCCTTTTTGGACCACCGCACAAAACTTTTTTGTTTTATTGGTTTCTCAATCTTTTAGTAATTTTTATGTCAAGTGTGCTTTTTGGGAGGAAAAAGTCATTAGCAAAAAAGAATCTTATTGTTAGGCCTTTTTTGGGCAAAAAAATCGAACGACGAATTTTCAACCTTTTTTTATTTCCAAGTGTGTGTCCCATCCAACTCACCCTGCCCGTACACCCTGACCCTGTCCGCGACCCCCGGGCACTCTGGCCTGTCCACCTCCAGGCGGCGGACG
>JAAUYB010051274.1_pt1 | contig 11995 bp, 10 predicted proteins | sample 7278071 | NCBI WGS metagenome assembly JAAUYB01 (sample SAMN14350121, study PRJNA611818) | marine sediment metagenome | isolation source: surface marine sediment (1.8m) | place: French Polynesia: Moorea | collected 2018-08 | reverse complement strand
GGAAGGAATGCCACTGTCTTTCTAGAGCGGCCGGCAACGGAATGCGCACCACGGCTTATTCGCAGGGGGTTATGTAACGTGGCCGCTGCAAGAATACGACAGAGCGCTTAAAGAGAAGCGGAGGAAAGCCTGTAGTATCATCGTATGTCGCCAGTGCGCTTGCGCTGATTATGTCCTTGGAAGATCACTTGCGTTATAAGCACCTGCTGTCAAAAAACTCAAACTTCAGGAATTAAGCCGAATCTATGTTCATCAAAAGTTCCCGCAATTACCACAAGGCGAACAACAGAAAACAGTCGGAATTCGCAAACTCTTTTGTTCCTCCGCCCAGCTGCGAAACACGTACATAGAACCGGTCACTGGAGCATTTGGCATAGTCCCCTCCTCCTCCTCCTCCTTGTGTGCTTTTGTCGTCATGACATTTAGTGCGTCGTCGTTGCTATTGCAGTGAGTGGTGATGCTGTGACGCTCCGTTGGCGCCTCCGCGGAATTAAGGTCCAGAAGAGCTTCAAATCCGGGGTGTGGAGACAAAAATCATTTCCTCCTCTTCCTCCCTCTTTCTGCAGCCGCGCTAATTTTGGTCTTCTCCTGCGCTTGGTGTTCATCCCCCGTGGAGACGAGGGGGGAGGAAGAAGAGAACCACCGATTATTTCCCCGGTTGCTATTGTTGGACCAGTCCTCGGCCAACGCGGACATGGAAGGTGAGTTTGTGTCCAGTACGATCGAGGATTATATAGTTGTTTCGTCATGTTAGTTCTTTCAACTTTCAACTTCAGCTCCAAAACTGGAATTTTTTGCCAACCTTTGTTGCTTCTGCTTGCTTTTGCTGTTGGCGTCGTAGCTAGAGCTGACGTTAATGTTCAAATTTAATAGTTGTTGTACTTTGAGCTACTGAGCTATATGATGCTGCTTCAATCGAAGTTGCTCCTGTAGTTATAGTTTCTGCAGCAGCTGTGAGTACTGCTAAAATTATAAGCTGCTGCTGATTTGTCTTTGTAGCTGTTGTAGTTTTATATTTGTTGAAATCAAGTTAGTATAATTGTAGTTGAGCGATAAAATTAAGGTATTGATATACTTTCCCCTGCTCTAGAAAATATAATTTCTTTCAAGGCATTTTGACTGCTTCGGCGCTGGTCTCGCTGCACCGCAAGTGCCTGGTCCCAGCCCAACTCCCCGCAGACGAAGTGAACGAGGAAGAAGTTCAAGGGGAAGGAAATATTTTGCCCGAAAAGAAGCGCCAAAGATACACCTCGGTTACGAGCATGGCGCTCCAGTTGCTGGCGGTGATGACGCTGCTGGTGTCGGCGCTCATGCTGGCGGCGGCCGCGGCCGCGCTGCTGCTGGCGGCATCCTTCGCCTCCTTCTGGAAGGAGGTGTACGTGGCTGCGGCCAAATTAAGGAGGGAGGCCATTGAATCGAGGAGTACTCGATAGTGATGGTGTGCGCAATTAGAGCAAACCAAGATTGCGATGTGATTTCTCATTTAGAGTTAAATTGAAACGGCGCGTGAAAATAGAGACGGAAATGTGCGATAGTCAGATGAAATAAATTACCCAAGAGTATCGGGAGATGAAAAAATGTTTCGCCGGATATTGCTTTTTGGAGGATATTGAAACAGTGAATTTTTTCGGGTATCCGGAATAATAGGGCGCGTGTGCCAGTGATTCGCTTCCCTTTTTGGGAGCTCCGATCTGCTCCCAAGCCCTCGTTTCTTCGGTTGGCAAATGCCTTCCGCGCGCATAGGTTATGGTTTTTTGGCTTGTGACGTCTTCGGCGGCGGAGGAGGAAAAGGGGGAGGGAAGAAGAAGACCGTCGCCATGCACCACCTCAAGGTCCCGCTTCTTCATCCCCCCACTTCTTTAAAGGTGAATCCTTCGCTGCGGGCGGTGGGGTGGCGTCTTCCCCCTTCTCCTCCTCAGACCCTAAGCTCCTCTTTTCCTTCCTGTCAGTACGCATTGTGTTGTACACGGTACATTCGCGGACACAGGTGAAAGTAAGTGGCGGCTGACGACTGACACAGGTCGACGGGAGTGGAAAAAAGCCGGAATTGCATATTTTTCATAGTGCTACTTTTGGATAAAGGAAGATGACAATTGTTCGAGCTTTGAGGAGGAAGTTTTCCTCCGTCACTAACAGCCTCGGCGGCCGGAGGAGGACGGCGGCGGCGCTGGCGGCGGTCACGACTTTCGGCGTCTTGACCGTTGTGGTTTTCATGATGGGCTCTTCCTCCTCCGATTCTTCTTCGGGTGGCAAGACGAGAAGGGCGAGGAACGTGCGGGATAATTCTTTTGGCGCCGCTGGGGGTAGTGTTGGGGGCGCCGTCGGCAGTGGAATGGACCCGAGGCTGTTCACCGCCATCGACGCCTCCAGGGACGGATTCCTATCGGAGGGGGAGATCGCTTGGGAGATGCAAAAGAGGATCGGGAAGTTCATCAAGAGGTAAATATGGGGGGGGAATTATATGGTCAGCAAGCAGAAATATTTATTTTCATTTTATTAGGGCGATCCGAGACAACTTCCGCAAGTTCATGTCACTGGACCAGTCGCGTAACCACAACGGCATGGTGGAGTGGGAGGAGTGGTTCGGGGCGTACCAGGAACGATTGAAGAAGTCGGGAAAGGCCGAGACGAGGAGGGAGAAGGAGCGGCTGGCGGCGGCCATGGCGGCGTGGAAGGAGGCTGCAAGGTCCAATCCCAACAGCCTCAACATTGACGAATTCCTCGCCTTCACGCATCCGGAAGTCAGCCATTCTTTGAGGATTCAGGTAAAAAAAATAATAAAAAAGTTATTTCGTTAGAGGACGGCTACATAGTTTAAGACAACAGCAACAACATCTCCAAAAGCAGCCTCTTTTTATATAGGAGGCCGACGAGGCCCTCCAGAACCTGGACGAGGACATGGACGGCCTTTTGTCGGAAAAAGAGTTCCTCCGGCACCCTCCTGCGGGCTCCCCCGCTACTCAGACCCTGACAAAGACCCCCGAGGCCGCCTACAGGAGGGCCTTCAAGCTGGCGGACTCTGACGGAGACGGCGTCCTGGCGAAGAGCGAGCTCTTCTCACTCCTCGACCCGACCTCGGAGGCCTGGTGCAGGCTGAGGGCCGCCAGGATGGTGGCGGCATGTGACTCAAATGGAGACGGGGGGCTGGACAAGGAAGAGTTCTCTAGGTGCCCGACGGTCGACGGGATTGAAGACGAGGAGAACGCGGAGGGGGCGGAAGCGTGGCCGCTGTTTCCAGAAAAGTACTTCCACCCAGTGTGGTGATTGAAGTACATTTCTGTTTGGTGAAACTGGTGCTTTGATCGGCGGGTGTCTTATTAGCTGGGTCTGACGATTGATCGTACGAGGCTGTGATTTCGCGACTCAAAAAAGGTTATTTAATTTCGAGCATTCTATTGTTGTTCAACACGGTACGATAAATACATTGTACGATAAAGAAATGCCTTTTTTCTACCTGTCTTTGTTCAACTCTTGCACACCTCCTCCCTCCGAATTCGTTGTAACGTGCCCTGCGCTGAAGCTCCCTCCTCCTCCCACCGATGCCGCGTCCCCCCTGTACCTCATCTGCATGAGGTGGAACTTTTTCGCCTGGTGGCGGGTGATCCTCCTCAGCGCCACGAACCCTGTCCACAGCTCGGCCAGGATCATGCAGAACATGACTGCGCAGGCGGCGCGCTCCAGCGGCAGCAGGATCAGGTCCCCGTTGAGCAGGAGGAACCCCTGCAGCGGGAACTGCAGCAGGACGGTCAGCAGCCAGAAGCCGGCCAGCTCAGGCACCTTCTCCGTCAGGTTGCCCAGGTATCCCAAGTAGAGCCTGGTGACCTCGATGAGGACGACGGCCACCAGCACGGTGACCAGGACGATCTTGTAGAGGTAGTTGAGGTGCTCGTACTTGGCTGAGGCGGAGGCCAGCTCGCAGGCCAGCCAGAAGGGAAAGTAGCAGGCGTTGAAGAAGAGGCAGACCTGGAGGGGGAGGTCAGAGACGATCTCGTGGCCCAGGCGCAGCTCGGGGGCCTTGCTGCGGAGGCGAACCGTCTGCGTGATGCCGGGGAACATGGTCTCGCCAACCTGCTGCAGCAGGGTGGCGGTGCCGCCGCCAACAGCGCCCGGTAGCTCAGACATCGGGGACAATGGTTTTTTCCGACAAACAGTTTGACTTTTCTAAATATCTTTAAATACAGTATACTATACTGATGATACTTGTTTGGTACGCATAGTTTTCACCTTGTTGTGATGAGACTTGTACCTGTCTGAGTCAGAGACTTACGGATACAAATACTCCGACGGTGTGCGGGCTTTCTCAATTCTTTCTGCGCGTTCTGAATATTTCCCCCTCCGCCTTCTCCCGCCAGACCGCGTGCCTGTCAAATTAGCTCTCCCTGTAGTATACTCCTCTACCTGCTTTCTCGCGACGGTGGCCCCTTGCATGGGCGCACATTTTCGATCTCGATCCATTTTCCTGATCTGTCGGTCGGAGCATAACTCCGGATCCGCCACCAGCAAAGGTATTTATGGTTCTCGGTCTGTTTCGTAACCCACTGAAGTATGAAGCATAACTGCGCCGAAACGTACAAGTCGCACATACTTTCCGAAAATTGACCATAAAAAATCTGTTTAATTTTCATACATTCACACATGCCCTAGGCCTATAAATAGGTGGAAACACTTCAGAGGGTCTCTGCATGCTTGTAAAAGAAATTGCCAATTACGTTGAGAGGAAAACGAGTATGAGATAAATATCTTCCGTTTATTCTGTCCTCCAGTCTCTTGCACACACATACATACTAGACCTACCTTCTCTCTTAATCCGAAATTAATATGGTATTAGGGATAGGGTCTATCCATTCCCCAGGAGGATGTGACTAATATATCACACACTAAGACAGACTCGCCTTATCCTTTTAAAGGAAGGAGGAAAAGGGGAGCTCATTCATTTCTGGACGCGACATGTACAGTAATATCATAATTCTGGTTTCATCTCTTCGTTGTTTTTCCTTTTGAAAAATTTAAAAGACACTGTGTGATGGGTATTGTTCGTGTGTGTAAATGCCATTGCTGTTTCCACGGATTGCCTAAACTTTGCAAGACTAGTGATTGCTTCTTGGATGGAAGAGAGTTCTTGCTCTGAAATGCAACAGTTATAGCTAACTAACTTCTTTTTTTACAAGGTTATCCCTTTCCCCCAAAAAAATTGCAAGTGAACGTATTGCAAAATGACGGTGGAACGAAATTTACTAGTGATTTGGAGGAGGGTATCGGTGTTTCTCTTCGTTCATGATTCATGTGTGCACAGAACATAGTACATGTGCAATGTGCATAGTACCCAACTTATGGAGTGTAGTTAAATAAAAGTGGCAACAAAAAGAGGCACTGTACGTGTAATAGGAGGTGTGAAGAAGAGCCGGAGGCAAGAGTCGTTGTGGTTTTTTATACCGCGTCTTCCTCCTCCTCCTGATAGCAATGCTGATGCACTTCTCTTCCAGCGCCTTGTTCGATATATCCTGAGTAACGCGCGGCCGGCCGCACTTCATCGGTTTCGGGAAGGAAAAAAATGCTAAGTGCATCAAAACAGAAACAAGAATGAAGCGAGATCTAAAAAAGCAGAAGTGCAGGCCTGCTTGTCTCTTTTTCTGTTTCATGGAAAATATACTAAGCGTGTCCATTCTTTTTGGTGTTTTAGAGTGAGGCCGTTATCCACGATGCCGCTGCCGCCGAGAATGCCGTGACGAGGAGGAGGAGGAGGGAGCCGTGGTTCGTGGAAGGGATGGCGGCGTTGCAGTGGTCCGACTCACAGAAGCAAAGCTTGCCCTTCCGGTTGCTCTGGGACATGCACACGTGGTCCACCATGAACATGTTGATGCGCAGCTCGGAGGTGCACGTCCTGGTGATGCGGGAGTCTTCTCGTTCGAAGGAGGTTGAAGCGGAGAGAGAGAGAAAGAGGAGGAGAGAAAGAAAAGAGAGAGGCTGATTAAAACGGAGGTGGAGGAGAGGTAGTGGGTTTTGGGGACAGAGGATCGGACTTTTTCACTTGTCTAGTCTGTGGATTCGAGTCATTCAGAAGGAGGGACAGGCTTCGCGGAGCATCTTATCAATGTTGCTTGTGTAAATATCCAAAGCTCCATGAAAGCTGCCCCAAGAGAGGAGGGGGATCGGAAGAAAGGTTCTAGAAAGCACGAGAATCTCAAAACGGAACGGAACAACATAACTGAACGATAAACGAACGAACGCTGAAAACCAAAAATAAAAAACCTTTTTCAGTTCCTTTTCTGAAAGTGTTGTCTTCTCTTCACTCACAACAGCACAAAAGGGAAAGGGGGATGAGAGGAAAGAAAAAAGCTAAAAATAGACGGAGGAGTAGGAGCTAGAGATGGAAGAAAACAGCAAAATGGGAGGAGAGAAAAGTAGTGTATAGAGACAAGCTTTCAGCAGGGGAAGGGTTGGAAAAACTAGTTGTGGTATAAGGTATATGCTGCTGCTGTCTTTATGGTGTTTTCTCTTTAAACAGAAACGGAGGAGGAGGAAATCGTCTAAGCAGTCTTTTTTTCGTAAAGTGTCTTTTTAAAAGAAGGTGTTGGTGTCTCATATGCGAAGGATAGATACTGTTCTGCTTCAGCGCGAATTCCACTTTTCGGGGATAGGACAGAGAGAGAGAGAGGGTTCTCACGGCACAAGAAAGGAGGGAAGGAGGATTTTTCTCAGGACACCACAAAGTGTACGAATTACGCGTAGATATTGTATTGTATGGCAAGGACGGGGTTCATTTTCCCCAGCGATTTTTTTGTCGCTCTCCACAAATCCACTCCACCACCAAGAACGAAACGAAGGAGAAGAAACGAAATAAGGAAGAAGAAGGGAAAAACCACTCCAATTTAATCTCTCCCTCCCTCGGGGTGGAGAGAGAGAGAGAGAGAGAGAGAGAGGCAAGCCTTTTTTTCTCCTCGCACCCGCAGAGGCGGTGATGTATCGTTTCTCTGCCTCCTTTTTGTGTCTCGTATTATTTAACTCAATCACCTCGATATTTGGTTTTATGTTTGTTCGAATCTAAAGTATGAGACGGACCCTACAGCGCATACGGAGGATAGGGAGGAGACGGCAAACTGTTTGGACAGATCAGATCGGGGGGAAGCACTCAAGGCCTACTAATGTAGCACTGATGGGAGACTAAGCGAGCCCTGTATAATAGAGGAAAGGAGGTATCTGGATGTGGACTCCAGGAAATATTCGATCTCCCTACGTCTGACGGCTTTTCTAAAGGAAATCTACCAGTCCAGGCACGACACAATTAGGTGTAGAGAGTAGAATAGACATTCTTGTTTTCTATTTGTTGGGAACATATGGCATCCTGTGTGTGAGATTAGGGGAGGAAGGCATGTATGACAGCTATGACTACATACGTACTACTGCGGGATGATTATTTAAGCTGCTACATGTGTACGTTTATCATGGTATCTTGGGATGGAGGGCTCTGTGGGAAGGACTGAATTTTGTAGGAACCATTAATGGTAGTACACCGTTTAGGATCAATGACACAGCAAACAAAACAGTCACATATTTTGGTAAATTGTTTGTCTCAGCATCTGTTTCAGGCTTAGAAAGAGCAAACACGCCTTTTCTCTCAATAAGACCTACCCAGCCACGAGGGTCGTTCTCCCAAAGGCTCTTTCTCCTCCGCCAAGCTTGTTGCCCGGGATAAAAGAGAAGAGAGGGGACAAGCGACTAGGATTAAGAGAAGTCTCCTCCTTCTCCAAGACCAAGACCAAGCCGGCATGTCGCAAAGCAAAAGAAGGAGGAGGAGATACGGCTGGAGGAGGAGGAGGAAAAGGAGGAGTCCCAACTTTTTCGGGAAAAGAGAATGGCTCCTCCTCCTCCTCCTCGAGACTGTGAGGGAGGGAGGGACAGATCAAAGATTTTTGGGGCACTGTCCATTTCCGAAGTATTTTAGGGCGAGAAAAGTCCGATGCAACAGAGGTACGTCCATTGTACTAAAGAAGGGAGTAGTACTTGGATACTCACAGAGGCACAAAAGTATGGCGTTGCGCTACTTTCACTACCAGAGGAGGAAAAAGGTACGGGTTCGGTTGAGAAAAGACTTGCGTGGACGGAGAAGTGGGAGATAAGGAAAAGTTGCGGAAGGAGGAGGAGGACCAGAAAAAAAATCCTCCAGCCTCCACCTCACATCTCTGTTCTGTAGCTGTGGGTTATTGACTGGACTACAGGGCCGCGGGTTTAAAGAAGGCCTCGGCTTGTTTTTGGCAGCCGAAAGGACCACGGGGCGGAGGAAGAGGGGGAAGGCGAAACACAAGCCAAAACCGACAAAACGGAAAAAGGACACATCGCAAGCAGAGCAGGCACAAGACTCAAGCAAAGGCAAAAAGGGCTAGAGGCACACACGTACAGGGGTAGAGAGAGAGAGAGAGGGTTTGGCAGGCAAGATGACAGCAGAGGAGGATATAGGATGGGAGGGAAAATGGTGCGGGCATCCCCACGAAAAGTGAGTGAGTGGGATTTACCATTCCGCCCTCTTCTAGTAGGGATAGTCGCGACGGCGAATCCCGCCTCTTCCGAAGCAAGCCACACCGCCGCAGCTCGGTTTCGTTTGTTCGCGGCGAAACCGTCGCCCGCGGCGGAGGCGGCGGAGGCGAAGAACAAAAGAACGTTGAAAGGCATTGACATCGTCATCTCCCCCGGTTTCCCTGGGGGCACACCTTATCTGTCTCCTGCTATACCCAACAGTCGCTTTTTGGCGGATATTTTATCGGCTTGAAAAGGAAGCGACGTGGGAAAGAGGGTTTTCTTTTCACTTCTTAGAAACTCCTTTTATTCTCGATTTTTTGTACGGTTCCCGCACGTCCCATAGTGTCATTTCTGGTGCTTTCAGAAAACCTTTTAACACGTAGAATTGTGCCTTTTTGGGTAGTATGATTTATGATTTTGATTTTGCGTGTTTGAGCTGTTCCTTCTTTTTGTCCTCAAATGACAGCGGTATGTTGGAGGAAATCGTTCGAATCGTCAGTGTAGGAAAGGGGGGGAGGGGATAGGCGGCACTTACACATGGCATGCAAGCTAGCGTGAAGAAGCGAATTTGAAGGATGACAGGGATTCTTTGTCACAGCAAATTGTCATTTCCTTGGAAACACACCGAGAAACCGTTTCTTTTGCCAATAATATCAGTTTTCCTTTTGCTCTACGTATAGGGAGGAGGCTGCGGCTAAAGGGGAAAAGGGGGAACAGTGGGACGGCGGTACAAAAAGCAACAGTATTTCAGGGGAGAAAGGGGGTTTCTCTTGCTTACAAAAATCTTTTGGAGCATCCGGCTGCTCCTCAGTTCACAGTTTCACACTCTTTTTCCTTGGCTTTCTATTGTCCTTTTTTGAGCTACATTATCATGGGCCGCCAGTGGAGAGCGACGGCCGCCGCGGCCGCCGCACACGCCGCCGCCGCCCCAGACCAGCCGCCGCCGCGCCTCAGTCCTGCCGCGTTGCACTCGTTCTCCTCGCAGAAGCACATCTTGCCCTTTCCTCCTCCCTCGGACATGCACACGTGGTCCACCATGAACAGGTTGATGTCGATGTCGTCGGTGCAGGAGCGGCGGATCTTCTCGTCGTCTGATTGGTTGTGGCGGAGGGAAAGAGAAGAAGAAGAGGGACTACCTTAGTGTGGTGTGGGCGGTGAGAGCGAGGACGCGAACGACGCATAAGGATAAAGAGGCACCAAGAAAAATTGTTGGGCCTTTGTCTTGCTTTCTGCTTTATTGTTGGTTCGAAGCGGGGAGGGGGATATTTCGTTGCCCGGGAGGACCCGCCTTTAGTTTAACCGGAGTGGCGAATTACCAAGTCCTCTTGTTCCGTACTGAAGGGAGACGGTGGTCTTGGAATGGGGTGTCGTTCTTGCCGACCTTGCCGGGTTCTTCGAATTGGGAGTGTTGTTTTTATACACACGAGGTGCCTTGCATATCGAATCGGAGGAGGATTTGTGCAAAAAGTAGGTTTCGGGGATTTGGAGCTTTTATGCATAAAAGTTACGTACTTTTCACGAATCGTGCCTCGGCGAGCAAAAAAGGGCACATACAGCGGCAACGCCTATCCAGAAGAATATGGAAAGACTTACGTATTATTCGAAAAATCGCCCTTGCTCGATCATACCATATGGAGGAGGAAGGAAGAGGAGGGTTCCTCTTCGGTTGCCTATGTACAAATTCGTAGATGTGCAAAGGAGGGGGAAGGGGTGGGTAAGTGAGGTTATAAGGTATAGGGGAGGGGTATTATGGGACAGGGAATTTGCAGATCGGGCGTTGAGGCCCACTATTTCTCTAAAGTCAATTTGCAATTCTAGGTTCTGGGAACTTTCCTGTAGACTGATAGACTGTACTGTACATGGTATAGAAGAGAGGAAGAACGGAAGATTGGAACCATAAATTCAAAGCCAAAGCCCGGGTCACCAATCCTTTCTCCTATAGAACGTGTATCCTTCCATTCTTTTATTCCCGAGCGCAGAACTTCAATTTCACGGCTGCGTTGGGATGGGAGCTTCTAGCTAGAGAGCTGCCTTTGCCACAGCCACCGGAGCTAGGAGGAGGCGTCTGACAGATAAAGTTTCCCTCTTTGACACACACAAAAACTTCCCATCCTCTTCCCTCAACTTGACAATGGTTTCTGAAGGCCCCTTCACTCCTCCTACATCCATCTATCGAAAACAGCGGCGAAGGAGAAAGCCAGGGAAAGTGCTTGAAGGACAGGAAATGGAATTTCCTCCCTTCTCTTCGCCACCGTTGGTGGAAAGAAGGAAGAGAAATCTTCCAGCTCATTTCTCGCCTCCCCCCCCTTTATTTTTTCTCCAAGGCCCCCTTTTAATCTCGCTCGAGGTCTGGGGTGCGAAATGAAAGAAGGATCCATCCAGATCCCGCCTTGGAATTGCGCGAATACAGCTTTATTTCGCTGCCTGTTCAAGACAGCAGAGTGTTCGGGGCCTGCTGCTTCTCAAAACAGAAATTAATTAGTCGGGAGAGACTCCTCCTTTTTCGCAGCCGGCGAGAATTAACCAGCGCTACAAAGATGCAAAATCCCACGCCAGACATCTTGGCAACGGAAAGAGATCTATTCTCACGCATATATTTGAAGTTTAATAGGTAAATGCTCCGAAGAAAATCGTTTCATTGCTCGTCTCTTTCCCCCAAATTTAGACCGCAAAAAAAACCGTGGGATTCTTTTTGCTGTTCCTGCCTTTCTTTTTGCCTTTGCAAAAAAGGGGGACCGTGGCGCAAAACTAATTTCGAAAAAAGCCCTTGCTGCCGCAGCAGAGCGAAGCCCCTCCTCTTGTTCCCATTTTCTCATTAGGAGCTCCTGACTAGCGCTGCTAGACCGTGGCAGGGGAGGGGGGAGGGGGCTTCCTTTCTCTCTTTGGGTGGGATGTGGGTTGACTCCTTTTACGAGGCTTTTTTTCGTCTTCCCCTTTTCTGTTGGTTGGTGGGCATTCCTTTCTTTCCCTTTCATGGCCTTCTTTCTCTTTATGGTGGTCAAGTAAACGGAGGAGGATGAGAAGAAAAGAAAAAGGCAGCAGGGGGAATCCTTTGAGGAAGCTTGGAAGTCCCGTGAGTGCCTATAGGTCGGTTTCATACAGTACATCTTTCCCTGATTTTTACATAAGTTTCAGATTGCAGATAAAAACTACCAGATTGGTCTTGACCATTCAACTTTGAACAGTTCCCACTAAAGACATACACCAATTCTTTTTTCACCATTGCACGACTCTTAAGACATTCCTGCTACAGTGTCCTCTTCGCTATACCTTTTGCTTTTCTGAAAAGAGAAAGAAAGAAGGGCATGGAGAAATCAGAGCGACATCACCACATCATGGCCCTCGTCCATTCAGGGGAGCCAGCGAGGAGTGACAGTACAACAAAAATAGTGAAAAATAGCCAGGGTTCGTTGAGCCCAATGCTTCTAGGAAAATCCTCAAAGAGCATATTGGATAGAACAGAGAGCGGAGAGAAAACCTT
>JAAUYB010086403.1_pt1 | contig 11999 bp, 17 predicted proteins | sample 7278071 | NCBI WGS metagenome assembly JAAUYB01 (sample SAMN14350121, study PRJNA611818) | marine sediment metagenome | isolation source: surface marine sediment (1.8m) | place: French Polynesia: Moorea | collected 2018-08 | reverse complement strand
CTGACGGCAATGATGTCTTTGAGCCCCTCCTCCGTCTCCTCCTCCACCTCCGCCTCGTAAAAAGTCTTGGCGAAGGAGATCGAGCTACCGGGCTCATCCTTGGCCTCCAACACTACTACAACCACCGACGCCCACAGCAGGGCCAGAGTGAACACAAATTGGCGGCGCATGCTGCTTTTTGGTATATAAAAATGCACTATATAAAATACTGTTTCTTCTTCTGTTATTTCACTACATTTTCCGGCCTTTTTTTCACGGGAAAGGCCACGCCTTGTTGTGACAAGTAGAGGGGCTTTCTTGTGTTTTGTGTCTCTCGGCCGCCGCCGCCTCCTCGGCACAACTGCTACTATTGCAGCAAAACTTTCAGCATACACGCTCTCTCTCCCTTACCCCACCCTCTCCCTACAAACCAAGTAGGGGCAGGTAAAAAGGAAAGGAAAGGTTCTTCCAAGCATCTTTCTCCTCCCTCTTTCTTCATGGGTGAAGGGGGGCCGGCTTGCTTCCTGCCTGTGGCACACAGTAAGTGGTTGTGGTTGGTGGTACTGAGCAATGGCAGCAGCAGCACAAGAAGGGGGGGACCTTTTTGGTCGTTGGTTCGTAGTAGCACCTCCGCCTCCAGGTCAATGCCTCCTTTCTCCTCTCCTCCTCCTCCTTCGCTCTCCATCAGTAACGCCAATTGGTACTGCTCCTATAACGAGGAGGGGTGTGAGGAAAGAAGAAAAGGGGGGAGGGGGGGAGGGGGACGGACACGCAACATTTGTATGTAGATATGACCCCCTTTTCTTCCTCTTGCGCCGCGAATGGAAAAAGGAACATTAGAAAAATCCGTGCAAAGTTGTGGAAAGTGGAAATGTACGATATATTTTTGCGGGGAACTAGAATAGTGCGGGTTGCATAATATTCTTCTTCTCGCGCTTTTGGTTGCATGAGTGGAAGGCATTTCCGGGATGTGGTGGTGGTGGCGGTGGGGCGGGGCCATCTTCCTTCTTGCACGTACAGAAGAAACCTTATTATCGTAATTGACTCGCGCCAAAGAAGTTCCCTCAAAAACATTCACGAAAAAAAACCAATTAATTCTATTTCGCGCGCTATAAATAACATAACGTCGATAATCTTTTTTTCTCACTTTAAAGGATACTTTGTGCCGTTTATTCTTCAGTAAGTAACGCACAAGTAGTTCAACAACACTTTTTCCAACACTCCCATACTGCAGTACAAACGAGGAAATTGTAGTGTTCTTGTTTTCTCTCAGATCGACGGAGTTTACTATTTTGGGGGGCTTTTTTCTTGTTTATCATCACAACGCCTTTATCTTGTGAGCAAGCCACTTCTAAAAGGCTTTTTCTTTCAAAAAAAGATGGTGGGGGCAAGATTTTGGTGGGGAGGGGGGGGGGGATCGCCCGCGGCGCCGGACGTTCCGAAAAAAGTCATCTTAGTGCCATAACAAACACATCATACAAAAAACGGGAAAAAATGCCTCTCCTGGATCATCCGCAGGACCTTTCACACCTGGAACGCAAAAACATGAAAATTTCCACAAAAGTTTTTTAAAAGTAATTTATTTGAATTTCCTCACCTCTCAGAGCTCGACCTTCTTGGCCTTCCCCTTGCGGTCAAAGCCCTGCAGCTCGTCCGTGGCCTTCTCCGCGATGAACTTGAGGAAGTCGTCGACCTCCCTCCCCCCGTTGTAGGACTCCGGCTTGGAGGCGCCCTTGGGCACCCAGAACAGGGTGGGGAACCCGCGGACGTCGTAGCCTGGAAAAATAAAAAAAAGGATTGATTGGCTTGTTATTCGGGAAAATGGAAAAAAAGGGTTCAAAGGCCTCGTTCGCGTGCCTACTTCTCTCGTTTCTTGGTTGCTAGGTGGAGAAAAAGGAAAGGTGGCTTTCACTACTACTACGGTAGGGTTTTTTAGTGCCCAGGGGGAAATGCCGTTGAGTCATAAAAAAGTCACGAAAGGCCCTTTCCACCTACCTCTCTCTACGTCTGAAGGCATTTTACTACTACGCTGGCCTCGATTTCCCACAAGAATGAAGGGAAAAAGAAAAGGCCGACAATATTTTTTTCAAGCTCATTCTCTCCAGAAATTGGCCGTCGAATATAAATTCAAAAAGGCACTTCGGATTCCAGATGGCCGGGGTACGGATTTCAAGAAAGCAAACCATGAATAAAAAAAATAATGTATCACATACTATCACAGAAAAAAATTTACATTTTAAACAAATTCAAACTCACCCGAAGGCACGTCGTTTGCGGTCGCGTCCATCTTGACGACCTGCACGCCTGGCTCCTCCCTGAGCTTCTCCCCCAGCTCGTCGTAGACGGGGGCCAGCTTCTTGCAGTGGCCGCACCAGGGCGCGTAGAACTCGATCAGGGAGTCCTTGCCGGAGGAGGTCACCAGGTCGTCAAAGTTCTTGGCAACGGCGACCTGAGTGAGTAGGGATAAGGAATAATCGGATTATTCGAAAGTTCGAGTAACAGCAAAAAGTGAATTATGGTATGAGAAACCCACAACAAAAGTTTTGCTTTAAGAGAAATGCAAGCTCTCAATAGACTAAATGCACTCGAATAATCGACTAAAAAATCAAACAACCGATTCTCACCTTAACGTCTCCCTGCTCCTCTGGGACTGGCTCGGACTTAAGGTATGGGTCTACGGATCCCGCCTCGAAGCTGGCCAGGAATGCCTTGAAGGAGTCCACCGAGAAGTCCTCCTCCATGACGTACTTCTTCCCGTTGGCGCGGATCACGACCTTGGGCTTGTCCTCGCCCAGCGAAGACAGGCCGAACTCCTCGGTCTCCTATAGAATTTTTTTTTTTTGAATTACATTGCTAGGCATTTTTGGGAAACAGTAGAACAAGTTTTCAAATATTTAGCGGCTTCTTTCGCGGTGACTATAGAGGAAGCGGCGTAAAAGGTCATGGTTGCGGTGACATTTCCCTTTTAATTTTTTTTGTCGCCTACGCCCAATTTTCCGTAAATGCACAGATGAATTTGAATTAGAAAATTGAATTATTTCCTTCCTCACCTGCATGAAGTCGTTCCTGTTTGAGATGGCGTAGCTCAGCTTCTGCTTCTGCTCCTTGGCGACCTTCATGATTCGGTTGCGCCAGTAGTTGGTCCCCTTGGCGTTCTTAACGTAGTCCACGTCGTAGAAGGCAACAACCAGGGGCTCCTTGAAGTCCTGGAAAAGAAGACAATAGAAGAAATTGAATGAAGAAATTGTTCTACCAGGCATTAAACTAAAACCTCGGTATTTTTGCATGTTGCGTTTTGTAACCGCCTGAAATTTTGAGGACAGTGGTTCAGTGCAAAGTTCTAGCAGAGAACTAGGAACTTGGCTGGGAAACACTGTCAAATACTCCAGAGCCACCTTTGTTCTCTAACCTGCGCGTTGTCCAGCGTCCTGTGGCCGACCAGGCCGTGGTAGTTCTCCTTGATCCAGTCTGTGAGCTCGGCCTTCTTTACTTCCCCGTCAAACTTGACGGAATCGGCCTCCAGCTTGGTGGCCATGCTCTTGGGGCGGTACAGCACGATGGCGTCCTTCTCCGGGGCGTCAGGGCCGGTGAAGTGGGCGAAGCCGACGGACTCGCGGAGGGCGGAGGCAGTCTGTCAAAAGAATTTGAAAATCGAGTCAAACATAGTTTTTTTAGATTTAGGGGAACGTAAAAGGGCACGACAGGACAAAAAAAAATCGAACGTAAATATTGTACAAAGGTACGGCAGCAGAAACTCGGTTGGCATTTTCCAAATTCGAGAAAAACGTGCTTTGATGCTTCCTGGCAGTTTTCTCTCTCTCACTCTCACTCTAGTGAGGTACTGAGAATATACTGCTAAAACTGCTTACTACCTCAGGCGCAAGCTGGAATTCGGGACAATGAAAGTCGATGAATATTTAATTTTAAAAAAGTTTCCTCCATTTGAGAGCGAGCAGAATTTAAGAGACAAATCACCTTCTGGAACGCCTCGTCCTTGGCCTTGTCGGTGTGGAAGCTGACGACGACGACCTCGTTCTTCTCCCTGATCTTGTCCAGTCCGGCCTTGTCCTTGAGCTCGACAGAGGCGGGGCCAACCTGCGACTTCATGTACTTGATGATGCCGTTCGCCTCCCTCGGGCCGTTATACTCCTGCAAAAATATATTCGTTGTAAAGCAATTCGTTTCGAATACTTTTTCTCCAAAAAATATATTCGTTTCAAATTTAAATTTAAACTAAGCAATAAAAAACTATAATAAGGGAATATTAGAGAGGTAGTGTTTTAAATTATTTGAAACGTCAACGAACCACTGCAAGAACGGAGAAGGTAGTCAAATATGGATTTCAAGAAAGAGAAGTGTAGGCTTCCACGGAAATACCGGTACATGTGCCAACAGACCTGAGAGAGCTCTCCGCTCCTGAAGATCTTGAGGGTGGGGTAACCCCGTACGTCGAACCTCCCGCAGGTGTCCTTGCCTGCCTCAGTGCAGTCCACCTTGACCAGGTTGACCGGGGGGTCGTTGCTCAGCAGCGTGGAGGCAGCCTTGTCGAACTCGGGCTTCAGCCGCTTGCAGTGGCCGCACCTGTGGACGAAGACAAGATTGGATCCGTGGAATTTTCTACACAGCAAGAAGAAACAAGAGGTGGTGCATCTTTGCCAGGCTTGTTGCGAATTGGATTTCCTCAAAAGGCCATTGGACGCTTGAAGCGTGAAGCACTTACCACGGGGCGTAGAACATGACCTGAAAGGGAATGAAAAGAAAGAAGAGAGCGTTAAATAAAGTGTTGCTTCATCGAAGAAAGCGGCACAACGAGAGCCGTAAAGAAAAGGGGACATAAATTGCCCCCGAGAGGAGCAAATTGCCCAAGTCCCGACTGGGATCGATTTTTCGCCTTTTCTGCTGACCTTGTGGTCTCTATTCCTTTGGGCATTAAAGGTCCTTTCTTCAGCGGCTTAAGTAAAAGGATCAAGACCAACTTTTGCAATAAATTTTGATGCCAAATGTGCCAAAGTGATACTGCGAAATGAATGTTAAGGCCCAGTACCCGGGATTCCATAGCTCACCTAAAGCGGTTATTAAAGCAAACGAGACTGCAAATTGGAATTTGCAGGAGTTTTACACTTGCGCACCTTTCTACTGTACAAATTGACAATTCACGCAGCAAAAGAGAGAGAGCGGAGTTCACCTCCCAATTTCCCAGTTGTGATCACAATATCAGTCTACAATTCAGTTATCCCCAGCTCACCAGGGCGGTCTCCATGTCCTCCAGCTTGGACTCGAAGTCCGAGTCGGTCAGCTCGGACACATCACTAGCGGAGGCGGCGGACAAGGCGAAGAGCGCCAGGAACAGCGCCGAGGAGAAGAAGGACACCATGGTGGAGACCGGCGACGACCTCTTTGGGGACGACCACAATCACAGCAAGTTACCGTAACAGTGTGCGGAAGATGAGTCGTCAAGTGGTGCTTTTGCTTGGAAGCCGGGGCACAGCCGATCTACAGGGGGGAGGAAGGAAGATTTGGACCAATCAGCGCCCGAGGATGTCGGTGGCCAAAAGGAAGGGGGAGAAAGAAGAAAATAAAAACTAATGGTTTGCACAAATTACATTATATATCAATGAGAAACTACGCTAAATTATGAAACAAAAGTGCTTGAGCATTGCAAAATGCTTGTGATTTATTGCTTGTTGGAAATTATCCTCATCTAGTGACCAGAGATGGTCACAGAGTAATGTGCACACGTCATGTGAGCGGTTGCCAGATTGAGCAAAAATGTCAAAGCCAGAAGAAGCCTTCGGATCAAGAAAATGAAGGCTCCTAAAGTCTTATGAATGTTTGAAAAGTCGTTTGGAGAGAAAACACTTTTTTCGTTTCCTACAAAAGATTTACCGCTATGAAAATGCTATTTCATTAACCCAGAGTGGCACCCCTGCCTTCAGGTACCGGCTTCCCCCGCCTGAGCTGCAACTTGGAGGCTCCTCAGTGGCTGAAACACTAGAAGGGGGGCGGAGGAGGGAAGAGAAAGGGGGGCGGACGGGCGGAGAGCATATGAAGTGGGGGAAGGAGAACTCTTACTCTCAGACCCATCGGACCCATGCACTCATTTACTCCTGGGGGGAGTAGGACTTAGTTATACACTCTCTTTCTGGCGTGGGCCGAGCTGGCTCTTTACACGCGTCCTCCCCTCCCTCCCCTAGGACGTGCGTGTGGCTTTTTCTTAGCTCGGAGACGGGGTTAGAAAGACACACGTAGCGACTAAATGTGCGAAAGGTGCTACTCGCTCCACACTTGTGACTTCCGGCAAAGGAGATTAAAATATTCGCCATATTTTCCCAATGAATACGGCTTTTTCTTTTACCAGCTCGTGGGATAATAAGGTGGCGCAAAATTTTCATGAGGATGAAAATTTCTAAGGACTTCCCTCTTCTCCTCCACCCACCGACCTTTCCTATACGTAGTAGTGGGGCGATAGAAGAAGCGAGGAGGGAAAGGAGAGAAAATGATGCTCTCTCCATCTTTCCCTCCTGTCTCTCCAATTTCTCGCAGCGTTTCTTTTACTGGGCATGTAGCTAGTAGCGTATCCCTGTTAGCGCAGACATGAAAAGAAGCACCTGGCGATAAAAAACAAAGTAAAGCGCGCGTTTGCGAGGAGAGGGGATTCTTTTTTTATACGGACGAGTCTGTCTCGATCGGACGGAGATCCTCGAAAAGGTTCGTTAGCTGAAGAGGCTTATTTGTCAGCCGCAAACAAGAAATGAGTCGTCACGAAAAAAATAAAAGCTGCCACCCATGACCGAAAAAAGAAGAATGCAGATCGTTTGTGATTCATGTAATGGTTTCCTCTTTCTGACATATTTCCTTGCAAACAAGGGATTATGCCGCGCTGCTGTCACCAGACTGTTCCCCAAGAGAGAGCTTCTTTTGAGTACAAGCATGCATGCTATCAGGGTGTATCATCTGCTCTCTTATCTTTTCCTTCCCCCTCTGCAAAAAAAAATCCCGGGTGTTTGCGAAAGGAAGAGAGGGAAGGAGAGAGAAAAACGTTATATCGTAGCTAAGGCCATTATCGCCTCTTTTCTCGCGTCCGTGATATCCTGAGCACTGAGAAGTATTCCGCCTCACGCCCGCACGTGCTAATGTTGTTCAGTGCTTGCAAGGATCGACGGGCCATTCAAAGACTCATCGTTTCTTAGATACAGATAAGAGAGGCCCCAGGCAAAAAAAAGATAGAGACAAGAGTAGGCCTCTTTCTTTCCGTGTGTGTGGTATCGGGTGTCACCTCTCCTCCTCCAGCAGCAACTCCGACAACCAAGAGAGGGAGGGCACACGTCTTCACATTCCTTCCCTTGCACCGCAGGTGAGCCTCTCCTTCTTGGAAGTACAGTAAGAGCCCCTCCTCTTCCCCCGGCAACTTGGCGAAGGGCTCCTGCGAACCTCCCTCCCTTTATTGCCTGGAAGTTGGTGGTGTCAGTTGGCTTCTTTGGCTGCGGGGCGAAAGAGGGGCTGCTGGCACATACTGGCAGATACAGGGGGGAGGGGGCATGTGAGGGAACGAGAGAGAGGGAGAGCGGAACAAAAACAAATAGCAGCCGGCGAGAGGAAGAGGGCGTTCACCGCCGGCAATAACTGCACCAACAGGAACTTCAGCTTCGCCAACGACTTCGGCGATAGCAGCAACAGCGGCAACAGCTACGGCAACAGCAGCTACAGCTCCTCGTCTCCGGCGGGGAAGCAGTGGGTGAGACAATGTCGTCGTCGGAGTGGGGGTCCCACGACATGGCCCTGGAATGTTGCAAGACGAATCCCCTCCCCCTTGGGAGGACGGGGTGATGTCACTTTGCTCGGCTGTCATTTCATGCTCTGCCCCAACCCAATGCCATCGTCGTCTTCCGCCTCCGCCGCCTTTTTGCCTGTCCATTTTGTCTCGTTACGCGTCGCGCGGAGGAAAGAAAAACCGAGAAGAGGAGGAGGTGGAGGAGAGAGTAAAGACTCCTCATGGCATGAGATGAGGGCGGAGAGAGAGAGAGAGAGAGTCACCCAGTCATGCTGCCCACCCACCCATCCTCCCCAAGGACAGCCTCTCCTCCTCCCCCTGCCTCTTATTCAGCCTCTCTCCCCTCAGGTGTCGAAAGTGAAGGGGGCGAACGGAAGAGGAGGAGGCCGCCGACGGACGAGGGAGAGAGTAGAAGTGAGTGCACTCCCTCCTACCTCCAACCTGACTCTCCTCCTCCGATCGGCCTTCCTCCTCCTCCTCTTCCTCCTTCGGTCTTTCCCCATTTTTTCCATGGCCGCCCAAGTGGGGGAGAGTGAAAGGGAAGGGTGCCAAAGTGCCAAGACGCCTCCTCCTCCTCCTCCTCCTCCGCCCACAACTACAACACATACGCGGAGGAGGAAAGGCAGTCGCCCGTCCGATCGTAGTAGTGGGTGCGATCGCTCTTGGGGTGTCTGTCTACAGTGCCCACCTCCTCCTCCCCCTCCTCCCCCACGCTGCTCCTCCCCCTGTTCATGCATTTGCCTCCTCCTCCTCCTTCGTCGTAATGCGTGCCTGATTTCCTCCTCCTCCTCCTCCTATGCGAGCTTTCTTCTCCCTTCTCGCAGCCTTGCCAAGAAAGAAGCTGTGTACGTACACACGCTCTCTCCCATACTCCTACACATAGGTGGGTGGGTGGAGGCGGGCGGCCCCGGTGAGCTCAGTATGGCGAAAAAAGATCTGCCTCGGGTCCTGGGAAAGTAAGAAGAGGGAAGGAGGAGGAGAGGGAGAGGGAAAACGGGGCGGAGGGAGGCGAGAGTGTGAGTGTAGTGGATAGACCCTTTTCCCCCGTCCTCCCCCTCTTTCCCCCTCCCCCGCTCTCGGGGGCAGCCAGCGTACCAGGAGGTCTCGGCGGCTGCGGCGGCGGGCGGCGGTGGACTCCCCTCCAAAGTGGGATTCGCTTTTATTATAATATCCAGATTAATTGCCAGTGCCATATCCTCCCCCCCGTTCCGCTTGGGGGGACCGAAGAGCGGCGGTGATTCCAGTGCTCAAGTGAGACGACCTCTTTGCAGATGACATCGGCGAACCCTCAGTCGTTCGGGGCCCCGCTGCAGCAGGACAGCTACATGGAGCAGGAGGAGGAGTGGGAGCGGGAGGGACTCCTAGACCCGGCATGGGAGAAGCAGCAGAGGAAGGTGAGAATAACATCCAGCTCTATTTTACGTAGAAAAAATATTCAAGCTCAAGGTACCTTGCATTTGCGCCCAACATTGAAATTGGCCAGCCTTTTGCATGACGAATTTGATTAGGAACAGGGTGGGACTTTCGCTGCGTGGATATTTTTGGGGTCTAGACGCTTTTGGACTTTACTACTGGATTCTTTCTGATATTGTCGCCTTAAATTATTTTCCCCCAGACCTTCACTGCCTGGGTCAACTCGCATCTGCGGAAGGCGGGCACGCAGATCGAGAACATCGAGGAAGACTTTAGGTGAGAAACTCAGCTTTCGTAACCATAATAAAGAATTTAAAAAAACATTCGAAATTCTTCCAGAAATGGCCTCAAGCTCATGCTGCTGCTGGAGGTCATCTCCGGCGAGACGCTGCCCAAGCCGGACCGGGGCAAGATGCGATTCCACAAGATCGCCAACGTCAACAAGGCGCTCGACTTCATCGCCAACAAGGGCGTCAAGCTCGTCTCCATCGGCGCGGAAGGCAAGAAAAACGAAAACGGCAATTCAGTTTCCCGCAAATAGTTTGAATTTAACATTTGCAGAAATCGTTGATGGAAACGTGAAGATGACCCTGGGCATGATCTGGACCATCATCCTCCGCTTCGCCATCCAGGTATGAAAAATTATGGGAAAACATGTGGCGGACAAAAATAGACTTCTTTTTCTTTTTCTAGGACATTTCCGTGGAGGAGATGACGGCGAAGGAGGGCCTGCTCCTCTGGTGCCAGCGCAAGACCGCGCCGTACAAGAACGTCAACGTCCAGAACTTCCACCTCAGGCGAGTTTGTTTGTTGCCCAACATTGTTGTTTCGAGAAAAAGGGATTTCCTTTTTTTTTTCGTGGCGATGGGTGCATCCCGATTTCGGGAGTAGTAGAAAGGAGAAGAAGAAGGCGATGCATGATGGGATAGCAGATGGGACGGAGATATACGGGGGAAAAGAAGAGGAGGAGGAGGGGAAAGATCTCGGCCTAAAAAGCGCCAGTCTCCTACTCCTATTCCTTCTCCTCCTTTCCTTTTCCTTCTCCAGTGCCCATCCCTTTCTTGTGGCTTAGGGCGAAGGGGGGAAGGGGCATGCATCGTTGACTTTCTACTCCTTTTTACTCGACTTCGAAAGAAGAAATTCCAACAACTTTCTTTTTTTTCCCTCTCCGATCCGTGCCCAATGCAGCTGGCGGGACGGCCTGGCCTTCTGCGCCCTCATCCACCGGCACCGCCCGGACCTCCTCGACTACTCAAAACTGTCCAAGGTATGCGCGCGCTTTCCCCCAAGAAGAAGATAGGGTTATGCAATAGTGAACGGAGTGACGATGGAGGTTTACATGGGGGATGCCGTGATGGATGGAGGATTTTGAAAGTAATTAAAATTGTTTTCGCAGGACAACCCGCTGGAAAATCTCAACCTGGCCTTCGACATCGCCGAGAAGTACCTGGACATCCCCAGGATGTTGGACCCAGAAGGTAGGAATTGTCACCAGATAATCTTATGCAACTCTCTCGCGCGATTCTTCGTACTCTAAAGCGGGAAAACTATCGTTCGAATCCCCCAGATTTGCTAAACACTGACAAGCCCGACGAGCGGGCTATCATGACCTACGTCTCTTGCTATTATCACGCCTTCCAGGGGGCCATGCAGGTTGGGAAACGGAAGAAAATTGGCTTTCTCTTGTTTTTACCCCGCTTGAAAAGTTTGATCTCTGGATGTTGCCACATCAAGACGCGGCTCTGAGTTGACTAGCATTTTAGCTTTGAATGCAGCTTGCGGCATTTATTCTACACAATCGGACTAACTCCCAATAACAGCTAACAAGTTGCTTTTGACATTGTTTCACAAACGAAAACCCATTTAATGTTCTCCGTCGGTTCTTTACCAGTGTGGTTTGCCATTCGATAATGCGTGTTTTTGCAGACCTGTCCTCCTCGGCCATGCCAGACGAGAGGGCTGTCATGACATGCGTCTCATCGTACTACCACACATTTTCCGGTGCTCAGAAGGTTAGCTCCGCGAACAAACTAAACGATACTTAGATTTTTTTCCATACACCAACACATAGTGATTGTAGAGTCTGTCTGTGTGCCCATTTTTTGTCTAAAAAAATGTTTTTAATGTTGTTTCTATATATTTCAGGCTGAGATGGCTGCTAACAGAATCTGCAAGGTCCTCAAGGTCAACCAGGACAACGAGAGGCTTATGGAGGAGTACGAGCGACTCGCCAGCGACGTAAGAAATCAAAGTCTTGTCAAAAGTGCCCTTGTCAATTTTGTGTTCCCTGGATTTTCTAGCTCCTTGAGTGGATCCGCCGCACCCTGCCCTGGCTGGAGAGCCGCCAGTCTGGCAACTCGCTGGTGGCCGTCCAGAAGAAGCTGGAGGAGTACCGCGAGTACCGCCGCAAGCACAAGCCGCCGCGCGTCGAGCAGAAGGCCAAGCTGGAGACCAACTTCAACACCCTCCAGACCAAGCTGCGCCTGTCCAACCGCCCCGCCTACATCCCCACCGAGGGCAAGATGATCACGGACATTCAGCGCGCGTGGAACGGCCTCCTGGGCGCCGAGAAGGGCTTCGAGGAGTGGCTGCTGGCCGAGCTCATGCGCCTGGAGCGCCTGGAGCACCTGGCCAAGAAGTTCAAGCACAAGGCGGACATCCACGAGGCCTGGACCTCCGGCAAGGAGGAGATGCTGTCCTCGCAGGACTACAAGAACTGCAAGATCTTCGAGCTCAAGGCCATGAAGAAGAAGCACGAGGCGTTCGAGAGCGACCTGGCGGCGCACCAGGACAGGGTGGAGCAGATCGCCGCCATCGCGCAGGAGCTCAACGCCCT
>JAAUYB010212135.1_pt1 | contig 12005 bp, 9 predicted proteins | sample 7278071 | NCBI WGS metagenome assembly JAAUYB01 (sample SAMN14350121, study PRJNA611818) | marine sediment metagenome | isolation source: surface marine sediment (1.8m) | place: French Polynesia: Moorea | collected 2018-08 | reverse complement strand
CAAAGGTCGCATCTAAGCGATAGGTAAAAACTTAGCTTCAAACACTTGTTAGAGGAGCCTTGTTGATTAAAGATTTACCATCAAAGTAATCAGGAATATCAACGTCCATTAAATCAAGAATGGTTGCACCCACATCAACGGCTCGTCCATTTTTAACAATAGAATCACTGCTAATACCAGGTCCTTTAAGCATGAGGAAACCCCGTTCTCTATGCCCGCCAGAACGATTATAGGTGATGGGCCCAATCCGACCAAGATCTGGACTATCGACTACATCAGTAAACAAATCATGCCAGACGACCAAGAGGTCAGATTCAGGGAGTTTTTCATTGTCGTCCATAGGATTGCTCCGCGTTCTAACCACTTGCTTAACAAGAGGTTTTTGGGTTCTGCCATCCCGTAACTTGTAGAGCATTTCTGTGATTTCCTCACACAGGGAATCATACTCTTCAAGTTCGACGATACCGTCACGCTCACGTCCCTTAAGGTTGATACGCACATGACCATCAGCAAAGCCTGGGATACAGAAGGCTTTCATTTTTGGCCAAAGAGCGGAGTATCCCATAGCGGGCATCCAGGCTAGCTCATTACCTTCTTTTTCTAGTTTGTAGGGTGAGACCAATCCGTCTTTACCATCGTCTAAGAATCGCTTAGGCACCCAAGTATTCCAAAGCTTCTTGAGTGGATTGGGCTCATTAATCTGTCGCCATACTTCCCCTGGCCATCCATTGCGAATGTTCTTGTGGATAACAGCTCCTGGTGGCTGGTTGATGTTACCTGGAGTAAGGCCATATTTACCGGGGAAATTGAAGCGATACATCACCTCACCTAAGAACATCATACTCAAGAGATCGGTATGATTAACGTCCATCCCATGCAGGGCAAAGACAGCAATATAGGCATCTTTAGGAGCACGAGATAGTAACTCACCCACAGCTGCATCCACCTGCTTAAAGCCGTTGAGCATCGGATCGCCAACGGTACTCATCTTGTTGTGATAGGGATATAGGGGGTGTTTTGGATCGCTGGTGTGAAACAAATCATGACCCAGGGTGTGGGTTTCCCCAAATGCTGTAAGGAATAGATCCCAAGGGCCTTTGTCCATTAGCTCATCGAAGATCTTAACCCTGGTGTTCACGCTTTGTTCAACTGAACTGGTGACCCAGTTAAAGTACTGGTCACTCCACCAATAGCCGTTGTCCTTACGATAGACAGGATTTTCACCATATTTAGCGATAATGTCAGGGAATACGTTTGATGGGATGGATTCGCTAGATACAAAAGGATGATGACCGCCCCACCCGGTGATTTGGATGCCGTCTACTCCAGGGACTGCCTTGGAAACCGGTACGTCAAAGGCAAGAATTTTTTGAGTCTCTGCTAAGGCATAGAAGGGGAGATACTCTTTATAGTCGTATCCACCATAGATGGGATCGCATCTTACGCCATAGGTTTTAGGATCATAAGTAACTGTATCCCAAAAGCCTGTCTTGTCAGGCAAACAACCTGTAAGGCACATGGCCCAGAGGGGTTCTGTGGAGGAGAACTCTACATCCCTGGCTGTTTCATAATTAACTTTATTGTTTAATCGGCTATAGGTTCCTTGCTCACTAATAGCGCGTAGATTGGGTAGATCCCCGGATTCTATCCACTTTTCAATTAGTGTTGGATCTGCTGCATCTAAACCAATAGCAATTACGGGCGATTTAGCCATACTTTACACGTCCTTACAATAAAAATCGATACAACTTATGCTGTAAGCAGCTTAATTTTGATGGCTATATGTGGGTATTAAGTCCTATAGATACCGTTGACTGTACGATGTCTATTTGAATATTGTTGGCGGTTCAACTTTCTAGAGCTCATGATTCAACAGTATTCCCGAAAGATGCAAGCCATGAATTGCTTTGCAGACTGACCTAGATTACTTGGCCCAATCCATGGGAATGACAGGAATGAATGACGTTGTTAAGTGATAGCAACCTCCTGTTTCTAGGGAGTCTTGAATGGCGATTGCTAGTTCGTTATTATGCAATGAGACATCTGCTGCCATACGGCTAGCTCGCTTTTCTTCGATGGCATATGCCATTTCTGCAACACCCCGACAAAAATCCATTTTTTGGGCACCCTTGGTCTCAAATCTAGGCGATTTCCTCACTAATGGATACTTTTGTTTGACTGGATTCATGAAAACTTTGCGACGGATCCGCATTAAGCGTTGAATATAAACGGATTCTCCATAGTTCCAACAATCATGGGTGTTGATGATGCCCTCGTCACCAATGATGCGTAGTGAGTGATCGTGGGGGGCTACAATGCTGCAGGTTAATCGAGCGACCACACCTGTATGGAATTTAATGCAAGCTACAGAAAAATCGGGTGTTTCCGGAGGATCTAATTTTACATCGACTTCTTTATCCTCAATTAAGCACGATGAGAAAGCAGTGACTGTTTTGGCCGGGCCAAAAAATGCGGTCAGCCAGTTAACGTAATAACCAGCGTGCTCTAAGGTACAACCGACTTCGAACTCATCCTTGTAGGGCCAGGGTGTGCCTGATTCGCTCAACCATTTTTGATAGGGCATACGATGAACTAATCCATCGTCCATTTCAGCGTAGACCAGGCGCACCTTACCAATTTTGTTTTCTCGTAATGCTTTCCATACGGTTTGTGCTGTCTCGCCTAAGAGACTGCAGGGAGCAGATGAAATATGCAGCCCTTTATTTTCTGCGATCTCAACGAGCTCCTTAGCATCGTCCATATCCATGGCTAAGGGTTTTTCAGAATAGACGTGCTTGCCTGCTTCTAAACAAGCCTTAGAAACCTCATAGTGACTTCTAGGATTAGTTAAATTTAAAACAATCTCCACCTGAGCGTCATTAAGCAGCTCCTCGAGTGAGCCATAGGCTGAAACCGAATGCCAGTCTGAAAACTTTTGCATCCGTTCTTTATTTTTGTCCGTAACTCCAACTAGTTCCAGGTTAGGGTGAAACTTTAGTGTGCTCAAATAATAATCAGCAACAAAACCACAACCAACAATAGCAATTTTCATTTATCTGTACCTCTAACCCAAAATATAATTTTGATAATAATAATAATGATGATGACAATAGTCTTTGAAAACTTGATGAATTAGTCTGTAACCTCCTCAAGTAATCAACTAATAAAAACAACTGCTCAAGATTCCTGTGGGTAGCTTAAGCCCCAAGACTGGCGTAACGTATCCATTACCTCCAAAATGCCAATAGTTTCATCTAGTGGCATATATGGACTTTCTGTTTGACCAGATGTCAGACAGCGAACAACCTCATTTGCCTGATAGCTGTAGCCATTACCTAGAGATAGATGTGACATAACCTTTCCTGAATTTGAGCGCAGATCCCGCAACTGTCTTAGCAACCTGATATTTTTCAGCTTTGACTTAAGAGTTTGCTTTAATCCGGTCGCGGTACCTGATGAACGAGTTGTGACTACAACTGGCTGATCGGAAAAATTCAGCAGGGAAATCTTTTCTGGTCTGCAAAAAGGAGCATGAATAGAAATCTTTCCACGGCTACCGATAATGGTCGCCGTGTTAGAAGCATAGCTCTGCAAGCTTGAGGATAATGAGGCGATGGTGCCGCTACCATACCCCAAAATTATCGCAGATTGCTCATCAATGCTCGTTTTGCCAATATAGGCATGACCTGTTACATGCGTGGGCTTCCCAAGTAGATAAAAGGCTAACGATAGAGGATAAGCCCCTCTATCTAACAGAGCACCACCTCCCAACTCCGGATTGAAAAACCGATTTTTGGGATCAAACTCCGTTGGATATCCAAAATCAGCGTTCAAAGAATGAATCTCACCAATTTCACCTGATTTGATAAGTTCACGAACCCTCTGTGCCATGGGCAGGAACCGCATCCACATCGCTTCCATACAAAAGAGGTTCTTTTTTTCGAGCCACTTCTACGACGACTCGTGCATCTTGAGCGTTTATAGCAAAAGGCTTCTCACAAAGAACTGCCTTCCCAGCTTCTAAACATAAAAGGCTGTCTTCCTTATGTCTGATGTGGGGAGTTGCTACATAGACAACGTCAATATCAGGATTGTTGACAAGTTCACCATAGCTGCCATAAGCATGTGGAATACTGTGCTGTCTAGCAAATTGTTGTGCTGTTTCGAGCTTGCGTGAGGCAACTGCTGTCAATACTGCGCCGGGCACCAGCTTGAGATCTTCTGCAAACCGTGCCGAAATCCATCCAGTCCCTAGGATGCCCCAGCGAATTTTTTGGGTTGTCATAGTAAAAATAATAGCTAGATAAAATAATTAAGGCTTTATTTAGTATCGCCGCTCAAGACTGAGAATCTATCGATTTGCACCTCCCCAAGCCCCTTGATAACCCGCTAGCCCAGAGATGGTGCCTGTTCCTCGATATATATAGATCAGTGATTTTACAAAAGAATGTCTGCCAAACAGTAGACTAGGCACAGCCATCGCTAATCCCATCGCTAGTAAAATAAATCCCTTAATCATTCGGGTTATTTGCAGTTTTAGCGATGGATAAATATCTTTTTCAAGTCGACTGTGACAGCTCCAACCATAGTAGTTTCGCTTTAACAACCAGTTGAGCTGGGTACGCTCCTGGGGAATAGACTCATACACAATCGCTTCATTAGCCCAAACAATCTTAGCCCCAGATTTTGACAGACGCATAAACAGATGAACGTCTTCTGATCCTTTAAAGGCCAGTCCTTCATCAAATACGGTGCCTAAATTCCGCAGGCAGTCTGCGTTGACTAAAACATTGTTTGTATAGGCAATATCAATTTCCGTTCCTGTCACTTGATCAGTGGGGTCGAAGAAACCTCCCTTGTGTATCCATGCTGGGATTTCAGGATTCTCAAAGCGAGGATGCACTGGACCAGTAACCACATCTGCACTGTGGGTCTGTTGAATAAACAGAAGTTCATCTAACCAGGATGGCTCAGGCACCTCATCATCATCAATGAATGTCATGAAGTCCGTCTCTGTAGATGCTTTTTCAACGGAATGATTTCTAGCGTATGTTACTCCCTGGCGTGGCTCAACCGCATAGACTAACGACCACCGAAAACGACTCTCAACCTCATCGCAGATTGTCTGGGCAGATCCGGCAGCATCATTATCAATAATAATGACCTCAATATTGGGCTGCTGAACCTTCGAAAAGGTTAATCCATTCAGCCCCTCTAAAAGATTTTTCAAGCCTTCAGGACGTTTATACGTCGCGATACAAATAGATACCTTTAAGGGCATGAATTCTACTCCTGTATATACACTTAGAATAAGCTTGTAAAACCTACTAACATGAATTCTGAAACCAGCTTCAATGATTCTTTTGAAATAGCTAAGACTTTAAGAACAAAATCTAGACAATAGCTTTAAATAGGCACTCTGATAGTAAATGGCTGGTTCCGTAATTTCCCACATCCTTAAATCAGGTTCATTTGAGTCCACATAACTCTTCATAATAGAGCTACCCTTAAGCTCAGCTTCTCCTGTATAGCCCCTGTTCACCCCTCCTGTGAGATAGCCTGGTGCAGGACCACTGGGAGAAGTAATTGCATTATCGTAAATGCCGTTGCCGAACCACTCGTGAAACATTTCATTTGCTGAGTAACTGCTCCCGTAGTCATACATGTTTGTCAAGAAAACAATGCCTAAAGGATTAAAGCCATGGAAATAGTGCAAGTGATTTAGCGCTCTTGATTCATAAGCCTGATTCTTGCCCGTATCGACACCATATAGAACAACATCATAGTTCGTTAAACCGTAGTTAGCTTTAACAGCGTTACTGCCCCAGTGGTACTGATCATCGGGCATGTAGGCAAGATATGGATCTTTTTCCTGCTGCGAACCGTAAGTAGATGAACTATGGGTAACCAGATTACGAAACCGCTGTTTAATATCGGCCTTGAGATTTGCGTTTGCAAATTCTAATTCGGTATAAGCCAGTAATGCATCATTACCTAAATGTGTTTTGTAAATGGCCCACTCTTCGTAGCAAAAAGCGCAGTTATCCTGATAATGCTGATTAACATAGTCATCATATTGACTATCGCGAGTGAGAGCATACAGGTACACAGCAGCGCTGAGTGCAGTTGCGTTCTGCTCTTCAGCTGTGAGATCTGCATCACCAGCTTTTATTTCTTGGGTATCGCAATCCATTTGTTGTGGATGAGACGTATACCATTGCCATGCCGATATAGCATCTGTCTTTAATTGCTCGGCTACCGGAGCAAGTGCTGGTTGCGTTTGAAAAGCCCAGCCAGCATGGGCAAACATGCTAGCAGCAGCTATGGTAGATGAAGAACATTTTGGCCCGTAGTATCGAGGTCTAGTATCTAAGCTGGGTTTTTGTGCTCCATCGTGATCCAGAGTCCCCACCTTAATAAAAACGCCCCCGTCATCATCCTGCATTCGTTGCAGCCAATCCAATTCAAATTGAATTTCATCTAAAATATCTGGGATGCCATTATTTGATTCAGGGATATTAAAGTCATCGGTCCATATCCCTGGGTTTTGTCGATATGCATCCAGTATTTGATGGATCGCTCTATCTGCGAAGGTGACGTACTTGTTGGTGTCCCCAGCATCAAACCAACCGCCATGCATGTCCTTTGCTAAGGATGTATTGGTCTTATCGTTGACGAAATGGGCCTCAGTATCCTGATTGGCACCGAGAAATGCAGCAGCATCTAACCAGCGAGAATCGGCATAGGGAGTTTGTTTGGGAAATCCACTACGCTGATAGAAAAACATCCGAGTTGCTGCAATCAAAACATCTTTATAAGGATTCTCAGCAATTACAAAGGGCGCGGATACTTCCTGTGTGGCCACGTTTTTGATTTCAAAATGCCCCGTTTGGGTGACTGATGAGAAATCAAACCAAGATGCGATATCTCCTGACTGTTCATGGATTTGACCATTGTTCCAAAGAACAGAGTCAGCTTCATATACGTTACGGTGATTGTCTAGGTCGATCAACCGATACTTATGGTGTTTAGGAGACTGTATCGTTTGCTTTTCTTGTTGTAGTCCCTGAGAGTTTTGGATGTCTGATTGTAATGGTTGCTTGGATTCACTGTTCTCTACGATAACAGCGATTTTTTGATCGTTTGGCCGATAGCCAAACTGATCGACTAGAATGCGGGACGGTTGTCGATATCCCTGGGGTTGCGTGGATTTGACACAGCCGATTCCAATAAAGAATAAAAGGGTAGTGATGAAAACAGTGAAGAATATATTTGATCGAAAGCCAAGAAAGTTCCGCTTAGTCATAAGCTGGCAGCCTAAAATTAAGATGTCCGCATAAAACGCTAGAAGATAGATGTCTGATGCTGGAATAGGAATTACATAGCTCAAGTTTTAAATATTAGCTCGTTTAGAGCTTTGGGCAGCATTATTCGATACCTTCTGAACTCTTTGAAGGTACTTTCGTGTTCTGATTGAGTAGGTAGAAGATAACTGCAAAAAAGCCCATTACTTTAGCAGACTCTGACAACATTGTTGCCCAAGCCGCTCCATGCCACGAATACAGTGGGATTAACCAGATATTGAGAGCTATATTAATCACAGCGGCAGATACTTGGATAGTGCTTCTAAAACTTTGAAAATTTGCCCCGGTTAAGGCATCTCCTCCCAGTACCTGAAAGGCTGTAATTAGAGGTAAAAAGGCGATTATTCGTAATAAGATTGCTATCTCGGCATAATCATCCCCTAAAACATTTTTTACATAAGGAGAGATTGCGATCAGTACAACGGCAGAAACTAGCCCATAAAATAATGCCGTAGGCATAAGAGTTTTAGCAAATGCGAAGGTCCCCTTAATGCCTTTGGTCCCATGTTGAAAAAATCTAGGAAATGAGGCTCCAGCCACCGATAGAATTGGAATATTAAAGACCGTCACCAGACGAAATCCAGCACCATAAACTCCCGTTGCTTGAAGGGATGAGATACTGGCAAGCATCGTTTTGTCTATGTTTTCATTGATAAAATCTGATGATTGGCTAATTGAAAAGTAAAAGCCCTGTAAAAACTCCTTCTTCAACCGAGGTAAGGAAAACCTAGGCTTGTCTAACCAGGTGTTGACCATGATGATCGCTGCTATAGCTGGCAGTACAGTGGAGGCACAATAGAGAAAGGCCCATTGAGTAGCACTGGCATCAGTAAGTAACCAGGCTAAAATACCCGCTGCAACTAGCTTAGTTATTCCCTCTAGGATAGATTTGAAGGCTGCTATCTTTGCTTTGCCCGAAGCGATAAAAGCTGAGCTAGAAATTTGATTAATATTAAATCCGATTAAGTCAGCTATAAAGATTAAGGCGATAACAGCAGGAGAAAAATTTCCCCTAGAGAAGATGGGACCTAAAAATGAAAATAAACAAGTTAATACCGTCCCCATAAAGAAGACTGTAGCTAAGGCATTACCCCAATAAAATCGCAAAAGCGAGCGATTGTTTGCTACATGTTTAACTAATATTTGACTACTGCCCCAACCCGCAAACGAATTCACCATTGTTGCTAGAGCAGCAATGCCTACAAAGACACCGTACTCCTTAGGCCCTAGCGTACGAGCAAGAATAATAAAATAAGCTGCTTGAATAAAAATTTTGAGCCCTCTGGATGCCAACATCCAAAAGGAATCTTTCGCCAGAGAGCTTTGTCGAAGGCTCAAGACTTTATTCTTTAACTGATTAAGCCTCTTAGGCATCATAGATTTTATAGTATAAGTATTGACATAATTGGTCAGGTGTCCGTTTTAGGAGCAGGAAATTAGTTAATTTAAGTGGTATCCTAATGCCTTTAGATATTTATGACTTATAGTTGGAACCCTATGCCTCGAATGCTTTTTTGAGCCTATATTTAGCAGTTCTTAAGGAATTGAGTAGAGAGCCTACGAGAAAAACCTTATCCAGACGCCCGGGGGAAATATCGCTGCTGCTGCTGCGTTGGCCACCTAACGATGGATATGTTAATAGGCAATTTAGATCTGTATTTTGATAACTCAGTATGTAGTAAGCGGTATCAATAAAGGCTCCATCCAGGTCTGAAATAAGATTGTCCTTTTCTATATAAAACGATTGGGAACGTTTTTCTAATAGTTCTTCTAAAAATCTGATGATTTTGTCATAAGCCTTTTGATTGACTGCGTAGAAGTGAGTCCCCCTTGGGGGATAAATGATTTTTCCAAGCAGGGAAGAGGAGCTCTCCATAGATGTTTGAGGATTTTGCTCGCTGTACTTTGACTCACCAAGACTATGATATGGAAGATGGCCAATGAAAACTATATCCCAATCAGTTTGACTTAAATCGTTGACGAGCTTTTCTTCTAAGTCAGTAAATTTTTTAGGAATAGCCAGATCATCCTCCATAATTAGAACATTCTTCAAGTTCTTTTTCTTAGCTGTTCGGAGTATTTCAAGATGACTCAAGTAGCAGCCTAAAACTCCAATACTTGGAAAAGCAAGCTTATCTGTAGGCTTGATAGCTGGGAAAAATTCAACACTATCAGACTGAGGATTGATCCCAGCTGCTTTGAGCTCAGTTTCCATTTCCCGTCTTCGGTCAATTCTTTCTGGCAAATTGATAATGTAAGACCGATCAAAAAAGGTTTGGAATTTCATAGCTGGTTTTCCAGTATTGATTAGTGCTCAATTGTTGGCCTATGGTGCTTTGAATATGTTACTAAAGTTTCTCTATGGCTAGGTCAAACCTTTTAACTGCTTCAGGTGATCAGCTAAGCGAATTGCTAAGGCAACAATGGTGAGCGTTGGATTAACATGACTGGATGTAGGAAAAACAGAGCTGCCAGCGATAAATAAGCCTTCTACACCATGTACCTTGCAATTTGAGTCGACAACTCCCTCTTTGGGATTGCTAGACATGCGAGTGGTGCCGGTCGGATGAGCGCGATCTTGGAAGTTTACGTCATATCCTTCTTTGTCGTACAACCATTCAGGTAATCTCGGCTGAGGTATATTTAGACGCTTAAATTCTTCACAAATGAGTTCGCCAAAACGTTGAACCGTGAATCGTTCCTGCTCACTAACCTGCCAGTTGACTGCGGAGATGGGCATGCCTAGAGAGTCCTTCTGCTTGGATAAGGTTACTCGACTGTCGGGATTAGGACGCTGTTCAACTAGGCAGTAGAGATAGGATGATTGGCTGGGAGGACGATTTTCGATGATTTGGCGATATAAGCCGTTGAATAACTTTTCTGGATTGCTGAGGATAGTTGCTGTTTCCTTAAGAAGGCTAACCGTTTTAGCATCTTCATTGCCTTTGAGCTTATTACGGAGTCTCTTGACCGCTTTCCATGGATCTTGTTGGTCTTCAAACGGTTGTAAAAAAACGGCGCAGTTTAGTAATTCTTCTTGTTTTTGTATCGCCGGGCTAAGGGCAATACCATGATCATAGACGTGCTTGCCCTTAGCATTTTTGATCCAGCGCTCACCGAGATAGTTTTGAACGGTGTAAATGTCTTTAGTGCTCTTAAATTCACCTAAGACAGTGCCTGGATGGTCCATCAAGAATCGACCCACTGTATCGTTTTGATTCCCTAGGCCAGACTCTACGGTCCGATTGGACGCTAGCATTAGGCGAGCGTTTTCGATGCCTCCGCAGGCTAGGATAAGGGTGTCTGTTTTAATTTGAATACATTTGCCTTGTAGGGTTTGGGCATCTACAGATTCTACCTTTGTGCCTGTTGGGTCAGTATTGATGTGGGTTAAATTAGCATGTAAGAGAACATCTACATTCGAAGATTCGTGAGGAAGAAGGTAGCGCCCAAAACGCATAGGTTCGCGAATACTGCTGGAGACTTTGCTATATTGCCAAAACTGATTGGTTAAAAGTCTCTTCTGAAAATCCTTTTTAGGTTTAATACCTAATTCTGAGAAAACGTCTTCGCCATAGGCCTCAGATCCTAGTCCCAAGATGTCGTTGGCCCTTTTTTCATAGGGATGTAGCGTTTCTGGAGAGATTGGCCAGCCCGAGTAGGGTACCCAACTCCGGGATTGAAAATCTATGGGGTCGAATGGCGCACATCTGCCATACCAGGTATGGGAACTTCCTCCTAAGATGCGGTTGCGTACTAGTCTTTGGTCCATCACTCTAGGAGCGCCAACACTTTCGATATCGTATAAAGCCTGGGTATCGTCTTCTTCCTCAAAACCACCACTTTCTATTAAGCATACTTGAACTTGTGATCCAAGAAACTCTTGAGCAATTGATACGCCTGCAGGTCCTGAACCTACAATTACAATGTCTGCTTCTATTGAAGATCTGTGTTCGAAGTTTTGTAGGTCAAGGACTGCCATGTTATTTCTCTATGACTGTAGTTAAAAATAAAAGAAATATTGTCTGTTTTCAGCTTGTTAGTCAAGAAGTTACAGCTTCTCAAGGTTAAAGAAGACAATAAGCCAATAGCGTATCGATATTGAATCTGATTCAATCTATTCAAAAGTCAAGTTGACTTCATATTCAGACTTAGAAGTAATAATCGTATTCGTCTTAAATATATAAAGTAATCTTGTTCTATATATAACTATATATACATGACTGAAATTCAAATTAATTTGGTTTATTCAGGATATTTTTATTTAAGTAAAAGCTCGGAAAGAGTTCGATTCAGTTTGATGTTATTGATGTTATTTGCTCATTTGTTATAGTAAAAAATAACTAAAGCTATCAAAAGTATTTGCAATTGCATTTCGCTAAAAAAACAAGAGTGTGAGTTTTTCGTGTTTATTTGAAAGCCTAATTCTTGTCGTTTAAATGAGATGCTTTCTATTTTGGTTCTTTAAAATTCAACGAAGCTCTAGTATTTATGGAGAACAAGAATTGAATTTTGCATGTACAATTCACTCCTTCTAAATTTGTCTGATTTCAGCAAAAGGCATACCAGTCATGGATTAATGAATTTTTTCGGCAATTCGCTTTTGGACATTGATTTTTTATCCGGCATGATTGACGATAT
>JAAUYB010032771.1_pt1 | contig 12017 bp, 18 predicted proteins | sample 7278071 | NCBI WGS metagenome assembly JAAUYB01 (sample SAMN14350121, study PRJNA611818) | marine sediment metagenome | isolation source: surface marine sediment (1.8m) | place: French Polynesia: Moorea | collected 2018-08 | reverse complement strand
CACTACAAAATTGCGCAGTCACCCAAATATCCTCGTGAGAGAAAGTCACGTTTGTATTTTGTTTTCAATTTTCCTTTGTCTTTTTCAGGGAACGCTATGCAGCAGTTCCCCGCCTTCGGGGGAGGCGGATACGGCAACGGGGACCAAGGACAGCAGCAGCAACAGCAGCAACAGCAGCACCTCTGGGGACCGGGCGGATACCCCTACCCCGGCGGGATGTACCCGGGAGAGGCCGGGGGAGCGGTCGACGGATTCCCGCCCGGACAGGGGATGCCCGGAATGGGGATGGAGGGGACTTGGTGGGGAGGAGGCGCGCCTCCGGGCCCGCCGGGAGTGCCGGGTAGGGCGTCCTCGCCCGGTGCGGACTTCAGACCGGGAGGAGCGCCCCCTCCCTGGGCGGCGGCGATCCGGGGAGGGAGGGTGACGAGGCCGGGGGAGAGGAGCAAAGGAGGGAGCAGGCCCAAGTCGGCAAAGTCCGATTCGAGCACCCCGCCGGGACAGCAGAGCATGACGCCGCCTGGCCCGGGGAGCCCGTTCTCGGCGGGGTTGCCCCCGGGCCTCCCGCCGCCGCCGCCGGGCGCGTACCCGATCCCCACCGACATGGTCGGGCCTGGAGACATGATGCCCAGCCCTCCCACTGCCGGCGGCAGGAAGCGCGGAGTGGGGAGGCCCAGGGTGGGACTGCCAGTCATGGACCCCATGGCGGCAGCAGCGGCGGCGGGTATAGGAGGCCCTCCCACCTCTCCTCCCGACGGCCTTCCCTCCGCCCCTCCCCCTCCGCCGCCCACGAGCGCGGCCTCCGCCAAGGCCTCAAAGGCGGCGGCAAACGCCAACAAGAAGCGCTACACGTGCGAGATCTGCCAGAAGCGCTTCTCCACGGCCTGGTACGTCCGTGTCCACCGAAAGTCCCACAACGGAGAGCGGCCTTATATCTGCCACAACTGCGGGAAGGGATTCATGCTGCCCAACGTGCTCCAGGTCCACCTTAGGAAGTGCGAGAAGAACAACCCGCCGGGAGGTGCAAACGCTAGAAATCAGCAACAACAACAACAGCAGCAGCAGCAACAACAGCAACAGCAGCAACAGCAACAACAACAGCCACACCCTCCGCCCAACATGCCGCCAGACTTGAGGATGGGACTTCCCCCTCCCCACCCTGCAGAACTAGATCCGCACCTTCCCGGCGGCGGTGGCCCTCCTCCTCCGGGCATTCCTCCGGCGCAAGGGTCACCGGGTGCCATGGGACTGATGCAGCAGCAGCACCCACAGCAGCACCCGTTCGACCAACAACATTCCGTCCCCGGAATGCCTCCGATGGGCATGGGACAGCACTCCCCCCCTGGGCAGCACCAGCAGATGTTGCAGCAGCAGCAGCACCCGTTCGACTCCCCGTTCAACCAAAGATACATGGGATACCCTCCCTACCCTGGCCCCGAGGGCGGGATGCCGCCAGAGATGATGTACGGTGGGATCCCCCCTCCCGGTCCCCCTCCTCCAGGCCCTCCTCCTCCGGGAGTGGCGGCGGCGGCGGCGATACCCCCTCCGCAGTCCTCTGACCCGAGATTTGACCTCCCACAGCAGCAGCAGCAACAACAATCGACTCCGCCCGTGGGAAGCCCGCTGCCGCCTCCGCCACAACAGCCGCAGCAGCAGTATCCTCCGCCTCACACGACGCCGCCGGGAGGAATGTTCTCCCCTGGAGGCAGCCAGCAGCAACATCACCGCTCCACTCCCTCCTCGGACCCCGGCAGGCCACCGAGCACCGAAGCACCCTCACAACAACAGCAGCCCTCAACCCCATCGTCGAGTCATTTTTTAGGGAATGACCGGCCTCCAGACAAGGGGGGAGGCCAGCAGCAGCAGCAGCAGCACCCAAACGACGACAATCACCAACAGCAGCAGCAGCAGCAACTGAACTGCACCCCTTGCGAGCTCCGCTTCCCGACCCGACCCGCGCTGGATGAGCACCTAAGGTCGACGGCGCACAGGCCGCACTCCTGCGACGTGTGCGAGAAGCGGTTCAGCCAGGTGAAAGTCAAATTCAAATTACAAATCAATTCTCTTATTTAATGTGGGAAAAATGCTCTTTTTTCTGCAGAAGTGCAACTTGGTGACCCACATGCGTCTGCACACGGGCGAGCGGCCGTATCCTTGCCCGCACTGCGACAAGCGCTTCACGCAGAAGGGCAACCTGGACGCGCACCTCAAGACGCACACCAAGGAGAAGCCGTACGGGTGCCCCGCCCCAGGATGCGGGAGGAGGTTCGCCTTCAAGTCATCCATGCAAGGACACCTTAAGCAGGCGCACCAGGTGGGGAAGAATACAATTTCTATTATATATGTTAGGAATTAGAATAAACGGTTCATTACCTCGCGCAGATGTCGACGGGAGCCGTGAGTCCCCTAGGACCGGGCGAGCCCAGCTTCGAGGAGGACGACATTGCCAGTATCAAACAGCAAATCAGCCAGGGACAAGGAGGAGGAGGAGGGCAGTTCGGAGGAGGAGGAGGAGGAGGAGGAGGCGGACCCTTCCTCCCCGGTTCGCCCAACAACTTCTCCTCCGGGATCCCCACGCCGCAGTCCTCGCTGGACTCGCTCTCAGGTTCCGGGGGGTCAGGAGGATACCCTCCCTTTTTGCCGCCCGGAGTGCAGCAGCAGCACTTGCAGCAACAGCAACAGCAGCAGCAACAACAGCAGCAGGACGAGCTTATGCTCAACCAGGTCGACGGCTTCGCAAACGGCGAGAGCAACAACATATCAGAAGGGAAGGAGCGCGGTGGAGAGGAGAACGGCGAATGTCCGTCCTCCGCTTTGGAGGCCTCCTCCGCCCCTCCTCCTTCCTCACAGCAGCAGCAGCAGCAGCCCCAGCTGGAGCCTCCGTCCGTAGCCATATCGTGAGAAAAATTGAAAACGAGCGCTGCAGCAACAGAAATGAACACACACCTCGCTGATGACGATATAAAAAAGACACGTTTTAATCACTAAAAAAGAGAACAGAAGAAGAAAAGGAAACACACCACCTCGCATTGTGATGGCTGCTGAAGAAGTGGGGAGGAGAAGGCATAAGGGGAGAGGGGAAGGATATAGGCCTTTGAAATTGCTCCGACAGCTTTTCCCCCACAAGAGAAAACGGACTCAGTATGATACAAGGAAAGAGGGGGGGGAAACAATCGGGCTTTTTTCGCCACTGGCCTACACATATTCCCCGTCCTCCTCGCGTCCGTATCTCTCCGAAGAGCCACCATATTCAAATGTTTGTTGTCCTATTGTTGCAATTGTTTTAACTACTACTACTACTACTTCTACTACTACTACAGCTACGATTTCTCGATATACGATACCTTTTTCAAAGCGAAGAAACTTCGCAAATATGTGGGAGTGCGTTGTGTCGACGTCGTGTGAAATGGCACTCCTCTCGTCCCCCGCCCCCCCCCCCCCTTTTGGATGAAAAATTAGAATGTTGCCACGCATTTCCTTCTCCTAACTTTATTAGATTTTGATTTTGAAAGATTACGATAAACAACTAGCCTTTGTGGCCAATTGTTCCCTTGAGCAACCAACGTTCCTAAAAAAAAGAAAGGGCAGAGGAAAAAGGGTAAAAAAAAGAAGGAAAGCCCCCGCGACTACAATTTCAAGCGCATAATTCCGGTCCAAATGTTCCTCGTGTCCGTGTGGGTTTTTTTCTTCACTCGAGTCCTGCTCGCTTCTTTCGTTCCCTTTCCCGACCCGATTTTTTAGGTCCTGTATTAATCCTGTGGTCTCAAGTTCCTGAGTTTTCCTAAAAAGAAATGTTGTGCTATCATCATCATCGTAAAAGAAGAAGAAGAAAAGGACTTTCCTAAACATCTACGTCAAATTCTGCGCGAAAGACAAAAGTGGTTCCTAGAAAAAAACAGAAAGAAGAAACAGAGAAAGAAAAGAGAGAAGAAAGCAAAGTTCCCTATGACGATGGTTCAATGTTCCTACACCACTAATGACAGAGTTAAAAAAGGCCAAATTTTCGGGCAAAAATCACCGGGGATTCTTCAGGCATCACTGCAAAGGGAACTAGGGAGTTTAAAAATTTTATGGGATCCCATGGGCGGCTACAACCTTTCGAAAACCCAAATCGCACACCCTGGTGCCGTTTTCTTAAACAATTGGGAACAAAAAAAAGGAAAGTTTTTTTCAAAGAAAAATCCTGGTGATTTTGATTTTTGTGACAAAAAGACGTGAAAAAATATGGGGTCCTTCAGATTATTTTCTTCGGTTTGCCCCCCGACTCTCACAGTCCCGGTAAAATTCCTGTGTTCATGACGGAAAAAACTTGTGAAAGGAAAGGACAAAAAAGAATTTATTATGCAGCATAATAAGTGGGAAATCAGGATATTATCTTAAATTCCAAGAAAGAAAGAAAGTGAGAACAAACGTTTTTTCGACGACCCTATACTACTACATTTCGCTCCTCGTACCTCCCCCTCTTTTGTAGTATGTGTACATAGCATCATTGCGAATATTTTCCGCCCCCAGCAGTTCCTCTCTCAAGTTCCTAATACAGACATCGGTTTTTTTCGCGAATTCGGGGAGGACAAGTCAGCGAAAAAGGACGAACAAAACAACACACGACTAAATTAAAAAAATGAGTTCCTGAAATAAAGAAATATCGCTCTCATCACTGAAGTGCGAAAGAAGTAGTACTGCTACTTTTAAAAAAAAAGTAAAAAGACATCACCTTGTTTCCCTCTTTCTCTTCTTGCGATTTCTTTCTTTTTGAGTTCCCCCGACAATATCGATACTACATGCCCCTCCTCTCGATTCAGCGTGCCTTCATGCCTGTTCTACATACAAGTGCGTATACCGTGCGGTGTATATGTGCAAACACTATTACTACAAAAAGAATCGCGTTTTTTGTCATCGAGAGTGAAACAGGCGCCGTGGCGGGATACATATTCAAGCGGCGGCGGCATAATAATGATTATAACTGACAATAATAAAAAAGCACATTATGGAAGAAAAACAGAGTACCAAGCGAGCGTCCAAGACAATGATTCCTGGATATCTGACAATTGAGAGAAGGCCCGTGTGGTAATTACTGGAAATGCTCCGCCTATGTGATTAGGATTTATTTTTTAGGTGCAGCCGAGATTTTGAGAGGCGAGCAGGGACGGATCTGATTGAACCTGGAATTCTTTAGCATATCATCATCTCCCGTTTCTATCTGGGAATGCAAGCAGCGTAGGTTTATATTTGAAGGATGTCCGATATTTGTGGGAGTAGGGAGGAAGGGTTGTTGGAGAAGAAAAGCGGATAAAAGGGGTATAAATGAAGACGGGAGGAGGAAGAAAGGTCAGAAAGGCATTTTGGACGCCCGCGGAGGCATCTGTATACTGAGGGAAGGATAATAGCTTTTTTCTAATTCGAGCGGCGGTGGAGGAATGCAACGTAGAATAGAAGAGGAGTCGGCGGCGGCGGATGCTGCTCCGGATGGAAACGGTCGGTCTGTGAAAGTAGAATATCCCACATTATGAACCCTGAAACACTTTGCCTGGGAGGTCTTTTGGGACAAAAGATGAAGGTTGGTTCACTCATTTCTTTCGAATGAAAGAGGTGGTGCACGAGGAGCGACGCATGATTTGCGCTGTTTCTGTCACATGCCTCCAAGCAGCGAATAATACTATGACGTTTTAAAAAGGATGCGTACCACGTACTATAGGATAGAGTATTCTCAGCACTACAGTACAACGTATCCGTCTCGAAGGAGGGCCGCCGCCGGGGGGATTATAATCATTTTCTAGGTCTCGACGGATTTAGCGCAAGGAAAGGAGGGATCGTCGTCAGTCGCGTCATAGATTATCACAAGGGGTTGTTGTTAAGTTACGTAAGAAGGATGTCTGTAGACAAGGTATTAATTAACTAGAAACAAATGAAATGCTTTAGGAAAATACCTCTTTGTACTCGGTGTCACCGGAACCGTGAATAGACGCGGGCGGAACCGGACTTGATTTTGGCGAAGTAGCACTCATTTCTCTCTCGCTTTCCATCGTATGTCCGGAGCGAGAAAGAAAGGGACAACAACGAAAACGCATGCAACTGACTTTATAAAAAGGGTGGAAGCGATCCCTCCCCATCGGCCTTCCTGCTTTTCTATTCCATCAATTCTTCTTTTTCTTTTCGAGTAATTAGTTCGATCCCCTTCCCCTCTTCTTAATTGCATGTTGAACGAGGGGCGTTCCACATGTGTGTGTAACAAGGCGGATTCGCCCCTCTCATCGCTGCTCCGAATGGAATGGAAACCTGCGGTGCTCCTCCTCCCCCGCTCGCCGCTCGCTCCGAAGGGGACTGGGATGGGATGCCCTTCTTACCTTTTCCCCTCTCGCCCACAGGTGCAAGATTAACCAACGGCCACAAATTCCTTTTTCGTTTGGAACGATTCAAGTTCACATTAACAGCGTTATTAATTTGCTCCCAGTTTCACATAATCCTCGACATAGTTCGGCCAAATGTTGGGCGATTTTCCTACCTTTCATCCCAGCTGGGAAAAAGCCTGTTTCTCCGTCTTCCTCCTTCGCCTGCGCGTATCAAATTCGCCCCTCCCTCCCTCCCTCCCTCCCTCCTCTCTCTCTTTGCCTCTCCCCCTCGGACTCATTAGCTATGATTGTGCTATTCCCTCCCCCCTTTCTATTCCACCTTTTCTGCTTCCTTTTTTCCTCCCCCTTTCTCCCCCTCCTCGGGAGATGGGACCCCGCCCGCCAACGACCAGGTAAGCGAAGGGGAGGGGGGAAACAGGTGCGGGATTCGACAAATTAGCCTTGCAAAAAATCCATTCTTTAGAGAAGAAAACCTTGGCTTGCCCAAATGATTGAAAATGTATCTTGTCTCAATTTGCTTAGCGGAAAAATCTTGGGGGAAATTCACCTGCCTGACGGAGAGAGAGGGAAAAACCGCATGTTCATCTGCATATACGGCGAGAGGTGTGCTGTTCTCGTATGAAAGTACCTACACACTACTTTAGAACCAACGCTGAAATTCTCCCCGCGAGAAAAGTTTAATTTTCCCTCTAGGCGAAAATCCGCCCGCGTGTTTTCTTGTTGGATTAATTTCTTTCTCTCTTGTGTCCCCCCACCTGTGAATCCTTGGCATTTCGTGACGGAGGAAACGACAAGTTTTTCTCATTTGCTCCTTGTTTCTTTTATTTCGACGAAAATCTTTAACGAGGTAGCATAGGAGACGAGGACACGTAAGGACAAAACCTCTTGATAACCACATTTTCCCACATCTACTACACGAATGCTTTGTTCAGTTGGATTCGAGTCAGTTCGAGTCCTGTATCCAGACCGGCTCCTCCTTCATCCTTGGCTTGGCCTTCTCCTTCTTCTTGTCGGGCTGCTTCTGGTCCTTCGCTTTCTTGTCTTTCTTCTTATCCTCCTTTCCCCCGCCTCCCTTCCTCTCCTCCCCCTCTTCAGCGGCGGCCGCGGCGGGTTCCCTAGGGCCTGACCGGAAAAAAAGATTTGGCAGCAAAGATTTAAAATCAACAAATTGAAAATAATTACTTCCCGCAAATAGCACCAGAAGCATCAAACTAATTGCGGTTTTTTCGTCACAGTTAAATCCAGGATGAGGCCTGACCTAGTACGTATGACGGAATAAGGCTACAAAAAGCAGCTTTTCAAAACCCGGAAAAGGATCTCTCTCTCTCTCTCTCTCTCTCTCTCTCTCTCTCTCTCTCTCTCTCTCTCCTGGAAGAGTGAAATGCTCGTCGAGTCACTCAGTCCTCCCGCTCTACTACATGTCGAGGCCTTCTAATCATTTTTGGGAATAGTTACGCAATGAAGGACACGAGCACCTTCTTCATGAAGCGAAAAAAAGGCTCTTTGTGCTACGAGGTCGACTAGGATGAGTATTTAATACCCCTGGAATGATCTGGCTGCAAGGATTACTGGCTGGCTGGGTGAGTGGGTGTGCTATATTGTTCAGACTAATGCCAAGTGCAATTCATCTTTCATAAGTGGATAGACGGGCTTCCTCTACTTGGTACTACTTACTTTTAGCTCTTTTTTATGAATGGCTCACCTGCTATGCTCTCCATGTTTTCGTATATGGGATCCTCCTGCTTTTCCCTATCCTTCCTCTTCTCCTTCTTCTTGCCTCCCCCGAATATCCCCCTCCTCCTCTTCTCCTCCCCCTCCTTGGCCATCCTCTTCAGACTCCCGGTGGTCCCCGCCCCCGCTCCCGCCCCCGCTTCGCTACTGGCGCTGCCCCTCCGTCCCCATCCTCCTTTGCCCCTCCCGTCCAAAGTGGCGCTGCGTCCTGTGGCGGCGTCGGCGTCGGGGGCGTCCTCCAAAATGTTTCTCGCCCTGGTGAGCACAAAAAAGGCCGAAAGGCTGAACGCTCGTACGATGCCACCTCCATTATAGCCCAATTTGTTGCATTCGTTTCCCCCAGTGAATGGATAGGTGTGACCGTGCTAGTTGCTGGAAGCACCGAGGTTTAATGGAAACCCCAATTTGCCGCACTATTTTTTTTGTTTCCGTATTTTAAAATATTAAATATGCCACCAAAAGCCGGAGGCAAGTCAAAGTGACAGGAACCAAAAGCTTGACGCCATCATTTGCAAAGTGCTTCACATGAAAAGGAGCAGGAACAGCAAACAACCTGCAGACTGAGGAGAGTGCCTTTAGAAAACGGTTCTTTCTGCCCTCACTCTCACCCACCTTGCAACGATGACCCTGTCCCCCGCCTCCACCTTGACCCCGAACTCTTCATCCTTCTTCTCCCGATCCCCCATCTGCTCCTGCTTCTCCGCCTCCACCTTCTTCCTCCACCGCTCCGCCCTCCCCCTCCTCGCCGCCGCGTCCGGGCCGCCCTCCTCCTCCTCCTCCAGCCTAAGCTCCTCCAGCAGCGCCGTGCAGGCGTCCGCCACATCCTCAGAAGACGTCGGCTCGTGGCGCAGCCTGCGCGCAACAATTCGTATTTACTTTTTACAGACAAAAAACTGTGCTAAAATATGGGGAAACCAACTGCGCGTTATTTCAAATATGGAGAGAGATTTTTTTTGTAAGGGAGGTAGTGTGTGTGTGTGTGTGTGTGTCACTGTGGTCATATTTAGAAGCAAATTCAGATATTTAAGGCCATTTTTTGTTCCTCAGGAATTTTTGAGTTAAATTTTCATTCCTTTTTGGCAATGCTATGTGTCTTTCATAAACTTAATTCTGCTTAAAAAACTTTTTTCGCCATCGAGATCCGCGATTTGCGACTAAATATAATTAGAACAGTTTAAGGTTGTCACCTGTCACGTAACTCTTGCAAAGTGCAACAGAAGGATAAAAAAAATTACTTCATGCTTTTTCCAACCAACCTACGCGAAATAATTGGACAAAGGGGAAATTTAAAAACGTCACTCACTTGATGAGCAGCGGCCCTACGTTTAGCGCCGCTACCTCCTCCTTGTTGACGATGGATGCCCTTGCGAGAATGGCAAGGGCGCCGATGGAGGTCTCCTTGACGTCGTTGAGGTCCACCCCGCCCACCATCGAGGCCGTGCTGCCCGTCTGAAGGGTGGCCGAGCGGTGCAGGGAGTGGCGAGACTGTCGGGAGGCGATGGCGCCGGAGGAGGAGGACGGAGAGGCAGAGGCAGCAGAGGACATGGCCTCAAGGTGCTGGAGAGCAGAAATGAAACGATTGGATATACAGTATAGGGCGGAGCTGATAGTTGCAACCTAAGAAGGAGCAACCGCAGCGGCATCACATCATTACCAATCCCACGAACTACCCTATCCTCTATCAACGACAATAAAAGGATTTGGATCCAAGGGACATTAAGGGATTTGGATCTAGTAGCAGCAGGTCTTTCGCCTCCAACAGAAACACCGTTCTACGCACCTTCCTGTCCTCCTTGGCCGCTAGGGCGAGCACCTGCCCAAGCCTGGGGATGACCTTGTGCCTGACCAGCTGATCGTGGTTTTCCTCGTCCGCCGCCAGGTTCCTCACCAGCCCGCAGCTGGCCTTCACCAGCGCCCAGCTGATCTCGCCTTTGTTCCTCTGCCAGCTGAGCCCCATCTGGTGAAGTGCCAGCTCCAGCCCGCCAAGGTCGCGCATCTCCTTCTGCACCGAGGACACCTCACGGTGCTTCGAAGTCAGGTGGCGGAGGGTGCACAAAAGGGGCTCGAGGGTGTCCTCGCTGCAAGGAATAAAACTAATTACGAAGCGAAATGAAACCATGTCGAGGAAAGAAAACCGCTCAAAAAGAATTTTTTTAGCATGTCAAATTCCGCCCCCTTCGCTAGATTAGTACCTCTCCGTTTTCCTGACCGTCTGCAGCAGTATGTCTACTCCTCCCGCGTAGAAAATGGCCTCCTTGAGCCTGGGCTTGTCCGAGCTGAGGTTGCCGAATATCCCCGCGGCGTACTCAACCGTCTCGGGGTCGCCTGGGCGCCGCAGGAACTGAAGCAGGTAGGAGATCATCGTGCTGTCGCAGGGCTGTGGGGAAAAAAATTCGTTTGAATTCGAATTCAGTTTGGGAAAAAAAGTTTTCAATTACGAAGTCGGCCTCGGCGTCTGAGAGATTCCTCAGCGTGGTGATGTAGTTCTGGAAGAGCTTCTGGTCGTCTGTGCCCAGTCGCTTCACCATGTGGTCGAAGCCGCCGGACTCGACGATCTGCTCCTTGTTGCGGGACTCGGTGGAGAGAACTGGTAAATAATGTGCATTTAAAATGCGTCCGAATGCACGCTCATATTTTCGTACCCTTTAACAGCCTGCTGGAGGTCCACAGCAGCTTGTCCTCCTTTGCCTTCTCGAACACGGCTACGACCTCCCTTGGCCCTCCGCTGTTCCAGATGGCCAGCTTTGCCTCTGCGTCACCGAAGGCCAGGAGGTGCAAGCAATCGCACACCACGGCCAGGAATCGCGGGTCTCGCCCCCACTTGGAGAGGAGGGGCACCATGCGCTGGATGCCGCCAGCCATGCGGACGGCCAGCTTGGAGCCCTCCTGGTAGTTGAGCAGGCCGTGAAGGGTGGAGATGGCGTAGTTAACAACCTACGTATTATTTATTCGGGAAAAGTATATTTGTGAGGGAAATAAAGAAGATGATAATTTTTCAAAGCCCTCGCTCGCCTTCTCCGCTGGCGCCGCCAGCAGCTTGACTAGCAGCTCGATGCCGCCGGTCTTGAACACAGTGAGCCTCCCGTGCTCGTGTCGGCCCAGCAGCAACAGCGCCGATGCCACAGCCTCCTTCACGCGGATGTCGTTCTTGGTCTCGCCAGGCGAACCTGAAGCAAGAAAGCCATTTCCAACAAGGTAAAACAGCATTAACAAATTTACATTTTTAATTTTCAACTTGGTACCTGCTGCCTTGAGGAGAGCTGCGACCATCTGCGGGCTCCTAGCAATAACGTGGCAGGCAGCCTCGCTCTTGACGAGATCGCTGGTCAGCTCGGCAGCGTTGCGAACGACATCGCTGCAAGATGAAGACATACATATGCAATCATTTCTGATCAACCGAGTGAGGGAGTCTTGTAGTAGTACCTATCGTCGTCAGCCAGCAGCTTGCATATCTGCGGAATGAACTTCTCCGCAAAGTCTGCGTCCAGCGCGTAGGCCACGATGTCTGCGATGGCGTCTTTCAATTCCCTAGCTGCAGGGGCCAGGCTCATGACAGCGGATTCCTACTTACAACAAGAAAAAAAACATCGTAGGATATATTTCTCAACAACCATAATTTGTTTTTTTTGCCTGCAGCCTCCCGTCTGGCCCTACCGCCGTGGTGTAGGCAGCGCTAAGTATCTCCTCGTCCGCCGCCGCCTCAGACTCGAAAGTCTCCGGGTACAGAGCGGCGCGAACCCGTCGGGAACGGCTGGCAGTAAGTTTCTTGTTGATTGCTGAATAATGTTTCGATTTTTTTAATCAACAAAAATCGGAAAGGGAAATTACAGTGATCAATAAAGAAAGTCAATTTACCTTCGACTTCATTGTTTGTGAAGAGCCTGAGAGGAAAGTTTGGGTCCCTGAAGGGGAGGTCAAAGTCGTCGTAGCTTTCCTCGT
>JAAUYB010159289.1_pt1 | contig 12034 bp, 12 predicted proteins | sample 7278071 | NCBI WGS metagenome assembly JAAUYB01 (sample SAMN14350121, study PRJNA611818) | marine sediment metagenome | isolation source: surface marine sediment (1.8m) | place: French Polynesia: Moorea | collected 2018-08 | reverse complement strand
TGGGGGAAGAAGTCGTGAGACAATTCGAATCCGGTCAGATTGCCCAGGATCGCGCGGTGGGCCACCAGGGCGCCCTTGGGTGGGCCGGTGGTGCCGGAGGTGTAGATTAGAAGGGCGGGATCGTCCGCCCGGGTGCGGATGCCCGGAGGCCGGTCTGAGCCCCTTTCAAGCACCTGCCAGAATTCCATTTGCGGATCGCCGCAGCGCACCCCAATAACCTGTTTGAGTTCGGGAAGTTCGGGCTGCAGTTCCTGGATGGCGTCCAACTGCGCGGCATCGGTGATGACGACGGCGGCACCGCTGTCCTCAAGCCGGTAGGACAATGCATCGGGACCGAAAAGAATCGACAGGGGCAGAGCGATGGCGCCGATCTTATAGCAGGCCAGATGGGCCAGGGCGGTCTCCACGCGCTGCGAGAGAATGATGGCCACGCGATCCTGCGATTTCACGCCCAGGCCCGTCAACGCATTGGCCAGGCGGTTGGACAGCGCTTTGATCTGACCAAAGGTATACACGGCCTTGTCCCTGAACTGGTTTTCACAGAAAAGGGCCGGCCGGTCGTTGTGATCAGTGTGTCGATCGCAGACCTCCTCGGCGATATTGAGCACTTCCGGGATTTGCCATTGGAAAGTTTGCCGCAGTCGCTCGAAATCGGTGACGCTGTCGTCGATGAGGCGCATAACGGGTTCCCCTGTGAGAGGTTAAGTTTAAACACGGTGTTTTCTTGAAAACGCCCAGGAAGGCCTTTAAAGATCAGGCGGCTGGTCTAATCCTCAGGGTTCTCAATAACGATATCAACGGCACCGGCCGGGCAAATCGTATAGCAATCGCCGCATACATCACACTTGGCGGGGTCGATAACATACGCCTCGTCTTTTTGGTAAATGGCTTTGAATGAGCAGTTTTCCTGGCATTCTCCACAGGCCGAGCAGTCTTCGTTGATGCGCATGCCCCTTTCCGGAATTGGCTGGCCGCCAAAGCTGAAGCCGGTGCGCAGCAGTTTATGCGGGCGGTGCTCCATTTCGAAGTCGAAATCATACACCTCCCCCCAGGCACGATACAGGCAAAAGGTGGTCATGGCGGGGTATTTTTGAATGTCCTTGACACCGAGCATAAACATTTCTTCGGTGGTGGCTTTTTTCTGGAGGGTTTCGAAGGGGATTTCCCTGATCTCCCCGGTGGCGCGGATGGTGTAGCCCGGGGCGAAATAGGGCATGCCCTCGTTGTCGTGGCTCACGGAGGTTTGGGGAAACATGCCGCAGATGGAAACCCTCCCGTTCTGTTTGAGCTGGGCATAAAAGGGCTTGGTGATCATGGTGCGGAAATACAAGCCTTCATGGTCGTAGGCAAACAGGTGCGCAATACGCGTCTGGGGGTAGCCGTGGTCAATGGTCGCAAAGGTAAGGCAGCCGATTTGATCGAACTTGGCATAAATTTCTGCAATCTTCATAACGCCGTGCTCCTTTGAGTTCACAATGGGATATACTCTACGCGCATCAAACCCGGGGAGGGATAAGACCATGCGGTTTCCGTCCCGGTTTTAGGCCCGCCACCCGATCAGTACAATTAGCCCTCTCCGGCCGGATGCGGGTTAGCGCTTAGGAGTTTGTCAACCGTCTCCAGCAGCAGGGGTTGCGCAAGGATATTGGCCTCGACGCTGGAATGCGACCATTTATCACGATACAGAAAGATGCCCTTGTCGTCGAAAAATCGACATATTTCACCCGGACAAAATAAGTCAAAAAGATCTAACACCGCGAAGTTGGAAAATTTTTGCTGTAATTCCAGCAGGGTTTCGTGAAAAAGGCGACGACGCCTCAGGCTTTCCTCCCTTGTATAGTACTTGCATGGTGGATCGTTTTGAAAATGCCACCACTGAGGCATGGCCGTGTCAGGGGTACAGCCGGATTCGCGCATAAAGGGATTTCCGCTTTGATAAATGACCCCAATACCGCGTTGGGCCATTGCCTGTATAATGCGCTCAAGTCCTTTGCGGAGAACCCTTATTTTTTGTTTCGATCGCTGGGTGTGTTTCGGCGGTGAAAACCCCGCGCCGTCATTTACCATCAATAGCACATCACCAGGTTGTAGCTGGTCGATCAGAGAAGGTATCACCGAAGTCCAGTAATAGTTATTGGCTTTATCAAAGATGCCTTGATTCTTGATTTCGGGTACCTCTGACGCTCCCCACGAAGATGTAACGGTGACCGAACCGCGTTTCGCATGAACCAGAATGAGGTACATATCGATTTCCGCGGCACTGAACGAGTTCCCAATCACGAGGAAACGTCTCTTGGCTGACATAAATGAACCAAAGGTGCAATCCTCCGGGCGAATAACCTTACCGACATCATCATTCGATGACAAGACGCACCGATTGCCCTCCCAGGTGTCATCAAGAAAGACTTGGCGGTCATCAAGCGTCTGCACACCCTTTTTAATGAGTGGGGCGATATTTCCGGTATACAGGTAGCCCTGCTGGTGAAAGGTTGCGGCCACTAACAAAATTGCAGCAGCCAAGCCCAGTGCACAGGTGACCGAATGCCCGACCGCTCCTAGGCGGATATTACCAATCTTCAGCACGGGCCATTCAGATGCGCGAAGCGGTTTTTCAACCAATTGATACGATAACACCGACAAAATAAAAATCGTCGCCAATTGAAAGGGTATCGTCCGGGAATCGATCCCAATCGTCAACCGGCTGATGGTCAGCACACTCCAGTGCCATAGGTAGAGTGAATAGGAAATCACCCCTAAAAACACCAGTGGTTTGAGTGTCATCAGACCATAGGCAAGCGTGGCCGGACGAATGCTACAAATAAAGACAACCGTCAGGATGACAACGGCAAATGTGCCAAGCCCCGGGTAGGATGTTGATCGCGGTAGGAAAAGGACCACAATAACGGCCACCAGGGCGAAAAACGTGATATGCCGTGTAAACCGATGATGTGTGATCGTGGTGTTTCGATGTTTCGATAGCGCCAGGCATCCGATTGCGCCTACGGCGAGTTCCCAGAAGCGCGACGGCATAAGATAAAACGCCATAATAGGATTCTGGTTGTTCAGCCAAATATAAGAAACAAGTGAAGCAATCGCCGTCATCCAAATAATCAGCGTAAAGTTGCGAACCCCATCGCTTCGTTTTTGGGAGAGACCGCTCAACCACAGGATAAAAGGAAAAACAAGGTAGAATTGCGCTTCGACACTCAGAGACCAGGTATGCGTGAAAGGATTGAGTAGCGCGGATGAACCGAAATAATCCGTGGCATGCCGCAGGAGATAAAAGTTGGAAAGACCAAAAAGAGCGGTCACGCCCGTGCGGATGGATGCCTTCGTGAGTGTGGCATCCGGGGAAGATACGGCAAATACGGCTAATGCGGTTAGCGCGATACACACAAACAGGGCGGGAATTAAGCGCTTGACCCGTCGCGTGTAGAATCCCAAGATATAACCGCCAAAGCTGCAATGCGGCCGTTTGATGAGGGATTGGGTAATGACAAATCCTGATATAACGTAGAATATATCGACGCCCAGATGGCCTTGGGGCAGAAGGGTCCTGTCGATGTGATGGACAATCACCGCCATTACGGCAATGGCTCTTAAACCATCGATTTCAGTTCGGTACATATCTTATTTTGTGTAATACCCAAGAAATCCACAGCAGATCGCTGTCACATAAAATACGCATATATTCCACATAAACGGTGCTTTTTCGTCGGAGTTGGCCTAACCTGGCCTCGAGCTCATGGCCTTTTTCAACAGCCTCTTAGATCCCGCGCACGTCACATAAAATTCTGAAAAAATTCACCGTAGTTAATGTCTGGAATAAAGTTGTAGGGTGGATAAAAATGACCATGCCGCGAATACAACCCGAAAACAAAGGTAAATGGCTTGGTATAGATGTTCGTCGGGGGTACTTTATCCCATTCGATGGGAACCGCGTTGTCAATGCTGCGCTGAATCATGTCTATGGAAAGCGGTTGTTTGTTATTATCGATTGAAACCCATGGCGCGTTGGAGTCGACAATTAACCATCCATTATGGGTCAAAACCTCCGTTACCGCGTGCGATACGACACCCGGTGTAACCAGAGAGATAATTGCGGCGCCTGTTTCTTCCGTGGAATAGATGGCAACATGCCGGGTCTCGAAGCCGGAAAACCGAAGGGTTTTCTCGATAACCCTGCTGCGGTCGTAACACCAACCCGTTCTTGCCGTATACAACTCTTTTGGTTCCCTCTTCTGACCAAATGGCAGACCTTTATTCCGAGGCGCTATATGCTGTACCGAACGTTGAACCGAAGTAATATAGGCTAACTCATCGCTATACGAAGGATTATCTGGTAAAGGGACGATAGCACTCAAATATAGAGGAATATATCGCCTGTCTTCCTTCGTCAGGGAATTATCAACAGCATGGAAAGGCAATACAAACGCTGCAATCGTAATGAGCGCCGCTATCGATATAAGCACGTAATGTTTTTTCGTTACTTTCATGGCGAAAACAATTGGGGCTACGATGAAACGCACGACATGCCGTGGATCAAATTCCCTTTCGCGGGGATTGCATTTAGAGAGCGCGCAATCAATACCCCAAATCGCGTTCGGGGGCAAGGTGCGGACGGGTTGTAATATCCCTTTATATCACTGGATATGTTCAACCGAATGCCGATCGCACCTCAAGATGCGGGCTTCAAAGCGCTCTAGTGCTGAGAGGGGGGGTCTGAATTATTGGCCGGTTTTTTTTCGGCGCCAATTCGCATACGGCCCCTCTTCCCTGGAGGGGCAATGATCACCGTTCCATTGCCAATTCACAACCTGGCCCTGCGCGTTGACTTCCAGGCGTCTTTGGCAATTATCATATTTTGGGCCGCCGCCCATTGTGGTTGATCCCGTCGATCCAATGCGACTGGAGATACCCAATGTTCTCACCGTGATTTCTGGCGTAGTAGCGGCGACCGGATGGTTCCAGACGTAAATCTTGTTTCCGTTAGATTCGCGCATCTCATCGGGTTTCCCCCATTGTGCCACGACCTCGCCGACATCCGAATCGACCCAGGAGGACATAATGCCATTCATGGTCTGGGTGGTTGAGCAACCTGCCGTTAGAACAATTAAGAAAATAGCTAGAATTCCAAGTCTGGCGTCCATTTCCATCTACTCGAATGCATGGATATCCTCGCGCACGCCCCTGATCATCGTCGCCATCGAAGATACCCTGTTGATCTTGTAATGAATGACCCCAAAAGAGGATTTTGCCGTTTGTGAAACAAGGCCTAAAGCCAAAGCCAGGAGCTTCCCGATTATCCGAGTGAATTTCATCCCGCAGAGTGGGAGGTCTTAGGTAGCCTCCCAGAGGGGGGCGTATCAATCTGTTTTATTGCACCCCAGCAAGCCTCAGCGCTTCTTCGACAGACAAATGCCCAAGCAAACGCGTGTTCAGCGAGTGCCAGGATCCGGAGATCTTCTGTCGCTCCAATTCCCGCCGGGAATTCATCATACCAAACCAATCGACTCCCCCGATAAACTGGGTAACTTCGGAAAACTGTTCGGGAAAACGAACGACAGCACCCAAGGTTACGACCTGTAAATCCCGGGGAATATCCTGTTTCTTCAAAGTGCATAATGAAGCCAGCCCTTCAAGCGCATTTTCGATGACGTAGTTGCCCTTGCTGTGTCCCACCAACAATTTGATTTTGGTGCGCAGATGATACAAGGTAAGCAATAAGGCCAATGAGTCAGGGCTGCCGAACACAAAGCGATCCATAACAAAATCGTCAATGTTTTTATCCTTCACAAGGGACCGGTAGGAGTCATCGTCCCAAACGTGGTCTTTCATTTCAAGCGCATCAAACATTTTGGCGAAGCCATCCCTGATGCTATTTTTGAATCCGAGGACAAACCATCCGCCCAAAGCCTCCGAAAGTACATCGGCAAGGCCAAACCCGGATACGACCCCGGCCACAGGGCGATTGATGCTATCGGCTACATTTCGCGCCAAGGCCGCTGTTCCCAGGGCAGAGCTGCCCACGCCGGCCACGACGATGGTATCGATTGCGTTGGCATCGGTTTCGCGTTGTGCGGATATGAATTCCAACGACGTGAGCTTGGTGATCTCGCGGTTGTCGGCTTGTGGGGGTACGATCAGGATAGACCCCTCAGGATTGGCACTCGCCGAAAGCCCGGCTTTCTCGTCGGCCGTCAAGGCACTGACATCGTAAAATACAAAATCCAAAGTTGTGTTAAGCGCACGTCCTGCACCGACCAACAGGTTTCTCTGCTGCTGTGCAATGGTTTGCATTTCTTCACCTCCTTATGGCTTTTGTCTGAAATAGGAACAAACTTGCCGAGCGCTTCGCATCACCGGTAGGAGACGGTGAGCAAATGAATTGCCTGTCTGGGTTGATGCGCTTGATAGCGGGCGGCTGGGTTGCAGCTGGTTAGAAGTGGTTTCAAGACCCCTTCTAACGTCCAATAGCTGTGTTCCCAGCGCTGCTGGATTCAGCGCCGATTTTATTAATTAACGGTGCTTCGCAGGCTTCTTCTGGGCCGCAGCGCAGGGCCCCCACCCCGCGCTACGGCGTACATATTATTGAATATGCTCCGCTTTCTCATGTGTTCCACACGACGCCCTTGGTGTCCTGCGCCTTGCTCTTTAACCCGATCAGAGGTTTTGAAACCATTTCTAGCTGCGGACTCTTTTCGTTTTGGATATATTTTGACAGTTTTGCGACCTGAATGCCCTATCCGGCAACATCATCAACCTGCATCATGACCCGGCCCGCCGAAACCATCATCACGTGTAATTGCACCGCGCCAACCTCAGCATCCGAAATATCTTTTTCCCTGGCCACGCCACGCAGGTTTTCCATTCAAGGATAGCAGCCAAAGGCCATGGCGGCGGCCATCTTGATCAAATGGGACGTTTTTGCATCAAGAGTGCCTTCAGCCTCAACGGATTGGTGGAAGTCGGCAAATACCTTCCTTTGATTTGCGGATAACATCGATTTATCCTTTCTTGAAATAATCGGGAATTATAAGCCCTTCCGGGACCTTATCAGCTCCTTCCAACCGTTGGAACGCCGCAAGGTTGGATCTCCGAGGACTACGTTAGTGGCAAAATGAAACTCGCGGCTGGCGGACCACGGGTCTATCAAAGGTAGATTGACATGACCGAGAATGGCATCGCCGAACGCCTCGTCGGCAGCTAGGGCCGTTGCAATATTAAGCCCGAAGAATCCGTCTGAATTGGCCCCCAACCCACCCGAGTTGTTGGTGGACCCTCTTGCAATCAGGAGCCGTCTCGCTCGAAAAGCATGATTTTTGGCAAAGTAACGGTTGATTGCTGCTGCCGTCTGCGTCAAATCACCCTTGTACCTCGGCAGTACACCGACCCAGATCTCCCAGTCGACGGCGCCCGTGTGCTGATCGTACGAGTGCACGTGCCCGCCTGGAGAAGTGTAAGTGGGAGATTTCGCGAACACCCCATCGCGGTCGGCATAGGACTGAAAGCTTATTGCTTCTTCGGTGCGGTTAGGAATCCTCGGGTTTTCTACATGTAAGGTGACCCATTGATAGGCGAGGGGCATGTCACCGATCATGATCCTCAGAATCTACCTATCCAAACATACGGTTGGCAGATATTTCCCCTCATCCACTTTTCAACCTCCGATTGTCTCTAAATGTGTTTTGCATCCGCCAGGTGTCTATTCCGGAAACATCCTTGCGTTGTCTTCTTGGCGCCGTCTAATGACCATGTCTCATTTAGATGCGGACAGGCCGCAAGGTAAGAAGACCTTCTATAAGCGCTGAACCACACCGCGTGTTCATGACAATAGACGCCTGTTGCCCGCAATCGCATCTAACTTGCTGGCGAACGGCTTAACTTGGTTAATTATGTTGCGATCTCATTTTAACAGGGCCGTTTAGTTTTTATGATACGCCGACATTGTCCATATTTTTCGCATCCTTCGGGCCGGGCCAGAAATGCGGGTTCCAGGCGACTTCCCAGAGGTGGCCGTCCGGGTCGGCGAAGTAGCCTGAATAGCCGCCCCAGAACACATCCTGCGCGGGTTTGATGATCCGGGCGCCGGCGTTTTTGGCCTCGATCATGACTTGATCCACTTCGCGTTTGCTGGCTGTGTTGTGGGCGAGAGTAACACCGCGAAATCCGCTTCCGGCAGCCGGCACTTCCGCATCCTGGGCAAGATCATCCCAGGGATAGAGGGCCAGCCAGGTTCCAGCAAGCTGAAAGAAGGCAATGTGGCCCTCGAACGGCATGCGCGGCAGACCGAGTCCCTGTTCATAGAATTGAATGGATCGTTTTAGGTTTTTGACGCCCAGCGTGATGATATTGATTTGTGGCTTCATGGCATCTCCAATTGGGTCCGCCATTGCATATTTGATCTGGCAGGAGGTTAACGATCTGCTTTGCGATCGGGATCCGACTTGGCCAGTTGGTCTTGCAGCCATTGCTGTGCGCTGGCGCGGTCGCGAAACAGCCCTGTTAAAAAACCGCGTTCGCCCACATGGGCCTGATACATTCGGGTGATGCCGTACTGCAGATCCGTTGTGCAAACAAAGGCCACGATCATATGGGGGTTGGTCATGGCGGCCTCGATGTCCTGTGCGGCGATTTTTTCGATCTCTTCATTACTGACCTGAAAATCGGTACAGTTCGTGCGGTCGATGAGCTGGTATCTCAGCTTCGCAAAGGCCTCGTGGCGATACACCCTATCATTGGCCTCGACAATCTCGTCTCCCGTCACAAGCTCTTGGGCAATAATCTCGACGCCCAAACCGCCCTCTACAAATAATATGTCGATCGGCATATTTTAAACCCAATCCAGATTAAGACCTAATGTTTATGTCGCGCTGGAGGCGGATGAGAAGCAAATGCGATTTGATCCCCGGCCACCCCCAGCCCTTGGATCGCTGGCTTTCATCGATTAGGCTTATCCGATGATCCGATGCTAACACGGCCTGCTCCGGCGGGCCGGGCAACACTTCGCCATGCAAAGGCACGGAATCAAGTTGTAACCGCTTGCGCGGTCCTGCGGGGTTTGCCGGCTCTATAAAGAAGACTTGCAAAAGGCAATCGGAATTACCTTAAAAAATTAACCTAATACGCGGTGCGGCGCGAATCAAGTCGGCAGCGGCGACGGTCAGATACCCTGCCTTTCCAGCCGCTGCCGGCCGATACGCATGGGCAGGTAGGCGGCGGCGATGCACAGGACTAAACAAATTAGGCCGGCGGTGGTCGACCAGGCCGGCCAGTGAGGCGGCAAGGGGCGGCCCCTGAGCTGGGCCATGAAATAGTGGTAGACGGGGCCGGCCTGCAGGGTCAGGGCGGCCCCGATGAAGGCGGTGCTGAAGAGCATGAACAACAGGCCGTCGAAGCCGGTGACGGCTTGGGCCGGATTCTCGGTGCGAAAGTTGGGGTTGAGGGCCCCCAGGCCAATCCCCAGGGCCACGATGCCGGGCACCATGGCGAAGACGGTCGTAACCGAGAGCCCCATCATGAAGGGGGTTACGTCCAACAGCAGGTTGGTGACGACGATCAGCGTTTCGGTGAGCACCAGGAGCGGCAGGTAGTAAATCCCGAACTTGATCCACAGAAAAGTCCGGATCGAAATCGGGGCCACCTTGACGGTCCAGAAGGCCTCGCGCTCGGTGCACACAGCCGGAAAGGCAAAGCGGGCGGTGATCGCCGTCAACACGAACAGCGCTAGACCCATATTCAGGAAGGCCAGCAGGTTCTGGAGATAGACGGTGGGCAGGGGGGACTTCTCCAGGGGCAATACCTTGAAGTTGTAGACGTAGATCACCACCAGGGCCAGGATCAGGAAGATCTGGGACCACTGGGTCTGGTCGCGCCAGAAGGTCTTGATTTCCTTGGCCAGCAGCGCCCGCACCGGCCCGGACCAGTTGGTGCACCACCGGGGGCGATCGGAGCGGTTCCCGCGGCGGATGCGGATAGACCCGGTCTGAGAGCGGGAGTAGCCGCGGTAGTAGAGGAAGTCGGCGGCGATCAGGCCGATGAAGAGCAATGTGGCCGTCCCGCTCCACAACAGGGCCAGATCCATCAGGCCCCTTTGCGGTGTTCCCTCCAGGGCGGCCTGGAGGGCATCGAAGGCCCAGGTGGAGGGCAGCCAGGGTGACGCCGGGGTCTGCAGGGCTGCCACATAGGCCAGGACGCTGTCGAAGACTTCCGGGTCCACGAGCTGTTCGGGCCGCGCCATCCGCAAGGCCAGGTAGACGGCCACGAAAGCCAGGAGCCCCAGCATGACGAAGATGTTCTTCATGCGGTTGGCCGGAATCACGATGACAGCCCCCATTACCACGAGGGCGCTGAACGCGGCGGCCAGGAGGGCCAAGGGCAGCAAGGCCGCCGCCAGCATGCCGCCGTAGATGAGTCCCTGATCAAAGACCACGCCGTAGGCCAGGAAAACGGGGAGGGTAAAGGCCACCACCATCCAGGAGCCGTCGAAGCAGATCTCCATCCAGCGCGCCAGGAAGATCCGCCAGGCCGGCACCGGCAGGGCGTGCACCAGGGGCAGATCGCGGGACAGGTAGAGTTTGGCGAGGGCGGTCAGAATATCGCTGAAGACCAGGAGCGCCAGGGAAGTGACCAGGAGCATGTTGAGCAGCTTGAAGTTAAGCAGGGTGCCAATTTCCTCGATCGTGGCAAAGTGGGCAAGTACCCGCAGGGCCACCATGAAGATGCCGACCCACAGTGCGCCGGCCACGGCGGTGATGATCGCCAGGCGCACGTGGCGGCGGGCGCTGCCTGCGGGGCGTCGGTGTACCACCGGCCACAGGCGTGGTTTGACCAGGTCGAAGACGGCGCTCACGCGTCGCTTCCTGGGGCGTTTTGCGCCGCGGCTTCGGTGAGGTTGAGAAAGACGGCTTCGAGGTCCGGGGCGCCGCCGCGCACCTCGCGGCGCAGGTCCTCCAGAGTGCCCTGGGCGATCATTTGCCCACGGTGGATGATACCGATGCGATCGCAGATGTCCTCGGCCACGGCCAGGGTGTGGGTGGACATGAAGAAGGTCACGCCCCGGGTGGCCAAGTCGCGGAACATGTCCTTGACCATGCGAATGGCCACCGGATCGAGCCCCACCATGGGTTCGTCCACCACGATGACTTCGGGGTCGTGGAGCAGGGCCGCACACATGATCAGGCGCTGCTTCATGCCGTGGGAGAAGGCTTCGATGAGCTCGTCGGCCCAGTCGGCCAGCGCGAAGCGCTCCAGCAGGTCCATGGCGCGGACGTGCAGCCGGCCGTGGTTGACGCGGTAGACATCGGCGGTGAACTGCATGAACTCCATGGCGGTGAGCTTTTCGTAGAGAAAGGGCCGGTCGGGGATGAAGCCGATTTTGTGCTTGGCCGCCACGGGCTGGCGGGCCATGTCGAGTCCGGCAATCCGGATGCGGCCCCGGGTGGGGGCCAGGATGCCGCCGATCATCTTGATCGTCGTGGTTTTGCCGGCCCCGTTGGGTCCGATGAAACCGAAGAGTTCGCCGCGGGGGACGGTGAGGTCGAGCTGGCGGACCGCAATATGCGGGCCATAATGTTTGGCGACGCCGATAAGTTCGATCATGGGGTTACGATGCGCGCTCCGCTTCTAAGATGGTGATGGCCAGCCGGCCGATCATGGGCAGGATGTCCATCTGTTCGGACAGGTCGCCACGGGCCAGCCGGATGTGGGTGACATCGGCCGGTATTTGCCCCATGAGGGCATCCACCGTAACCCACCGACCGAGGTAGACCCGGTTCCAGGCATGGTAGTAAAAACGGCCCTGCTGGTAAACCAGTCCGGCCTCGATTTGGGTCGGGATGCCGGCGGCCCGCGCCAGGGCGGCCAACAGCACGGCGTGTTCGTTGCAGTCGCCCATACGCTGCGTCAGGGTATTGACGGCATCCGGAAGCGAGAGCACCGGGCGTTTTTCGATATGGGCGGCCATCCAATCCATGATGGCCTGAATCGCGGCCCGGGGGCTGGTCGTTTTTGCGGTCAGATCGGCCGCCAAGGC
>JAAUYB010004202.1_pt1 | contig 12041 bp, 9 predicted proteins | sample 7278071 | NCBI WGS metagenome assembly JAAUYB01 (sample SAMN14350121, study PRJNA611818) | marine sediment metagenome | isolation source: surface marine sediment (1.8m) | place: French Polynesia: Moorea | collected 2018-08 | reverse complement strand
GCGCAGGGTTGATTTTGATGAAAACACAATAACTTTTGGTCTGCGCCATAACCCACCCTTTTAGGTATGTAGTCTATTATACTTTTTGCACCACACTGTCGGGAGAGCCGTAAAGATAGCATTGATCCCGTAACAACCTCACCTCCTATTCCCATTTCACAGATTACAAAATTAAAAGATTATCCCTATCTGTAAAAGATTAATTAATTGGAAGTTTGATTATGTTTTTCGGCTGCTAATTTCGGGTTTAAATAAAGATTTTGTAGCAAAACTCCCGCCCCTGCAACCCAAGGAGGAAGAATTAAAGCACCTAAAATTCCTAATAGTTGAACCCCACTTAAAACAGCTAATAATTGATATAATGGGGGAACATTTACCGATGAACCGACCAATAAGGGATCAAGAACATAAGTCTCTACATTTTGAATAATAACAAATAATAAGAGTACCCAAAGAAATAGCCATCCTCCTTGAGCAACTGCTACAATTAAAGCAGGAATAGAACCTAAAACCGGACCAAAGAAAGGGATTAAATTAGTGATTCCGGCAATGGTTCCTAACCCTAGGGCAAACTCTCCAATGCCCAAAAATTTTAAGCCTAAACTAACAGCTAACCCCAAAATAAAAGAAACTAATAATCTTCCTTGAATATAACCCCCCATTCTTTGACTAACAGGGATAACTTGAGCTTTTAACTTTTGATCCCAAGGGACAGGAAACAAGCTAACAATACCGTTAATTAATTTCTGAGAACCTGATAACATATAACCAGATAATAGGATGGCTAAAACTACATTTAAAACCCCTCCTACAATACCTCTTGTTAACCCACTAACCCCAATTAATAATTGTTGACTTGAGCGAAATGTCCAAGAAACTATGGATTGTAAATTAAATTGTTTATTGATAAACTCAAGGATTTCTGGTTCTGTAAAACCTTTTTCTGTCATAAAAATTTGTATTTGTGTTCCCAAAATATCTATATATCCTGGTAATTTTTCTAGTAAATTTTGAATTTGAGTAATAATTGTTGGTCCTAATAATAAGCCAATTCCTGTTAACAGTAATAGCAACATTAAATAGACAAAAATGACTGAAAACCAGCGAGGAAGTCCTATACCTTCAACACTTTGTACCAAGGGACTAAGGGTAGATGCGATAACAATGGCAATCATTAAAATCACAATTAATCCTTTCAGTTGCCACAATAATAATAGTAAAAATGCAGCACTGCCAATGATTAGTAAATTAGAAAGAGAAAGGGCAATTTTTTGTTTAGCAATCATAATTAATAATATCAATAGGCTCTAATTTTTCTGCGGGAGTAAAGTTAAAAATTCGAGAATAAAAATAGAATTCGGCATCTATAGCACGTTTAATATTTTCAGCGCGACGAAATCCATGTTGTTCACCTTCAAAGGGTACATAGGCAACTGGAATTCCCTTCTTTTTAAGAGATTCTACCATCATTTCTGCTTGGTTAGGAGGAACGACTTTATCTTCTAATCCTTGAAAAAATATCACAGGACAATTTAACTTATCGGTAAAATTAATAGGCGATCGCTGTTCATAGATAGCCTTTTCTTCAGGATATTTCCCAATTAAACCATCGAGATAACGGGATTCAAATTTATGGGTATCTTTGGCCAATGATTCTAAATCACTTACCCCATAATAGCTTGCCCCTGCTTTAAATGTATCTCGAAAAGTTAATGCTGCTAAAGTTGTATAACCTCCGGCACTTCCCCCAGAAATTGCTAGGCGATCACCGTCTACTTTTCCTTTGCTCACTAAATATTTAGCCCCATTTATACAGTCATCAACATCTATAATACCCCAATTTTTATCTAACCGTTGACGGTACGCTTTTCCAAACCCTGTACTTCCTCCATAGTTAACATCAAGATAGGCAAACCCTCGACTTGTCCAGTATTGAATTTTTAAGCTAAAACTAGGAGAAGCTGCTGCGGTTGGACCTCCATGACTTTTTACTAATAAAGGAGGTAATTCTCCATCAGTATTTGTATAATCTTTATTACTAGGGGAATAATACCAAGCATAAGCGTTTAAACCGTTTTCTGTGGGAAATTCAATTAATTTTGGTTGAGAAAAGTATCCAGAATTAATATGCATCTTACAGGAACATTTTAAAACATTGGTTTGACTTAAGTTCAAGTCTAAATGAATTACTGCCATAGGTTCTATTGCCGATGATCCGAGGAATACCAGATGTTTTCCATTACTATGAAGAGAGGCAATATTACTGTAAGAAATCTCCAAAATACTTAATTGTTTATCAGATATATTTAAACCCCCTAAATACCATCGTCCATCTTGAGTAAAAGTACAGAAAATTTCATTAGCAGAGGTAAAAGTATATGTGGAAATTCCAAAAACCCAATGAGGATAAGAAAAATCAGCAGTAAAGGGGAAAAGTGGAAGATTACTTATGGTAGATTTATAACAATAAATATTAGACCAACCTGATTGATCACTAGAGTAATATAATTGACCATCGGGAGACCATTTAGGTTCATTAATTGATTCATCTATGTCCCCAGCAACACATTTTATTTCCTCTAAATCACCATCATTATTAACTTTTCCTAGCCATAATCTTGTTCCATCCCAAGGCATATTAGGATGGTTCCAACTAATCCAAGCAAGTTGAGTTCCATCAGGACTTAAACGGGGAGAAGAATAAAAATCATCCCCTGACACAATTGGCTTTATTTCTCCCGTATTAATATCAATAGAAATAATTGTATTTTGACATTCCATTTCCGGTTTACTATGATCTTCACAGATGCTAATTAAACGATTACGATGAGAATCTAATATAAAATCTGCATAACGACATTGATTTTCAGGGGTTAGGGGTTTAGGAGCTTCATTAGGTAATTGTTGATAGAGACGCTGATCTGGGAAATTAACAAAATACACAGTTCCACTAACTACTAAAAAAGACCCCCCCCCATATTCATGAACGCGGGTACGAACATTAAAAGGCTGGGGCGTTACTTCTGTAATTTGACCATCAGGACTGCGTTTAATTAACACATTGCGACCCCCTTCTTGTGGTCTTCCTTCTAACCAATAAATATCATCATCATCAAAAATAACGCCCCCTAAGTTAATACTTTCAGCTACAATTAAATCAGAGGTAATAGGAGATTTCCAAGAACCAAATGGGGCAATAATAGGAGATAACATAGTAATAAATCAAAAATTAAAATACTTTACGCTTCCTAAAACTAGATTAATTTTGGGGGAACGTCAAACCGATAACAACGGTCAATTATAGCGACAATTAAAAAGAAACGCACGGGAGTAGTGACAATGACCAAAATACGGGTAGGATTATTATTTGGGGGACGCTCAGGAGAACATGAGGTTTCTATCAACTCGGCTCAAGCCATTGCCCAAGGGTTACAAGTAGGAGATAATGTCAACCAATATGATGTCCTTCCCTTTTATATCCAAAAAAATGGCGTTTGGACGGCAGGAGACACCGCACAACAGGTTTTAGAAACAAAAACTTCCCTAGCAGTGGAAGATGTCGCGCGATCGCAGTTATGGCAGTTTCCTCCCCAAGTGTATGAAGTTGATGTCTGGTTTCCGGTTTTGCATGGGCCTAATGGGGAAGATGGTACCATTCAAGGGCTATTAACGTTAATGCAGGTTCCCTTTGTGGGCAGTGGGGTGTTAGGATCGGCGGTGGGTATGGATAAAATTGCCATGAAAATGGCCTTTTCTCAAGCCGGACTGCCCCAAGTTAAGTATATGGCCGTTGAGCGATCGCAGGTATGGTCAAACCCTTGTATTTTCCCAAAACTGTGTGATGATATCGAAGCAACTTTAGGATATCCTTGCTTTGTGAAACCGGCCAATTTAGGATCGTCTGTAGGTATTGCTAAAGTGCGATCGCATTCTCATTTAGAAACTGCTTTAGATAATGCGGCCAGTTATGATAGACGCATTGTTATTGAAGCAGGAGTAACCGCCAGGGAGTTAGAATGTGCAGTATTAGGTAATGATAATCCCAAAGCCTCTGTGGTAGGAGAAATTACCTTTGATAGTGATTTTTATGACTATGAAACTAAATACACAGAAGGTAGCTCTCAAGTCCATATTCCTGCCAATTTACCGGAAAATATTGTCACCCAAATTCAAGAAATGGCTATCAAAGCATTTACCACCGTTGATGCGGCCGGATTGGCTAGGGTGGACTTTTTCTATGTAGAAGAAACCCAAGAAATATATCTCAATGAAATTAATACTCTTCCCGGATTTACTAAGTTTAGTATGTATCCTCAGTTATGGACAGCAACAGGGCTAAGTTTTGAAAAATTGGTTAATCAATTAGTTCAATTAGCATTAGAGAAAGTAGGTGCAAATAGCCGTTAATCTCTACCCAAAATCATGCTTTACTAACTATAAACCATGATTTTCAACTCAATTTGATTGAATTAATAATCCTCTGAATCTCCTGTGTTCACTACTAACTGTTCCGAGTTTTCCTGTTCCCCGATTTTAGAAAAAGGGTTATAAAAAAGACTGCCTGTTTGGGGAGGTAAAGTGGGATCTCCTAAAATTTCTGTTAATCCTTTAATTACTCCTGTTAAGGGAATAGCAAGAATTACGCCCAATAAACCTCCAATTTTTGCCCCAACTAATAAGGCAATAAAAATTACAACAGGGGGCAGTCCCGTTAAATTACCCATAATTCTAGGGGCAACTAAATTATCTTTAATTTGTTGAATAATAACAGCAACAACTAATACTTGTACCGCTAACAACCAATTAATAAAAGCTAAAATAATTGTCACAGTTCCAATGCCTAAAGTTGCCCCAATAAAAGGCAAAATTTCCATAACACCAATAAAGACAGCAAAGAGAAGAAAAAAGGGAATTCCTAAGAGACTAAAGGAGATAGTTAAGGTGACGGCCATAAACAGACCTAAGAATAACTGACCGGTAAAAAATCGTTGTAAATTCTTTTCTAATGTGGTAGTTAAAACAGCGCGAATTTGAGGGGAAAAAAAGCTCATTAACCCTTTCCAAATTCTTTCTCCATCTAATAACATATAAAAAGAAATTACTATCAAGACAATTAAATCAATAAACCAATTAAAGGTTCCTAATACTAAACCAAACCCAGTGGAAGCAATATCTTTAGTTTGAGCCTCTATTTTGGTTAGTATTTGTGAGGTTAAGAATTCGAGATCAATGGGCAAATTCTTAGCATTAATTAACCCTTGAGATATCACTAATTGTTGCTGTACTTCTTCTAATAAAGTAGGCAGCTTAATAATTAATTGTTTCCCTTGATTTACCACAGGGGGTAATAAAGTTATTCCCAATAAAATAACAATTAAAATTGCACCTATATAAACAAATGTAGCCGCTAAAGAACGAGGAATAATTGCTTTAAGACCCCGTACAGGATAATTCAATAAAAAGGCAATTAAAGAAGCAGTTAAAATCAGGCTAATCAAGCCACCAATATAACTTAAAGTTTTAACAGTTAACCAACCTGTCACCAAAATAAGTAACCAAGTAATTAGAATTTTTTGGGGACGAGATAACCAATAATTCATGAGTTATTTTTAATCGTTAACAATGGATTTTTCTGATGATACATCCCTAACTAAAGAAGTTATATAAGCATTAAAATTAGCACTTGTTAGGGCATCAATTACTGATGTTTCACTTTCTACCCAATAATCTTTTCCTAAGCGAATTAATTGCCTATTTGTTCCAGTTCCTACAATAGCAATAATAGGAACTTTTGCTTTAATTTTATCCCTTGAATGTTCTTGAAGTATGGCTTTTAGACTATGATGAGCAACCTGATTAATTGCTTGTTCAAAACTCAATTTAACCATTACCATTCTCACTGTTTCCACAGGTTCAGCATCATCTATAATTAGCTGCACTTTATCCTCTCGATAATCAATTTTACCCCAAATAATTAAGCGAGAACCTTCTACTAAAAATTCTTTAATTCTTGCATAAATATCAGAAAAAACAATTCCGTCCACTGCTGCACTTTCATCTTCTAAGGTCAAAAAAGCCATGGGTTTTCCATTTTTGTCAGTATGGTGCTTAACTTCATTAACCATAACAACAGCACTAACTTTTGTTTTTGATTTTTGCTCTCCTAGTTCATTTAAGTTAAGAGGAGAGAGTATTTTTGCCGCTTTCTTGACTGCGGTTAAAGGATGTTCAGAAACATAAAATCCTAGATGTTCTTTTTCCAATTTTAGTTTTTTTTGTAAAGAGTAATTTTCCACAGGGGCAGAACTAGGAGCTTGTTCAAATTCTGAATTTTGTTGATCATTTTTAGCGTGATCACTATTGAGCATATCAAAAATATTTAATTGACCGCTTGCTTTCTCTTTTGCTCGTTTTTGCGCCCAAGTAATAACTAATTCTAGATCATTAATTAACTGTTGACGATTACCATTAATATTGTCAAACGCTCCAGCATAAATCAAGGTTTCTAACGCCCTTTTATTGATAGAGCGTAAATCAACACGGCAACAAAAATCTGCCAAAGATTGAAAATGTCCTTCTGCTTTTTCCCTGGCTTTTAAAATATTATCAATTGCCCCTTCCCCCAAATTTCTAACCGCAGACAAACCAAAGAGAATTTGATCGTCAATGGGAGTAAAATCTTTTTGAGAGCGATTGATGTCTGGTGGTAAAACATCAATGCCCATTTTTTGACAGTTTTCCCGATACTTTTCAACCTTATCCTGACTATCACTACTAGCGGTTAATAAAGCCGCCATATATTCAACGGGATAATTCGCTTTTAAATATGCTGTTTGATAAGTGACATAAGCATAAGCTGTAGAATGAGATTTGTTGAAACAGTTAGATGCAATAAACCCATTAACTAGCAAAAAGTTATGATCTTTTTCCAAACCGATATCATAAACTTTTTGTATTCCTAAAGACTGACGACGAATAATTTTAACCATAACGTTTAAACTTGTGATAATTTTCAAGACACTGTTAGAAACTACTCGTTATATTGGGTTAATATAACTCATATTTAAGTAAGGTACAAGGAAGAGAACCATTATAAACTGGAATACGCCCAGAGGTTCTTAGTCCAATTTGTTTAGTAAGTTCTTTGTTTCCACTCAAAACATAAGCTGTCCATCCCTTAAAACGCTGCTTAAAAATGTCTCCCAATAACTTATATAATGCGCCTAATTCTTGGGATTTTCCTAACCTTTTACCATAGGGAGGATTACAAATAATCATACCATTATCCGTCGGGGCTTCAACATTTTCTAAAGCAACTTGAGCTAGGTTAAGATGATGCTCAATATCACATTTTCTAGCGTTAATTTTAGCTTGTTGTACCACCGTAAAATATTGATCACTGCCAAAAATTGGTGCTTCAATTCTTTTCTTTTGTTGTTGAATTGCTTCTTCAATCATTGTCTCATATAAAGACTCATCAAAGTCAGGCCAATGTTCAAAACTAAAAGAATTTCTGTCTAAACCTGGGGCAATATTTAAACTTTTTAAGGTTGCTTCAATGGGTAAAATTCCTGACCCACACATGGGATCTAAAAAAGGAAGATCAGGTGTCCAATTTGCCATTTCTAATAGGGCAGCCGCTAAAGTCTCTTTGAGGGGTGCAACTCCCATTGCTGGCCGGTATCCTCTTCTATGTAAACTGTCTCCAGAACTATCTAAACTGAGAATACATTGCTCCTCATAAATATGAGCATTAATTAAAATATCGGGTTCTTTAATATCAATATTAGACCGTTCATTAAAGCGATCTCTTTGTTGATCAACGATAGCATTTTTTATTTGTAAAGCGGTAAAATGTGTATGATTTAATTGGTCATTTTTACCAGTACAATTAACAGCAAATGTTTGCTCAACTTTTAAATATTCAGACCAATCTATTTTTTTTATATTGTCATATAATTCCGTGGCATCATTACTTTTGATGGTGTCAATGGGAACCAACACCCGAAAAATAATTCTTGACCAGACATTGACTCGATACAATAAGGCTTTATTCCCTTGAAAATAAACCCCAGTAAAGTCAGGTTTAACATTTTCTGCCCCTAAGTTTTCTAACTCTTTAGCGGCAGTTTCTTCTAACCCTCTGGCAACAGTGGCAAAATATTGATTTGTCATTAATTAAACTAATTTGTCTGATATGCTTTTTATAGTTTAGCATAGGATTTTGATGGAAAAATACGCTATTTTTTATCATTTTAAACTCTTAGAAGTTTAGTTCTTCTTATTTTCTGTATCTAATAGATAAGCCTGCCAAAACCAGGAATTTTTACCTCATTGCAGAGGAATGAGGTGTTGCCCATGTTCACAGAAATAAGCGGCTCTCTCGTCTTATCTTTAGGATTTTCCCTAAGTCCTGTTTTCGTGAAGCGGGTAACGCGATTCGAACGCGCGACATTCACCTTGGCAAGGTGACGCTCTACCGCTGAGCTATACCCGCATTTTTCTTACTGAATTTTATTATTTCATAAGATCCTGAAAATGTCAACTATAAACTTTTCTATCCTAGGGAGGAGCACGACGCTGATCTAACCATTGCTGTAAAATAATGGTAGCGGCACGGCGATCAATCAGTCCTTTGTTATAGCGAGAATATTTTTTTTGTGATTTCAACTGAGCTTCTGCTTCCACAGAGGTTAATCTTTCGTCAATGTATTCTATGGGTAATTCTAGGGCTTTTGAGATGCGTTTGGCGAATTTCTGCACTTGCTTAGCTTGAAATCCGATACTTCCGTCCATAGAATAGGGAAGACCGATAACTAATAGTTGTGCTTCCCGTTGTCGGACAATTTGTTGTAACTGTTCTACATCTTGAAAAAATGATTGACGTTCGATAGTGGTTAATCCTGTAGCAATTAACCCTGTTCCGTCACATCCTGCAACCCCAATGCGTTTTTTCCCCACATCTAACCCTAGGGCAGAAATTCGCTCCATAGCCTCCGAATAGTAACAGGATTTCCTTTATCATTCTAGCTCATTTTTAAGAAGTATCATTTTATTTTCGAGTGAGGAAAGGCAAAAGAGCAGTGTTTAAATCATTTTTTCTTGAATCAAGCTGTTACAGTCTTCCACTGATGCGCGTTTTTCCATCATTTTTACTAACTCATGATAAACAGTGTGATGACGAAGAAGTAAGTTTTTGGCTTGCAATAATGCCCAACTTTCTTTTTGTTGATAAAGATGATTAGGCATATTAAGTATTCCCATAATTTCCCGTAAATTTCGTTGATCTTCTTCTCCCCCTTCGGCATGATCATAAACCATGTTTTCTGCGGCAATACCTGCCATTAAAACGGTAAAAGTTCGCTCAATAATTAAAGGATTTTTGGCAATTTTTTTATCATCAGCTAGAATAGTAAAATCAAATTGGACTCCCCCTAGTCCGGCTTTTTCTCCCTGTTTAAAAGTTTCCCAAGCTGTTAAAGTATAACCAGTAATGGGAATACCTAAACAGTAAGCAGCTAAAAAATGTCCTGCTTCATGATGAATGATGCGTTGACGCTGTTCAGAAGCGGTAAATAAGTCCAAAAATAAAGTTAACCCCTTCCCTCCCCAACTGAAACTATCAAGGGTAGTCAGTCCTAAAATAGTAAAGGTTGCCGTAGCAGGGATAAAAGGCGATATATTCAATACGGGACTCAGTAAAGCAGATAGGGTCATGGCGAAAATAGCGATCGCCACTAGGTTTAATGAAGTTTGTTCCATAGCACAAAATCAAGATTTGGGTTGAATATCTTAACTTTATGTTACAATGCGCCGTGAAAATAAGCTATAGCAATCGGATTTGATTTGTGAAAAATAATGAGGCTGTAAGCCCGATCCTGACGTAAGCGAAGTTTGACGATTCAAGTCCGATTGCTATAGTGCCGCTACGGGTCAGTCAAAAAGCAAAAGGCAAAAGGCAAAAGTATGGTAGGTTAAGGGTTTAAGCCTTTTGCGACTGGTGGGTTACCTGATAATAAATCCGGTTGTCAAAGTTGATTTATTAAAAAAATTAAGATAACTTTCCTGCACGAGAAAACTTAACAAGAAGGTTGCCTAAACTCATAAATATCTTTGATTACTTGCACCCAAGCATCAGAAACAGAGGCTAAGAGGCGATCGCCTTTTTCTTTGGTTGCGGCGGTAGCATCTCCCATGACACCACTTTGACTTAATTCTTTGGTTAACCAGGCAAAAGGTAATTTACCCTCCATACTCAGTAAACTATTTTCTGGCAACCCTTGAGGATATTCCTTAACAGCTTGGGACATATTCACCTGATCAGGTAATAGAGAAAGTATGATGCTGGTTTCTGCGTCTCCTGCATGGATACCATATTCTAACTCCTGGGGAGTCAGTAACTCCTTGGCAATATGAGGAACCCGCCAAGTAAACAAAGGAAACACCGAGAAATCTTGATACTGTTGATGAAGATCCCTAGCAACAATTTCCATAATTTGTGGTTGTCCCCCGTGGGAGTTCATTAACACCAGTTTACGAAACCCCGAACGATAAAGACTTTCCGCGACTTCTGTGATCACTGATAAGAGGGTTGTCCCATTAAGAGTAATAGTTCCAGGGAAGTGCCAATGCTCATTAGATTTGCCATAATATAAACAAGGTAAGGCATAAGCGGGGACATCTGACCCTAATTTTTCCAACGCCTTTCCCAAAACCCCCATACTGATGGCAGCATCAACAATAATTGGTAAATGGGGGCCATGTTGTTCTATGGCCCCGACAGGTTGCACAATGACAACATTTTCCTTATCCTCCATGGCCTCAATCTCAGTCCAAGAAAGATAGGGAAAAAAACGGTGAGGAGGAATAAAACCGTGCATCATAAATTATCTAATTTTTGCGATGGCAGTCAGACACAATTTTAGTTTACAGGTTTAGCCAAAATAGAGTAACCTAGCGGTAAATCTTGTTACATAAGAGTCAAGGGGAAAACCCAACCCATGTCAATGCCAAGAGAACTATATCATCTCGTGGCTTTTTTCATCGCGCTGGTAGTGGTTTGGTGGAGTACCCCCATCATTAACCAGTTTGGGCAGAAAAAAGGACTTGTTGATAATCCCAAAAATGATGTTAATAACCGTAAAATGCACCAACGGCCAATGGTACGTTTGGGGGGCGTGTCTATTTTTGCGGGAACCATTATCGCTTTGTCGTTAGTTTGGCTTTTTGGGGGCTTTGGATGGTTGCCGCCCAATAAAGAATGGGAGATATGGGGTGTAACTATCGGAGGAGTTGCCTTTTTTCTCATTGGTTTAGCTGATGATCTCTATAATTTAAGTCCCATGCGTCGTCTGGTTTTGCAAACGGTTGTGGCCAGTGCTGCTTGGGGGGTAGGGGTTCGTATCGACTTTTTATCGGTTCCCTTTGGAGATTTAATCCACATTGGTTTATTAAGTCTTCCTCTGACAGTTATTTGGCTAGTAGGAATGGCTAATGCTATTAATTGGATTGATGGGTTAGATGGTTTAGCAGCAGGGGGTTGTGGCATTTCTGCGGTGGTGATGATGGTCTTAACCCTATTTATGGAACAACCGGCCGCTGCCTTAATAGCTGCAGCTTTAGCCGGGGCAGCTTTGGGTTTTCTTCGTTACAATTTTAACCCCGCTATCATTTTTATGGGAGATGGTGGGGCTTATTTTATGGGGTTTACCTTAGCAGGGGTAGGGGTTATTGGCTTGGTAAAAGTGGCAACTATGACAACAGTGGCAGTAACGGCCGTGTTGTTACCTTTGGTGGTGTTAGCGGTTCCCATTTTAGATATGTCGGTGGTGATTATTTCCCGTATTACTCAAGGAAAGTCTCCTTTTATTGCTGATAAGCGTCATTTACATCACCGTTTGATTCAAGCAGGGATTTCTCACCGCCTGACGGTATTATTTATCTATGCCCTAACCTTGTGGGTGGGCAGTATTGCCCTAGGATTATCCAATATTCCCAGTGGTTGGGGATTTGCCATCGGTGCAACGGTATTATTGGGTTAT
>JAAUYB010040574.1_pt1 | contig 12046 bp, 14 predicted proteins | sample 7278071 | NCBI WGS metagenome assembly JAAUYB01 (sample SAMN14350121, study PRJNA611818) | marine sediment metagenome | isolation source: surface marine sediment (1.8m) | place: French Polynesia: Moorea | collected 2018-08 | reverse complement strand
GGCAGCGGCAAGACGGCCGCCTTCCTCGTCCCGCTCTTCCAGCGGCTCAAGGCCCGTTCCGCCCGCGCCGGCGCCCGCGCCCTCGTCCTCTCCCCCACCAAGGAGCTGGCGGTGCAGACCAGGAAGTTCTGCCTGCAGCTGGGCCGGTTCACCGGTCTGCGTACGGCCTGCGTGCTGGGAGGGGAGTCCATGGAGAGGCAGTTCGCGCTCATGCACGAGAACCCAGACATTGTCATCGCCACACCGGGGAGGTTCGTTCACGTCTGCGTCGAGATGGGCCTCAAGCTTGACTCTGTGGAGTACGTGGTGTTTGACGAGGCGGACAGGCTCTTCGAGATGGGATTTGGGGAGCAGCTGAGGGAGATCCTGGGCCGCCTCCCCGGCGCCAGGCAGACCCTCCTCTTCTCGGCCACCCTGCCCAAGCTGTTGGTGGAGTTCGCCCGCGCCGGCCTCTCCGACCCCACCCTGGTGCGACTGGACGTGGAGACCAAGATCCCTGAGACCCTCCGCCTGGCCTTCCTGCGGTGCCGCCCCGAGGCCCGCCCTCACGCCCTCCTCCACCTCCTGGAGCGGGTGGTGCCGAGGGACCAGCAGGCCGTCGTCTTCTGCGCAACTCGGCACCACGTCGAGTACCTCCACTCGCTGCTGCAGGGCGCGGGAGAGGCCGTCGGGGGGAGCACATACATCTACTCCCACCTCGACCCCGCCGCCAGGAAGATCAACGCGGCAAAGTTCGCAGCAAAGAAGAGCAGGGTAATTTGATAATACTTACGTGCGCATTCAAAACAAGGTCACAATCTTTCTTTTTTATACTTATTCAGGTTCTCCTGGTAACGGACCTGGCGGCCAGAGGCATCGACATGCCCTTCCTCGACAACGTCATCAACTACCACTTCCCACCGCAGGCAAAGCTATTCGTACACAGGTGGAGAAATATTTTTAAGAAATACAATTATTTTCTTTGGTGCCGTTTCGTCGTGTATGCCAACTAGAGTGCCGTGCTAAGTCCTTTTTTTCTGGTTCCAGAGTTGGTCGCGTGGCCCGCGCCGGCCGCAGCGGCACCGCGTACTCCCTGGTGGCCGGAGACGAGCTCGCATACTTCATAGACCTGCAGCTCTTCCTGGGGAACGCCGTCAAGACAGTGCCGAAGAATAAGACTGCCGGCGGGGGTGGAGAAGATGCCGATTGGCACAACTTGCTGGGAGAGGTAGTTCATTGGATATTGGCAATGCCCTCGAAACAATGTGAACACATTTTGAAATCTCCACAGGTTCCCCAGAGCGTTTACGACGACTACTCCGACCAGCTCCAGTCCTGGCACGAGAATTCCCTCGAACTCAGCGGCGCCCGCGACGTGGCGGACAGGGGATACGTCAAGTACCTCAAGTCTAGGCCGGGGGCCAGCGCGGAGAGCGCAAAGAGGTCCAAGAAGATGTCCAAGGGACCAGAGGCAAGGCAGATCGGGGCGCACCCCATCATGCTCTCATCTGTGGCGGAGACAGGCGGGGAATCCTCTTCCTCGCCCCAGAAGGCGAACAACGGAAGTCTCAAGACGACGGCGGAAGCGGAGGAGAAGAGGGCCGCCTTCCTGGAGGAGATGAAGAAGTTTAGACCGCAGTCGGTAGGTCACTGTTATCTCACGAATAGCCTTTGGAGTATCGTGGGTAGTAAACCGTTTCTTGTTCTTCTGCAGACTATATTCGAGATCGGCAACACTGCCAAGAGCTCCCAGGTTCGGTCCGTGATGACTGTGAAGCGTGGCAGGCACGACGCCGCCATCCAGAGGAGAAAGACACAGGAGGAAGACGGGGAAAATGGAGATGATCAAGATGAGGAACAGGAAGAAGCCCACGCTGAGAAGATGCACGAAGAGGGAACTCAGCGAGAGACTTTGCAAGAGTCCACTCAAGTAAGTTAGCCTTCTTTCTCGTCTCACACTACAACGCATCATTTCGTTGCTCCTTGCAGGAAGACATCGCCGCCGCTTTCGGCAGCAGCATCGTCCAGCCCAAGGCCGTGAGGAAGGCCAAGGTGTTCAAGACAAAGAAGAGGCGCCCCGCTTCGGAGGAGAAGAGGAGCAGGAAGATCGGGAAAGACGAGGAGAACTACATCGGGTACGTCTCCCGCGACCATGACACCGAGGCCGGGTACTCTCTGATGCGCGGCTTCGAGGCGGCGGCCAACAGCGCCGCGCTAGACCTCACCGGAGACGACGACGACTCCAGGAGGGCCAAGAAGAACGTGGTGCGGTGGGACGCAAGGTAAAATATTCCTCGAAATTCGAATATGTTGTCGGTTGGGTAACTTCCTTCACTTTGCAGGAAAAAGAAGTACGTTCGCGGCGACGCCTCGGAGAGTGGCCCTGGAGGCAACAAGAAGCGCATCAAGACGGAGAGCGGCGTGTGGATCCCCGCCTCGTACAAGAGCGACCGGTACGCAAGGTGGAAGGAGAGGAGCAAGCTGGCCCAGATGCAGGAGGAGGAGGAGGTCGCCGGCGACGAGGGAGAGTCCAAAGTGGGCAAGAAGAGACGCTTCCAGGGCCTCCCCTCCGGCCACCCAGCCATGAAGAAGGCTAGGGCGGCGGGCGCGTCGCACCCCAAGGGACCCAAGAGGGAGCTCAAGAGGCCAGAGGAGGTGCTCAAGCAGAGGAAGGCGCAGGACAAGATGAGGCAGAAGAACATGAAGAGGAAGAAAAAAGGAGGGAAGAGGAAATGATGACCAAACTTCTTTCGAGGACCCAAATATACAGCTTCGTTATGTTTCCGAGAGGAATGTTCGGGTTATCACATTCGTTTATTACACGTACGTATAATCACTCCGCCTCCTGCCCCGCCGATTTGGCAAACTCGATGTTGTGGTGCACCGCCAGCGTCTGCGGCACCTTGTCGTGGATGTCCTCAATGAGCGCCCTAGCTGCCTCCCCCGCCTTCCTGCCCAGCCGTACCGTCACCTGCGGGTCGTACCGCACCTCTGCCGCCTCCACCCTGCCCAGCTCCCCCAGCTCCTTCGCCAGCGCCCCCCGGACGCGCATGAGGTGGGCGTGGTGGCAGTAGAACTCGAAGAAGTTTCCCTCGGACGTTTCGAACTCCTCCACGTCCTCGGCGTCGCACTCGATGGCCAGCTCCTCTGCGCGGTCCTTGTCCAGTGTGGACTCCTCCGTCGGGTTCACCCTGACCACGCCACGACGGACGAACATATTCTTGGTGCCAAGCTCCTGGTAGCCGTGCTTTTTCCGGAGGACCTGGAACGAAAAATGCTTTTTTAAATAAAAACTGTCAGGAATATAATCCGTCGGAGCCTGCTCCCCGTCGGAGCAGGGCCTGCTCCCATCCGTCCAATTATTGCCTTGCCTGGTTCAGCTTCGAGTCCAGCGTGCCCCTGTTTGGCGCCAGCGCCTCTACCAGGATTGCGCACTGCCCCGGCCCGCGGACCTCCGCCAGGAACTCCTTGTCCAGCGCGGTCTTGGCGGTGGTTTGCTTAATGGCTGCCTCCAGGGTGGCCTTGCGCACGTCCTGGGACATGGCCTCGGCAATAACCTTGGCCAGCTGGTGGTTCAGCTTGGGGTCAGTCTGGAAAAACCATTTTCTTTGGTGCCGACAGCAACCGAACCGACCGGCACACCTGACTATTCACCTGATTTCCATTTTCCTTGATGGCCACCTGCACCAGGTTGGAATACTTTACGTGCAGCTTGGACCTCCTGAGGTCGTTGTCCCGCTTGATGTACTGGATGTTCTGCCACTTGGCGTGCCCGGCCATGCCGCGGGAGGGGAGGGAGGCCGGGGGCAGGGCCCGAAGACAGAGAAAAAGGCCCCGTCGGCCGCACGGGGACAGGGACAGCATGTCAGGCCACTCCCTCGCCGGGTGTCCTTGGTCAATCAAGCCGAGGAGGAGTGGGGCGAAGAGGATCTGGCTGGCGTGGGTCAAGTGGACAATGGACAGTGAAGTGGAGGTCGAGTCGAGGTTTGTTTTCCGAAAATTCTTCCCGAGTTGCGCTCTTCTCCTTCTCTTTCTTTAGTCGATGGCGTCCAAGGCAGAGAAAGAAGGCGGAGGGGAATCAGCTGACCAAGAGTTGCCAAAAGAGAGGGAAGGGGGACAAGGGGGAACAAACAGGGACTGGGATTGCCCCCCCTTTTAGCACCCCATCTGGTCGCCCTGCCTCTCATCAACAAGGTCCTTGACGACGACGAGAACAAGCCCACGTCCATCCTGCTCGCCCCCTCCGCCTTCGCCATGTCCGTCGCCGAGGGCAAGACCGTGCTGGGGCACAACCCAATCCCATTCGACCCCAGGTTCCCCAACCAGAACCAGACCAGGTGAGGTGGATTCCCGCCCGGGTCCCGAGAGGGAAACGGGGAGTGTAGCCCGTCGTCCGTTTTGTGGACTCTGGCTGGCCTCCCGCTTCAGGAGCCGTTTCTGTCCTCCTCAGAGGCCTGGTGCCACTTCTTTGGTGACTGCCCGTGTGCTTTAAGTTGTGATTGTTCCCCGAAAGACCCTAGACCGATTAAGCGGAAGAAGTTTATTATAATTTCAGGGCTCTGCTTATTTTATTATATTTCCCACACTAGGTTGGATGATTTTTCCTAAAATGATCTTATTTAATGCAAGGTGGCAGAACAATTGCACATCCAAGCCCTATAATTTCGTGTTCCTGTCTCTTGCTGAGGCTTTTTTTCGAACTTTACAAGGGAACCCAGTCTATCGAGTCTACAGTACATTGCGAAGGCAAGGGTACGACTACGGAGTCGTCGCCGAAGCCCCCGTTCGTGCAAAAAGGCCGAAATATGATGTTTGTGGCAGAAACAATTACTGCCAGCACATAGTCAAATGAATTGTCGTAGTGGTTATCTTTTCTGCGAAATACATGTCGGCCGTCCTTGAAAAAGTGCATTAAAATCGGGTGACGGCTGCCTTGAGCAGGCAAGCGTGTCACTTTGGTCTTGTGACAAAGAAGTTGGGAGAGCTTTCTAGAGGCCGAAACATTCCCAAAATTCAGTAGTTTATCTTACAGTCTTACTGTATAGATGCTTCGTGCGAATCTTTTCCTACTAATTCTCATCAAAGACGTGCAATTTCTCTGGTATGCAACTAGCAACATAATTCAACGTTGTCTAATCGCCATCTCTTTCCTTTCTTCCAGGAACTGCTGGCAGAACTACGTTGACTACCACCGCTGCGCCAACCTGAAGGGCGAGGACTACCAGCCCTGCCAGTTCTTCTACAAGAACTTCAAGACCTTCTGCCCCTACTCCTGGGTGGAGAAGTGGGACGAGCAGCGCGACAACGGCGCGTTCCCGGCCAAGCTGTGAACAAGATCAGGAGGAACATTTACACACTTTGGTAGTTCTGTAGAAGAGAGCGGCGCCGGCCTCCGCCCCCATCCCTCGAACATACGCGTGGTTGAAGGGGGCGGTGGCTGAGGTTAAGCTCTAGTTGCGTTCTTTCTTTTCCGTGTATGCCAGAGCTGATGTGAGGATGAAGAAGATAAAGAAAAAAAAACAAGAAGCAGAGGTTTCCCTCACCCCCACCCCCACAACGAACAACCATTCAGTTATTTCGTCCTAGTTTGTCCTCGGGCTGCTGTCCCCTCCGCCCTTTCCTCCACGTTTTGAGTGCTGGCGTCTCTTTTGCAGAGAGGAGCTGCTTCCAAAGGCGGTGGTGGAAGGGTGTGGGGCACGCATTTTTTTATTCCCTGAGAAATAAAAAAATGGTTTGACCTAATTTGCCATTTGTTGTTCCATTGCTTTGAATTGCATCTGCGTGCAACGTGCGAAATGTCAACATCTTGTCCATCTTTATACCGGATCCTGAGCAATTCCACCGAGGCACGAATTGTGTAGCCGAGCGATTCCTTTTACAGACGAGAAAACTCTCATGTGAAGCGCAGAGTATAGAAACTGGACGTGTACTTTTGCCGTACGTACGTTACAATGTGGCCATTGTCTTCCTTGAGACTTGACAAAGGGAAAGGAGGAGGAAGAGTCGGGGTCGGTCGGCGCCGACCATAAAGAAAGGGAAAAAAGAAAGAGGACCGACACTGGGCAACGCAGCTGTCGCACTTTTCTTGGCCCGCGCCAAACAGTCGTGCCGGGTCAAAAAGACGTGCGCCTCCATGAAAAAGTAAACAAAAACACTACATACAGACAGCAGGACACAAGGCCATGACCTTTTCTTGAGGTCATTAAAAGTGGCTGAGCCTTTTCGGTGGTCTTCTGTTGAGGGTTAAGAGCAGGTTCGTGACAAATTATTCATTCACCTATATGAACTACGGACAGAGGACTCTCGAGGCCTTTTTCTCCCAATGTTCAGATGGCTTGAGGTTCTTCGCCAACCATGCCCCCTCGGAAGAAAAAAGCAAAGGTCCACGGGACCAAAGAGGACACCTGCGATCCCCCTGCTCCTCCTGACGTTGCTGTCCCTGATGTTGGGTCAGAAGTGACAGTCACAGGACCCGGGCACAACGGCGCTATGCTCCTTTCTGCTGCCAAGGAATCACAACCTGAGATGCAGATGACCCGGAGCGGAGGACGTCCTTGGACAGAAGGAACACCTCAAGACACAGACAGGTGGTGTAGAAGGAATTTTTTTTTAAAGAATGCAGTTCCATATATCTTTGAACAGTTCACCTAAAGCTACAAGCTCTTGCGACAAAGGCTACTTAGTGCTAAAATTGAAGGAAATGTTTTGTTTTCTTGCCATTTTCTCAACATTGATTCTTTATTTCCTTGTATCACACAACAGTGGGAACAAAACCACTGCCTTCTCCATGGGCAAGAGCAGCGGCGGCAGAAGCAACATCGATGGAGACCAGGGTCACAATTCTCGCTCCCGCTCCCGCTCCCGCTCCCGCTCCCGCTCCCGCTCCCGCTCCCGTGGGGAAAGGACAGGGAACAGAGGGACGACAGACGACACTGACGGAGCCAGCGGAGGAAGCAGAGATGACGGAGGCCGCACGGAGACTGGAAGAGGCCGCACAGGAGGCCGCGGGCGCACGGGCGGCGTCGGAGGCAAGAGGCACACTTGCAGCGGCCGCACTAGCAGCGGCAGAGGCCGTGGGTGCACCAAGGGCGGAGGAGGCCGCACTGGAGGCCGAGGGCGCACCGAGGGAGGAGGAGGATGCCGCACCGAAGGAGGAGGGGGAGGAGACTGCACCGAGGGAGGAGGAGGAGGAGGCGGCGTCATGGACTGCACAGGAGGAGGTCGCACAGATAGGGCCGACAGCGACGAGGATGCCCACAGTGGAAGGACAAGTAGGAGTGAGGACACAAGCAGCAGAAGGAGGAACAAAGGAAGTGGAGGAAGGAGGAGCAGAGGAGATTCAGATACCGACGGCGGCGGGAGCAAAAGAATCAGACAGGAAAGCTTTTCTGAGGGGCGGAGCGAGGACGGGGATGATTCCCTGGAAGAGGAGGAGGAGGATGCTGAAAATCAAGGGAGGATGGAGTGCACCCCCTGCACTGCAGATCACACATATGCATCAAAAGGTAGGTTTCTTTGTTTGTGTGCTATTATCATTTTGTTCTTGCAAAATTCAGTGACCTAAATTTATTTGTTCTAGGAACCAACACCACACCAAGTGTCAGGAAGAAGAGGAGGGCAGTGTTCTCAAGAATGCGGAAGACCAAAGCTCGCTACTGTGCAGCAGTGAACTGCAGCAACAATCGTGCCACAGACAGAGGTAGAAAAGCTCTTGTCTTAACATTATGACAAAATCTCACAATATTTCCTTTCTCGTTCCAGGTTTGTCTTTTTTCTCCTTCCCAAGGCAAGAGGAGCTCTGCCAGCGGTGGCTGCAAAACATGAAGAGACAAGATGTGATGGGAAGAGATGCTGCTTTTTGCAAGAGGAGCCTTCTTCTCTGTGCTGACCACTTCGAGGACAAGATGTTCTTGAACCCAAAGAGGAGAAAGTGGTTGGTGGGAGGAGCATTCCCAACCATCTTTGCAATTCCAAATCCACCAAAGCCAGCCACCAATACAAGACGAGTATTGGTACGAGAGGGACCGAGGCCAAAAAAGTCAAGACTCCGCACACCAGCTTCTCCTTCTCCTTCCACTTCCACTTCAGATGCAGCAGGACCAGGTCCAACTTCTACCACAGCCGAGCCACGATCGCCCGCGCCACCTCAAATGGATTTCAACTCCTCGTTTTGCGCACCCTCCGCCCCGCTTCCCTCCCCTCCGCGGTTGCCGCAGCCGCTGCACGAGGGAGCCCTCTCTTCCCCCGGATTGGGACCGCCGCCGCCGCCGCTACTTCCGAAAAAGTTGCGCTTCCCTACCGCAGCAGAAGAGACTCCAGTGAAAAAAAAGCTGCGGAAAAAGATCAAGAGATTAACTGTCAAAGTTCGTTCCAAGGACAGAGCAATACTGCGCTTGCAAAAAAAAGTAGAAAAAGCCATGGAAGTTGAAGAAGTGATTGCCGCTACCAAGCCCTTTCTTAGTGAGGATGAACATACCATAGTGGCAATGCAGATGAGGCTGGCGGCCGGAAAAAAGAAACATTATCCAGAAGAGTTCAAAGCATTTGCCATTGCTATCTACTACAAAAGTCCCTCATGCTACAGATTCCTCAGATCCCGTTTTCGTCTGCCCTCCAAAAGCACAATAAATCTGTGGCTGTCAAAACTCCAGTACAAAGAAGGGCTGTGTCCAAATCTCATGAAACTTCTTGAAATCCGTGTGAAGAGACTGCCAGAGGAAGAGAGACTTTGTGTGTTGATAGCGGACGAGATTTCTTTGAAGACATCGGCTGACTACTCTGCATCAGAAGATAAAGTGTTTGGATGTACTGCCAATGGACAAATACTGAACTCTGCGTTAGTCTTTATGGTGGGAGGTCTGAGAAGTAAGTGGAAGCAAGCTTTCTTCTACAAGTTTACAAAAAGTGCAGTGAGCGCAGAAGAGCTGTGGCCGATTCTCAAGGAGATTCTTTCTGAACTGAAAAAAATTGGTCTCCAAGTGGTGCTCTTTTCGACAGACCAAGGAAGCAATTTCTCGTCGCTGAAGTCCATTTTGGGTGTTTCGTCCTCCCGCCCATTCTTCCTGTACGAGGGACAAAAAATATTCAGCATCGACGATCCGCCCCACCTTCTCAAGAACTTGCGCAATTGCCTCCTTAAAAATGAGATTCACTCCTCTGTTGGTGTTGCCAAGTGGTGCTACATAGCGGATTTCTACGAACAAGACAAGAACCAGGGCAACTTCCGACTCGCACCAAAGCTGACAGATGGACATTTAAATCTGAAAGCCTTCGGCGCCAAAATGAAGGTTAAGAGGGCAGCGAACGTCATCAGCAAAACCGTAGCATCGGGCATTTTCAACTACGTACATTTTGGCCGGTAAAAGCAAAAGGTTGCAATCAGTGTGTTCTTTTTAAATTTGTCTTTTTGTTAACAGGCTGCCTGCGGAAGCAAAAGAAACAGCTACTTTTCTGGACTGGAGCAACAACCTGTTCGACATTCTAAATTCGGGAAGAGTGTCAGGTAGGATTTTTATTGTAAACTGCACAATTTTCTATTTTTGCCCACTCTACTATCACTGTCCTTCTCACAGAGGTCTCCATCTTCAAGCGCGCCCTCACACCCAATTCAACGGAGGCTTTTGCATTCATGGACAAGACTGCAGACTGGATTCGCACATGGCGAGTGAAGAACAGGGACGGCAAGGATATCACCAGTTCCTTTAGATTCATTACAGGTAACTGTTGCCATTTGATTGTGCAAATGAAAAATTACCCGCTAAAATTATGCTAGAAAAGCTATTTCCGACCCCAAAGCAGCCGCCGTAGCCGCAGTTTCTAGTTTCTCTCTTCCGAGGGGGCCCCTGCTCCCTCCCCCTCCCTCCCCATCCCCATCTTTTTTCAAGCGCCTACGGCATTTAAGTTTGGATGTTGTTTCTGTTTCAAGGGTCCACCTCCTCTGCCGGGGCCGCTACTCCCTCCCCCTCCCCCTCTTTATCTTTATTTCGATCGCATGCGGTATTTCAGTTTGGATTTTGACAATTGCCTCCAGTGCAAAGTTAGGTGCAATGTTGTTCTCTTTTTTTGCAGGTTTCCTGACAAATCTGGAGGCCGTTAAAGGTCTGTGTGAGGCTCTTTGGGCAAGGGACTGGAAATTCTTGTGCACCAGGAGGATATGCTCAGATCCCATCGAGAACTACTTTTCCGTCATTCGAGGAAGAGGAGGGTTTGATCCCAATCCCAGTGCAGTCAGTTTCAAGCAAGCATTCAAACAGGCAGTAAACAATTAGATGATACGCTCAGAAAACGGTTCTAACTGTGAAGAAGACAACGCTCCTACTCTCCTGGGAAAAGAATTGAAGTTGCCATTAGTTTACAAGCTGCCGGAACCATTTTGCTTGTCAGAAGAGGAGAAGAGAGAAGCGAAAAAAATTGAATTTAATTTTTTTGATGTGCAAGGCTGCAGCTATTTCAGTGGATATGTGTTGCGAAAGTCCCTTTCTTTCCATGCAGGCTTGACTTGTGAGGAGTGTGTCAAGTACGGGGTAAAAATCACATCGGCAACAGCAGCAGTGGCAGAGAGAGACTTTTTTACTTGGCTAAAGAGATATGATGATGATTCAAAGTTGTATTCAGTTTCCCCCGAATTTCTTGATTTTGTGATGCAGGTTTCTCGTGTGCTACTGTACTGCTTCCAAAAATATCTCCATTTTCCTCGGTTCGTGTACAGTGTGACACAGATTGCAAGTGAGTCTGTGCTCCTGCCAAAATTCTGCTGCTCCAAAATTCGCGAAAAGACAATATCTCTCATTGTGCGCACCCTCTTCCACTACAAGCTCAAGTGGCTGAACGAGAAATTGAGGTCGTCTAAGTCATCAAGTGACCGAAAGAAGAAAATTCTCTTGCATAATTAATGGACCGTTTTCATTGTGTATCATCTAATATTGAAAAATATAAGCAATACTGTGTCAAAAAAATTGGAGTTTTTTACCTCGTGTACTGCTACCAAGCAATAGGTGCACTTACGTACGAAAATGTTCTTTTATTTGTTTCCAGAGTTTACGTTTGCCGTTTCGTGAACTGGGAAAAGCTTTATACATGTCAGACATCTTAGATCGCGCAAAAGAGAAAAGAAGGAGGGAGCGCTCTATGGCCAAGTCACAGACAGCTGCGTTTTCAAGAAAAATGCTCACACAGTCTTATAAAACGTCTTTTGTCACTTTTCTTTCTATCATTACAACTTGATTAACACGGGGAATCTCCTGCTTATTTCAGTTTTTTCATACATCTCTTCATTTGCTCAAAAAATGAATCTTCTTTTTACTCCATAAGGAGCGCTCCTTCCTTTCGTCACCAGCGTTCCTCCTTTTCGGCCCTCTTCTTCCTTCCCTTTCTTTATGGCGCCGACCAAGCTGTCATTGAAAGAAAGGAAAAGAAAGACAGCACTTTGGCGGCGTTGCCAGGAAAACTTGTCTAGCCAGGAACCGGAGGAAAGCCTTTGGACCATACACAAAATAAGAAATTTGTTTGTCAGAAAATAGTCATTTACACGACCTACAAGTAATGTACAAAAAGAAGCCATGATGATATTACCACCAGTACTTTAATGTTTTTAACTTGTTTTCGTTGTTTTCGAATCGCGTGGTCCCTTTTGATTTGACGGGCCCGAACCACCTCGCAACTCTGACTCATTGTGGAAAACTGCAAAGTGGGAGGAGCCCGTTGGACCGTCCTCGCCGTCTCCCACAACGTGAAGTAGAGGTTCCTCGGCACTCACTACAGCATGTTCAACTTCGTGAAGGTCTAAAGAGGACCTCAGAGAGAGTGAGCGCATTCCCGTCTCAAAAGAGAGGGCCAAGGAAGTGACCCCAATTCACAAAGAGAAAGAGGCTCCTCGCGAGGCCAGTCAGTCATTCCCTTGGCGTGGGGCTTTCTTTGCCTTGGCACCTCTCCTCGTCCTGAACCAGGACCTCGTGCACAAGAAGGAGACTCCCCCATCCATAATTGATGACCAGGGGACCCATCGATAAGGGTCGTTCACCGCCAGCGGGCCAGGAAGAAAGCCGTGTAATTGGCTTTCATGGTGCAG
>JAAUYB010061182.1_pt1 | contig 12048 bp, 12 predicted proteins | sample 7278071 | NCBI WGS metagenome assembly JAAUYB01 (sample SAMN14350121, study PRJNA611818) | marine sediment metagenome | isolation source: surface marine sediment (1.8m) | place: French Polynesia: Moorea | collected 2018-08 | reverse complement strand
TAGCGATCCTGCAAATAGCCATAAAAAACATCCTTCAGATTTTGCCCTCTGGAAAAGTGCGAAACCAGAAGAACCAGCTTGGGATTCTCCTTGGGGTGTGGGTCGTCCTGGTTGGCATATTGAATGTTCTGCTATGGTGAGGGCATTATTAGGAGAAACCATCGATATTCATGGGGGTGGAGGGGATTTGGTGTTTCCTCATCATGAAAACGAAATTGCTCAGTCAGAAGCTGCTAATGGGAAACCCCTGGCTAAATATTGGGTGCATAATGGCATGGTGACGGTGAATGGGGAAAAAATGTCTAAGTCTTTGGGCAATTTTACGACAATTCGCGAGTTATTAAATCGTCCCCTAGAGCCAATGGTCATTAGATTGTTTGTTTTACAGGCACATTACCGCAAGCCTTTAGATTTTACTGAAGAGGCCATTAGTTCAGCCACCAATGGTTGGCAAACTTTAAAGCAAGGTCTACTCTTTGGGGAAAAATATGGCAATAGATTAGGTTGGAAGGAAAATCAAGAACTCGACTCTGTTGTTATAGAACAATTCAAAGCAGCAATGGATGATGATTTTAATTCTCCTGGGGGGTTAGCGGTTTTGTTTGAACTAGCTAAAAATCTCCGTCGGGAAGGAAATCTATTAACCCATGAAGGTAAAACCAATACTGATGGTGAAGATTTACAACGACAATGGCAAACTTTAGTCCATTTAGCAGGGATTTTAGGATTAGAAGCTAAACCTGAAGCCAATGTAGAAGATACCCAGAACTTCGATGAAGCAGAAATTACTAAATTGATTCAAGAACGTAATGCAGCCAGAAAAGTCAAAGATTATGCCCAAAGCGATCGCATTAGGGAACAATTACAGGAAATGGGAATTACTCTAATCGATCAGCCTAATGGCGAAACCAGCGTTGTTTATAGCTCATAGCAGTTTCTCCCCCAACGATTAAAGCTTTAGAGTTGTTTAAGAACAATAGTTCAAACAACCGTCTAATATGAGAATGATTATCATTCTTATTTTTTGTTTGGGAAAAGACAAGATGTTCGATTTTCGGCAAAGTATTACGGTATCAATCTTTGGAGTTGTGACAAGTCTAGTTTTCTGGGCAGAAAGTCCAGCCCAAGCTGTCACCTTCCAACTGTCATGGACTGGGCAAATCCTTGGTTATCGGGCTGAGGGTTCATTTAGCTATGATGAGACAAAAGATTATGACAATGGCATTGTTAGAAAGGATGACCTTGAATCCTTTGACATTGCCTTTTTTGACCCAGAGGGCAATCTCATCAAAGAATTTATCGATAATCATTTGACCTATCCCAACTTTAATTTTAATTTCGACACAAGAACGGGAACAATTTTACAGGATGGCTCTTTTGGCGAACCCAATGGTATTGATATTGGCGAGTTTGTGTTAACTGACGAAAACGAAACTGGGGGGTTGAATTTTTGGTCGGCCGCACCCATCGGGTCAGACGGGGTTGCGATTCCTCACGTTCATTTAACTGACTGGGGCAATGATTTTCCCGATTTAGAAATTGGTTTTGGCCGTCATTTGGATGTGGCATTTTTCACCCGAACCACTGCCGAATTATTAGACGATCCAGCAGCAGGGGATGAATTCGGACAACCCATAATTGCCAGTCAAGTCCCTGAACCGACTACCCTCATAGGATTAGGATTGGTTTCACTGATGGGACTAGGAAAACGTAAAGGTTTTATGACAAGAGGTTAAACAGTTATGAATCACATTTTGACCAGACGGACAGCTAGTGAGTGTGTCCTCATAGCGTTGGGATTACTTTTATCAGTCGGTCAAGCACAAGCTGCCACAATTTATGCTTCAGGACAGCGTTTAATCCCTGCTGTACCGGGTGAGCATGATGATATTCGAGAAAACTTTATCTATGCCATTGACTCTAGTACGGGGATAGCGACACCAGTATCCCCTGAAACAACAGGTCTTCCCTCAGCCCTTGCCGGAACCCTGGATCAACGGTTGCTTGGTTTTGCATCGGGGGGACAATTGGTAGAAATCGATCCCCTAACAGCCAATTTAACCTCGATTGGTAGTGCAAATGGACTCACTAGCACCGGTTTTGACATTCTCGACGATGGGCGTGGATTTCTCATTCCCTTTGATAGCAATGGCAACACACAGCAAATTCAGGCCCTAGATTTGGCTACGGGAATGACAACCCCCAAAGGAAGTGCAACGGAGGCCGGAGATGCGATCGATGAGGTGCGAGGAACGCCACTAGGAACAGCAGAGCCTTTTATTATTAGCCTTGGTTCGGTTGAAAATCAACTTTACGGCGTGGATCTCAATACTGATAGCTTAATTGCCTTTAATCCTGATACGGGAGAGGCAACGGTTATCGGTTCGGTAGGAGCGGTAACTTCTGGCGATCGCTCTATTTATGATGGATTTGCTGCACTGACTGGAGTGGACACGAATCAAGATGGGTCTTTTGATGCTTTATTCGGCAATGTTAATTTTATTGACTCTGATAACGATCCTGATACCCCTTCTGAGCGATTAGGTGGAATTGCTCGCTATGATCTCACCGATGGCACTTGGGAATTGGTAGGAACGAATCCGGGGGTCATTTTCTTTGGTTTTGGTAGTTCACCTACTTCTGTCCCTGAACCGGGGATTTTATTTGGCATTATCACAGTTAGTCTTTTGGGGATTTGGACAAAAAGAAACGCCAAAGAGTAGCCATTGTTTTGAGCAATATTGTTTTGTTCCTAAAGAAATTGACGACTCACCTTTTCATCTTTGGCTAATGGATAGATAAGTGAGTCGTTCTGAATTTTCAGCGACGGAAACTGCAATTAACGTCACATCACTCTCTAAAGGAATAGAAGCAAAGTAGCAACAGAGTTCTTCTGTTGTTCCTCCAGGACATAGGGGACAATCGTTGACAATTATCGGTAAACGTTCTCCCCATTCCTGTAATCGCTGTTCCATCTCGACCATATCTAATCCATACATATCCGATGGATTACGTTGAGCGCGAAGATGTAAGGTAATTTGAAAATCATGCCAATGGTTATCTGTCCAGATTGGAGGATTATGATGTTTGCGACGTAAGATAGCACGGATTTGATAATCGAAAATTAGGGACTGCTTAATCACTTGTAACGATGAAGGTAGAATCAAGCGAGAAGAAAGAGACCTCTCTAAGCCTGATTTTACCTAATCCATTTCTAAGGATGTTTTCAACAATTAAAATGCGGCTGCTCCAGCTTCGGCTACAGCATGGTCTTGCTCTCCCGACCCCCCACTAACTCCAATTGCCCCCACGACTTTTCCGTCACTGTAAAGTGGTATTCCTCCAGCAAAAATCATGATTTTGCCATTATTAGAGGCATGAATCCCAAAAAATTGTCCTCCTGATTGACTCTGTTCGGCTAAATCTTTAGTGGCCAGATCAAACGCCCGCGAAGTATACGCTTTTTTAATGGAGATATCGATACTCCCGATCCAAGCTCCATCCATTCGTACATGAGCTACCAAATTTCCTCCCCCATCCACTACTGCTATATTCATGGGTTGACCAATTTCGAGTGCTTTTTTTTCGGCGGCACTCATTACTCTTCTGGCATCTTCTAATGTAACCATTAATCCCTCCATTGGATTTTATTTAAGATATCTGTTAATGTAGCTAATTCGGTTAACATATATTGAGACTTTAAGTACACTAGCAAATTACAGGCTGTTAAACAATACCATTTTATCATCTCTAAGTTTCAGTCAATCTCGGAATTAATTGAATTAAATTTCTGTCTTAGCTAGGCTTAATTTTTCTTTTACTAATACGTCGCCAAAATGCTTTGACTACTTTAAATTGATCGATAGCGTGTAAGATAATAAATGCTAAAAACGTATAAGCTAACCAAAAATGAATGTTTCGACCTAAGTCTACTAAGTCACTATTCTCGGAAAATAAATCCGGTAAGGTTACACCAAAAAAGCGGACATTATTACTTTTAAAGGAGTTAGAGAAAAAGAAACCACTAATAGGAACAGCCCACATAAAAATATAAAGAGAAGTATGCAGGGCTACTTTTTGCATCCATTGAGGACTATATTTAGGCAATCGCTTAGTATATTTTTTCCACCACACTCGTAATAGAGTTAAAATTCGCCAAGTTAATAAAGCCATTGTCAACACTCCTAGAGATTTATGGAAATCATAAAGAAGGTTTCGTCCGAAAACTTCTAAAGGCAAACGCGACATAAAAGTACCAACAATAAAAACAATAATGTAACAATTAAACATCCACCAGTGGATGGACATTAAATTTTTGTAAGCAGAATTTTTTCTAGATTTAGTTATTTGTGAAGCTTGAGCCATGATTTTACCTCAACTTATTTTGTAATAATACTATTTCACGTCGAATTTTAAAATTTAATATTAATAATAAGTTCTGATAGTAAAACAATAATTGTTTGTGAACTATCCTAACTAAACCTTAGTTCTATATAAGCAAGTTCATAGACGAATTGCCAAAATCATGAGTTCCAAACGCCTATTATCTGGGAAAAAAGACTCAACTCCGAACTCCTAACTCACGTCAGTAGTAACAAAGCGAGCGGCTTATCATTACTTAAGTTTCGGTCAATCTGGGAATTAATTGAGCTAAATTACAAGGACGATTACGAGAATCAAGTTGCTCTTTGATAATACTCCATCCTGTTTGACAAGCACCGCTAGAACCAGGTAAACAAAAGATATAAGTACCGTTAGCAACACCAGCCAAACATCGAGACTGAATGGTAGAGGTTTTAATTTCTTGATAGGAAATCATGCGAAATATCTCACCAAACCCCTCAATTTCTTTGTCTAAGAGTGGTTTAATTGCTTCTGGTGTTCCATCCCGTCCTGTAACTCCTGTCCCACCAGTGGTTAAAATTACTTGAACAGATTCATCTGCAAACCATCTAGAGACTACAGCACGAATTTGATAAATATTATCGGGAACGATAGTTTTTTCTGCTAATGCATGACCTGTGGTGGTTAAATTATCCACTAATATTTTGCCCGATTTATCATCAGCTTCTGTTCTTGTGTCAGAAACTGTTAGCACGGCAATTTTTAAGGTAAGTAAAGATTCTTTTTGGTTCATTTTTGTTATTTTTAAATTTAATTTTAAGAGAAATATTTTTCTACTTCTAAAACACTTTTACCAAAGCAACTATTAACAATTGTTGTAACCTGATCGCTATTTAAGTTAGGTAGAAAATCGCTTATCACTAATTCTAAATATCCTGAATCACGATACACAAAGAATCTAATTTTCTTATTTTCCCATAGCCAAACTTCAGGAATCTTTAAGTATTGATATTTAGTTAAATCGTCGATACTCCCTGATGTTAGATTTATTTCTACTGCCAAATCTGGCTTGTCTTTGTCTATCTCAAAACAGTAAGCCACGTCAGGTTCTTTCCCTTCTTTTCCTTCTTCTTTAAGAGTCGTTTGGTTGTAAGAAAACAGTGCAATATTGTTTTTACGACAATACGCCAAAATAATCAACCTGACATAATCACCAATCAATTCATGGTTCCGTCCTGGGGACACAATAGTAATAACTCCATTGCGAAATGAGACTCGTTTACTGGGTAAATCTAAACTAATATATTCAGCCCAAGTTGTATTAGTAATTGTGGTAATGCGGTCGCTTTTTTGTGTTCCAATCGTTAACATTTTTACTTAGGGGATATAATTACTGTGATGCTTTACTAATTGACAGTATCAGACTCAAAAATCTAAATATTAGCCTCATTAGCCATCTTATCATCTAAACTCTCTTTCAACTCTATTATATTTGTACCAAATAACTATAGCAATCATAATCATGATTTATGAGATATCTTTGTTCTTATTTCCTGTTACCTTTTACTCAGACTTAATTCTCACAACTGATTGCTATAGCTTGGCAAAATTAGCTTTTATTTATCTTTCTACCAATAACCCATTTTCACAACTGTCTTGCTCTGCACCAACTGTCTGCAATGCTTCAGGAGCTTGAGGTAGAGCAGATGAGTGATGTTCGATAATCTCCCATTGATTATTACCGTCTTTCTGATAGACAAAACTATAGCGCGCTGGTACTTCTCTAGTTTGACCGTTTTTACTATAGGTGAAAGTATAATAGCCAGTGTTTATAGCAAGATTTTCATCGTACATTCTTACGCAACCTTTATATGAACTAACGCTCAAGTCGGGAAGCTTGGCAAAATATTCAAAATAATCCCGGATTTCTGCAGGGGTATCCCTTACTTGCTCGGAGACAGTCCCCCACAAAACTCCATCTTCCGCATATAAAGCGACTACCTCATTTACTACTTTCTGAGAACCAGAAGTAACTGTATTTAGCCAGATATCAGTCGTTTCTGCTACCTCTTTTTCGGCTTTTTCCGTTTGAGCAAAACTAGATAGAGGACTAATAGCAATTAACAAAGCTGTGATAGAAATAACAGAGATTAATCTCTTTCTGTTCCAAATTGAATCGAAAAATTTAACGCTACCTGAAATTGCCAAATCTTTTGATAAGGACATACTTTGTTTACCTAAATTTCACCAAAAACAAGACCACATTGATCGAAAATCATTGCAACCAAAACCCTACCTTTTAAGAAGGTTCGGCGAAGCTCCTTAAAAGGCGTGAATCGTTTTTGAAACGGAGCATAAATCTTTGTTTCAAAAACAACTCTGACTTCTGACTTCGTTAAGAGAGTCTTCTTTTGGCATTTTAAGATAGATTCCCGACCCAGAAAATAAAGAAAATAAAATATTTTCCTTTGGACATCCCCTAAATCTTAGTCTTATTAACTAAAACCTCTGCAAAACTATCTTTTAACTCAGTCAAAGTCATTGTTCCAATATCTCCCTGTTGGCGAGTACGAATACTCAAAGTTTGAGTGTCAACTTCCTTGTTTCCAACTATGGCTACCACAGGAATTTTTTCGAGTTCGGCCTTACGTATTTGTTTGCCCAAACGTTCCTCTGTGCAGTCTATTTCTACCCGATAACCAGCCTCTTTTAGCGAAGCAACGATAGTTTCCCCATATTCTCTTTGTGCTTCACTAACTGGTAGCAAACGTAATTGGATGGGTGCTAACCATAACGGAAAATCTCCTGCATAGTTTTCGATTAAAATTCCGTAAAAACGCTCTAAAGACCCAAAAATTGCCCGATGAATCATAATAGGACGCTGACGAGAACCATCGGCTGCTACATATTCCATGTCAAAGCGTTCTGGTAGGTTAAAATCTACCTGGATAGTGGAGCATTGCCAAGTCCGTCCAATGGCATCTTTAATTTTAATATCGATTTTAGGACCATAGAAAGCACCGCCTCCCTTATCTTCAACATAGTCCCAACCTTTGCTATTTAAGGCTTCTACTAACGCTTGAGTTGCCAACTCCCAACCTTCATCTGTCCCCACTGACTTATCTGGACGAGTGGAAAGATTAACTTCATAATCTTTAAAACCAAAATCTGAAAGAATCTTCTCTGTTAAATTTAGTACACCGAGAATTTCTTGGGCAATTTGTGTGGGTAAACAGAAAATATGAGCATCATCTTGGGTAAAACCCCTCACCCGCATCAAACCATGTAGAACCCCAGAACGTTCGTAACGATATACTGTCCCTAATTCTGCCCAACGCAACGGGAATTCTCGATAGGAATGGAGTTCATTTTTATAGGTTAAAACGTGAAACGGGCAGTTCATGGGTTTGATTTGATAAGCTTGTTCCTCAATCTGCATCGAATCGAACATATTTTCCCGATAAAAGTCAAAATGCCCGGATGTTTTCCACAATTCTAAGTTCGCAATGTGGGGGGTATAGAGGAGTTCGTAACCTCCATCTAAATGAGCTTTACGCCAATAATCTTCAATGATGTAGCGCATGGTTGCACCGCGAGGATGCCAAAAGACCAAACCACCCCCAGCATTTTCTTGAATGCTGAACAGTTTTAACTCTTTTCCTAGTTTGCGATGATCTCGGCGTTTCGCTTCTTCCCGTTGCTTTAAATAAGCGTCTAATTGTTCGGGGGTTTCCCAAGCTGTTCCATAAATGCGTTGTAATTGGGCTTTGTTTTCATCTCCTCGCCAGTAAGCACCAGCTACGCTTTCTAAGGCAAAAGCATGGGGGTTTATCTCCCCTGTATAGTTAATATGGGGTCCGGCACAGAGATCCCACCAAGATACTGTAGCAGGAATTTTGACAGGTTTAATTAAGGAAGGTTCTGGTAAAGCACCTTTGAGCTTTTCTCCTACATTGGGCAATCTACCACCGTCGGGACTGCCAATATAGTAACGGGTGATGGTTTCTCCTTCTGGAATGCTATCTAAAATTTCTAGTTTGTAAGGTTCGCCTAACTGTTCGATTTCAGCTTTAATTTCTTCTCTAGTAATCTCTTCACGAATAATCGGCAAATTAGCTTTAATAATAAAGCGCATCTGCTTGGTGATTTTTTTCAAATCTTCAGGGGCAAACGGTTGTGGGCGATCAAAATCGTAATAAAAACCCGTATCTGTAGTGGGTCCAATGGTAACTTTTGTCTCTGGAAAGAGGATTTGTACTGCCATTGCCATGACGTGGGCGCAAGTGTGACGAATACGCTCTAGTTGTTCTGGGTTGGCGATTGACAAGGGAGATTGAGTTAATTGGCTGACCACTGGTAAATTATTAGAATGATAATCATTATCAGTATAGCGTAAATTCAATGGGGATTAACAGTTGACATTTTTGTTAAATCGTGAGTTGGGAAGCCCACGCTATACTGCCTAGCAGTTAGCGTGGGAGGATGTCACATAATTGATTACCAAGGCTTACCACAGTCTAGAATCGTTGAGAGAATTAACACATTTTAGCTTGCCACCTTGAGGAAAAACAGTAGAATTTAACTTCATTGCCTGCCAACCTTCTGGATACTGAAGCGTATGAGGTGGAGTAAAATTTTGAGCGAGATTTGTTTTAAAGCCAAACCGAGAATAATATCGAGGATCGCCATAAACAAAAACTAGAAATGAACCTAATGAGGAGATAGTGTCTAAGCCAGATTTGACGAGGGTAAAACCAATTCCCTTTTTTTGGTCAGTTGGTAAGACTGCTAATGGAGCTAGAATGTAACCAAAATGTTCGTTGATGCTCTCTAAGAAGACAGGGCTAAAGGCAATGTGACCTATTATCACATTATTATTGATTGCCACTAATGATATTATCTTAATTATTGATTCTTCGTCTAATAAATTTATGGCTAAATTAGAAACTAAATCGCCTTCTAAATTGTCAAATGCTTGAAGATAAAGGCTTTTAATACCTTCAAAATCTTTTATATTTGCTTCTCGAATTTGCATAAATTGGTAACTCCCCCAAAAACAGCTTATCATCATACACCCAATCAGACACAAGGGGAAAGAGAAAGAGAAAACTTTTAATCGGTGTCCTGAGATTTCCAGATTGAGATAGAATGATAATCATTATCAAAAATTTGGATAACAATTAACTCAAGACTATGAATCGTCTAAACTTCAACCTATCCGATGCGCTGCCATCCTTACCGAAAAGTGGAATGCCAGTCACCATAATTACTGGTTTCTTGGGTAGTGGCAAAACCACTTTACTCAATCAAATTTTACAGAATAAAGATAATTTGAAAATAGCGGTATTAGTCAATGAATTTGGGGATATTAATATTGATGAACAACTTCTAATCTCAGTGGAGTCAGATATGATCGAATTGGATAATGGTTGTATTTGTTGCACCATTAATGATGGTTTAGTTAATGCTGTCTATCGAGTTTTAGAAAGAGAAGAAAAAGTAGATTATTTGGTCATTGAAACAACAGGATTGGCAGATCCGTTTCCCATTATAATGACTTTTCTTAGTACAGAATTAAAGTTTTTAACTCGTCTTGATTCTATTATCACAGTAGTTGATGCAGAGGCTTTTGATGCCAAACATTTTGATAGTGATGCTGCTTTAAAACAAATTAGATATGGTGACATGGTTATTTTAAATAAGATTGACTTAGCCACTGAAAATAAAATTAACGAATTAAAAACATTTGTTAAAGACATTAAACCAGGATTTAGAATTTTAGAGAGCGAATATAGCCAGGTGCCTTTACCCTTAATTTTAGATATTGGTTTAACTCAAACAGATAACTATCAAGCTGATATTTCCGAGTTTAGACGCAACCAATCTGCTTTTAACAATCATTTAGAAACCGATGGGTTTAATTTTATTTCTTTTGAAAGCGATCGCCCTTTTGAAATTGAAAAATTTGAACATTTTTTATCTGAACAACTATCCAGTAACATATTTCGTGCCAAGGGTATACTCTGGTTTCAAGAAAGTCCTGGCCGACATATTTTTCAACTAAGTGGACCTCGCTACGATCTCCAAGCGGATGATTGGACAACCCATCCAAAAAACGAACTTGTCTTCATAGGGCGTAATTTAGATGACTCATTAATTAAACAACAGCTTAATGAATGCTTAGTCAAGCTAGATATTCACCATCCATTTAGTTTACTTAATTTACCTTGGTAATTAAATGATTAAATTTATTTAAAAGATGCAATGATTAATATAACAAAACAACTCTAAATTTATGACTTTTTAAAATCAAAAAATTTCACTTAAATCTAAAACAAACCCAGGTAAAATATCTTCTCCTGATAGAGTTTGAGGATTATTTAAACTCTCTACTTGCTGCCCTAATCTGTATATTTCAACAGTTTTAGCTGATGGTTCGATTAACCAACCAAGTTTAACACCATTATCTAAATATTCCTGCATTTTTAACTGTAAATCTTCGTATCTTTGATTCTTAAGATCACTAGGACTGACTAATTCAATGACAAAATCAGGAGCAATAGGAGGAAAGCCATCTTGTTGCCCTTGGGTTAATTGATTCCATCGCTCTAGTTTAATCCAGCTAACATCAGGACTTCTTCTTGCACCATTAGGCAAAACAAACACAGTAGAAGAATCAAAGGCCTCTCCCATGCCATCTCGATCTGTCCAAATTCCAATTTGCTGGGTCAAACGACGATTCTTTCTACCTGCTGTTCCTCCAGTGGGACTCATAATAATTAATTCTCCATCTTTGGTTAACTCCATTCGCACTAGCTGTTCAACTTGTGCTAGTTGGTCGAATTGTTCTGAAGTTACCCGAAATCCCTTGGGAATGGCAATAGTTTCCATATTTTGGCAATTTGACGTTCTTCATTATTATTTTAGAGCTTTTAATCGTCTCGGTCTTTTTATTTTATTTTGAGAACGATTCTCGTTATAGTATAATTAACTTTTGTAAACCAAATTGCTTCTCTTCTTCATGTCAGAGATTAACCAGCAAGGATTACCAGTCACCATTATTACTGGCTTTCTCGGTAGCGGGAAAACCACCCTACTCAATCAAATCCTGCAAAATGACCTTGATCACAAAGTGGCAGTCTTGGTTAACGAGTTTGGTGATATCAATATCGATGCTCAACTTTTAGTTTCCTACGAGGATGACATGGTGGAGTTGAGTAATGGTTGTATTTGCTGTACTATAAATGACGGTTTAGTAGAAGCCGTAAAACGAATCTTAGCTAGGAAAGAAAAAGTAGACCGTTTGATTATTGAAACAACGGGGGTGGCTGACCCTTTACCGATTATTTTGACGTTTGTTGGATCAGACTTTCGCTATTTTACACACTTAGACGCAGTTATTACCTTAATTGATGCAGAAAGCTTTACCCCAGAACATTTTGAGAGCGAGGTGGCCGTTAAACAAATTGACTATGGAGATATTCTCTTATTGAATAAAACCGATTTAGCCAATAAGGAACAATTAACCGCATTAGAAACCTACATTGCTTCTGTCAAAAAGAACCCAAGAATAATTCATACTCAATATGCTCAAGTCCCATTACCATTAATTTTGGATGTGGGTTTAACGAACACAGATAGTTTTGTTGAACAAAAAAATCATCATCATTCCCATCACCTCAAAACAGACGGTTTTATGTCCCT
>JAAUYB010198827.1_pt1 | contig 12051 bp, 11 predicted proteins | sample 7278071 | NCBI WGS metagenome assembly JAAUYB01 (sample SAMN14350121, study PRJNA611818) | marine sediment metagenome | isolation source: surface marine sediment (1.8m) | place: French Polynesia: Moorea | collected 2018-08 | reverse complement strand
CGCCTCGGCCTGGTTGTCGAGCGCGCCGGCCAGGTCGTTCTCGCGCAGCGCGTCCTCGGCGTCGTCCATCGCCTCGCCGGCGCGACCGAGCGACTCGCGCGCGGCATCGCCCTCGGGCGTGCCTGCGCCGGGCAGGTTCTGGGTCTGGCGGTCAAGCTCGTTGCGAAGCGCCTGCTGCCGGTTGGCGAGGCTTTCCTGGGTTACGCCCGGCTGGTTGCCCTGCCCAGGCTGCTGCATCCCGTTCTGGCCCTGGCCCTGGCCGAACTGTTGCCCCTGGCCCTGCTCGCCCTCTTGCCCCTGGCCCGGCAGTTGCCCCGGCTGCTGCCCCTGTTGCTGGCCCGGCTGCTGCCCAGGCTGCTGGCCCTGCTGGTTGAACTGTTCCTGCAGGTCACCGAAGGTCTCGTCGGAAAGCCCCTGCTGATCGCGCAGCGTCTCGGCCAGCCCCTCCATCGCCTGCTGCCCCGGCGACTGGCCCTGTTGGCCTTGCGTCACCTGCATGTTCTCCATCATCTCGGCGAGCCGGTCGAGCAGCTCCTGAGCCTCGTCCATGCGCCCCTGCTCCATCAGCTCCTGCAGCCGGTCCATCAGCGCCTGCAGCTGGTCGCCGGTGATCTCTTGCATGTTCTGCTGGTTCTGCGCCTGATCCTGGCCGTCCTGCTGCTGTTGCTGGGCAAGCTGGCGCATGTAGTCCTGCATCGCCTCGCGCAATTCCTGCATCAGCTCGGCAATCTCTTCGTCGGTCGCGCCGTTGCGCATCGCCTCCTGCAGTCGTTCGCGCGCCTGGCGCAGCCGCTCGCGGGCATCCGCCAGATTGCCGTCCTCGATCAGCACCGCGATGTCCCACAGGACCTCGGCGATCTCGGCCTGCTGGTCGTCGCTGATGCCGTATTCGGCGAAAAGCTCCAACCGCCGCAGCGCGACGCGCAGCTTCAGATAGGCGGTCTCGGACCGGAACAGGTCGTCGGGGCGGTGGCTGATCGCCCGCAGCACCTGCGCCGCCCGCGCGCCGTTCTCGCGGTTCCACAACAGATCGCGCCGCATCTCGATGATCGCGCCGGCCAGCGGGTCGAAGAACCGCCGCCCGGGCAGCGTCATCTGCACCGGCGCGCCGCCGCCCTCCTGTCCCAGAGCGTCTTCGGCGAAGAGGTCCAGCCGCACCGGCAGCGTCGCCCAGGGGTGCTGGGCGAGGTTTTCGATGAGGGTCTCGTCGAATTCGGTCCGGTCGCCGGCGATGGTGATCGGCAGGTCCAGCACGATGGGCTCGCGCGGCTCGGGCGCCGGCGCCAGACCAAAGCGGCGGTCGACCGCGTCGAGGTCCAGCCGCAGCTCGGCCCGCCCGGCCACCACGCCGTAATCGTCCGTTGCGCGGAACGGCTGGCGCATCTCGCCCGCGAGCCCGCGCTCGACCTCGCCCACTGCCTCGATCGTCGGCGCGGCATCCTCGATCACCTCGATCTCCCACGACCTTCCGCCGGCCCCGTCGATGGTCAGCGTGCCGCTCTGCGTGATCTCGAAGGTCTGGGTGACGTCCGCTGCGCTCGGCACCTCGCCGGTCCGGCCCGAGACCGTCTCGGCCACCGTCAACGCACCGACCTCGCCGTAAAGCCGGATCGTCAGGCGGCTGGCCTCGGGCACGGCAAAGCCCGCCCGGTCGATGTCGTTGAGGTAAAGCGACGGCTTGCCGGTGTAAGCGGGTGGCTCGATCCAGCCTTCCCAACTGGGCCCCGTTGCCAAGGCGTCCCCGGGCAGGCCCGGCGTCATCTCGGCGACCGAGGCGACCTTCAGGACCGACCCGAACAGCACCGCCATGGCGAAGGCCAAAACGGCCACGTAGCGCAGGGCGAAGGGATCGCGTTCGCTGATCCGCAGGTCGGGCTCGACCGCGCGCGCCTCGGCGACCCGCTCGGCCATCCGCGCCACATGCGCCTTCCACACGCCCTGTGAGGCCGTGTCGCCCGCCCCGATCGCCTGGACATCGCCGAGCGCGGTGATCGGCCGGCCCGGCAGCGTCCGGTCGACCCGGTCGAGCGCTTCTGCGCCGGTGGGCATCCGGAACCGCCAGAGACCCCAGACCAGCGCCGCCAGCAGCCCTAAGGGACCCAGCACCGCGCCGCCCCAGACCGCCTCCAGCGGCAGGGTCTCGTGCGCGCCGAGCATCGGCGCCGCGACGATCAGCAGCAGAATGCTCCAAAGCGGCCAGAACGCGCGTGTCACCCGCTCTGCCAGCAGACCCCAAAACGTCAGCCGCAGCGGCCAGCGAAGCCGCCGCAGGGCATCGTCAGAGGGGGGCCTGGATCCGCTCATTCACCACTGCCGCAGGGCCCGTGCGCGGGATAGCGCGTCAGAGCCATTCGGGAATGATATCCCGATTGATGATCTCGTCAAAGGTGGGGCGCGGCCGTATGACGGCAAATTGATCCCCTTGGACGAGCACCTCGGGGATCAATGGGCGGGTGTTGTATTCGCTCGACATCACCGCACCATAGGCCCCGGCGGAGCGGAATGCCACCAGATCGCCGGCCGCGACGGGCGGCATGGGGCGTTCCTTGGCAAAGGTGTCGCCCGATTCGCAGACCGGCCCGACCACGTCGAAGGGCGCCATCTCGACCCCCGGCGCGGGCTCGGCCACGGCGACGATTTCGTGGAACGAGGAATACATCGACGGCCGGATCAAGTCATTCATCGCACTGTCGAGTATAAGAAAATTCCGCCCTTCGCCTTCCTTCACATAGACTACCCGGCTCACCAGGATCCCGGCATTGCCGGAGATTAACCGCCCCGGCTCGATTTCGATTTCGCAGCCCAGATGCCCCACAGTGCGTTTGATCAGGTCACAGAATTCGGTCGGCAGCGGCGGCGCGGAGTTGGAGCGCTCGTAGGGGATGCCCAGACCCCCGCCGAGGTCGAGGCGACGGATGTCGTGGCCGTCGGCACGAAGCTGCTCAGTCAGCGCGCCGACCAATTTATAGGCTTCTTCGAAAGGTGCGAGGTCGGTCAGTTGGCTGCCGATATGCACATCGACGCCGATCACGTCCAAACCCGGCAGCGCCGCGGCCTCGGCGTAGACCTCGCGCGCCCGCGAAATCGGGATACCGAACTTGTTCTCCGACTTTCCGGTGGCGATCTTTTCGTGCGTCTTGGCGTCCACATCCGGATTGACCCGTACCGTCACCGGCACTGTCACCCCCAGCGACACCGCCACCTCGCTCAGTACCGCCATCTCGGGCTCGGATTCCAGGTTCACCTGCCGGACCCCGCCCTCCAGCGCCAGCCGCATCTCCTCACGCGTCTTGCCGACGCCGGAAAACACGATGCGCTCGCCCGGCACGCCGGCGGCCCGCGCCCGCGCGTATTCCCCGCCAGAGACCACATCCATCCCCGCGCCGAGATCGCCGAGCAGCTTGATCACCGCCTGGTTCGAATTCGACTTCATCGCAAAGCAGACCAGATGCGGCAGCCCGTCGAGCCCCTCGTCGAACAGCCGGTAGTGCCGGATCAGCGTCGCCGCGGAATAAAGGTAGAACGGCGTCCCCACCGCCGCCGCGATCTCGGGAACTGGCACGTCTTCGGCGTGCAGGACGCCGTCGCGGTAGAGAAAATGGTCCATTCGATGCCTCTTACCGCCGATTGCGGCACAAACAACCCCAGCTCATTCATCGCCTTGAAGATACGCTCGGCGGGTGTTGTGGGGATGTCCCCAGCCGGTCGACGCGCCGGAAGCGGGTCAATCAGGTCACTGGCCGCGTCCGCAGGAACAGATACAGCGGCAGGCTACAGCTCACCCCAATGCAATAGGTCGCTGGGATTGCCACCAGCGCCAGCCAGTTCTTCCGCACCCAGACCTCGGCCAGGATCCACACCGTCAGCGCAATCGCCACGATGGTCAGATCCCAGGTCAGCCCGGTGGTCGAGTCGTTCACGTACCAGGCGTCGATCAGACCGCCCAAGCCGGTGCCCTCGGCCCGCATGTACCGCACGAAGTAGTACATCGGGTGCACCGCACCCCAGACCGCCAGCGCCAGATAGACCATCCGCAAGACCGACATCACTGCGCCTCCTTCCGCTCGCGACCTAGGCCGTCAGAGCGTTCCGGACACCCCGACCTCGACCGTGCCGGTCACCGACACACCGGGCTTCTGCTTCGGCTCCGGCGGCTCCGGCGGCCCATCGACCCCGCACCCCGCCAGCAGACCCGTCAACAGCCCCAACAAAACCGCCCGTCTCATGCCAGTCTCTCCTTCCACACCGCGATCTGCTCGCGCACCCGCACTGGCGCCGTGCCGCCATAGCTCGTCCGCGACGCGACCGAGTTCTGCACCCCCAGCACGCCGAAGACACCCTCGGTGATACCCGAATGCACGCCTTGCATTTCGGCCAAGGTCAACTCCGGCAGATCGCTGCCCTTGGCCTCGGCCAGCGCCACCAGGCTGCCGGTCACGTGATGCGCCTCGCGGAACGGCAGCCCCAGCTCGCGCACCAGCCAATCCGCCAAATCGGTCGCCGTTGAAAAGCCGCTCGCCGCCGCTGCCTCCAACGATTCGCGGTTCGCCGTCATGTCGCCGACCATGCCCGTCATCGCCGCCAGTGACAGAATCAACGTGTCGGCGGCATCAAAGACCTGCTCTTTGTCCTCCTGCATGTCCTTGGAATAGGCCAGCGGCAGCCCCTTCATCACCGAAAACAGCGCCACTTGCGCCCCCAGAACCCGGCCGATCTTCGCCCGGATCAACTCGGCGGCGTCGGGGTTCTTCTTCTGCGGCATGATCGAGGACCCGGTCGAAAACCGGTCCGACAGCGTCACGAACCGGAACTGCGCCGAGGACCACACCACCAGCTCTTCGGCAAGCCGCGACAGATGTACGGCCGTGATCGCCGCCGCCGACAGAAACTCCAGCGCGAAATCCCGGTCGCTGACGGCGTCGAGCGAATTCGCGCAGGGCCGGTCGAACCCTAGCGCCTCGGCCGTCATCTCCCGGTCGATCTGAAATGAGGTGCCGGCCAGCGCCGCGGCACCCAAGGGGCATTCGTTCATCCGCGCCCGTGCATCCCGAAACCGCCCCAGATTTCGCCAGAACATCTCGACATAGGCCAGCATGTGATGGCCCCAGGTCACCGGCTGCGCCACCTGCAGATGGGTGAACCCCGGCATCACCCAATCCGCCCCGGCCTCGGCCTGCGCCAGCAACGCCCGCTGCAGCGCCCGCAACCCCTCGACCGCCGCATCGCACTGATCGCGCACCCAAAGCCGGAAATCCGTCGCCACTTGGTCGTTGCGCGACCGTGCGGTGTGCAGCCGCCCCGCCGGTTCACCGATCAACTGGCTTAGCCGCGCCTCGACATTCATGTGAATGTCCTCGAGCGCGGTGGAAAACTGAAACGCCCCGCCCTCGATCTCTGACAAGACCGTGAGCAGCCCTTCCCCGATCGCCGCCGCATCGCTATCCGTTATGATGCCTTGCGCGGCGAGCATCGCGGCGTGGGCGCGCGAGCCCTGGATGTCCTGGGCCGCCAGCCGCTTGTCGAACCCGATCGAGGCGTTGATTGCCTCCATGATCGCGTCCGGGCCAGCGGCAAAGCGGCCGCCCCACATGGCGTTCTGGCTCTTGCTCATCTTGGCACCCGTCGGAGGGAATTCATGCGTCTCGTTGGCCTCGCCGTCCTCTACACCGCGCTCGCCCTTGGCGCAAACGCCACCCTGGCCGACAGCGTCGACCTGGTGGCCCTGCGCGACGGCGACATGAAGAAGCTCGTCTTCCACGAGGCGCCGATGCCGGTCAGCGACGTGGCCTTCGACGATGGCGAGGGCGGTACACTGACCCTTGCCGACAAGCACGGCAAATATGTGCTTTTGAACTTCTGGGCCACCTGGTGCGCTCCCTGCCGCAAGGAGATGCCGTCGCTCGACGCGCTGCAGCAGGAATTCGGCGGCGACGCCTTCGAGGTCGTCACTGTCGCCACCGGCCGTAACTCGCCGGCTGGCATTCGCCGCTTCTTCGAGGAAACCGGCGTCGACAATCTGCCAAGATATCAGGACCCCAAACAGAAACTCGCTCGCGAAATGGCCGTGCTCGGCCTGCCGATCACGGTGATCCTGAACCCAGAGGGCCAGGAAATCGCGCGCCTGCGCGGCGACGCTGACTGGCATTCCGACAGCTCCCGCGCCATCGTCGAGGCCCTGATCGCCGGCAGCTGACCGGGGCGGCGGGACGCGTTCTGCAGAACGCGCCTCCCGCGCGGCGCCGGCAGCGCCGGCGCGGCGGGCGGGTCGATCTGATCAACCAATCCGGACCATTCTAGACGCAGCATGCCGTCAAAGCGGGCTTAGCTCCCCATTTCGGAAACAGTGCGCGCGGGGTCGTAAAGATCGTCACAGTCCGCCCAAACGCATAGGGCTCCGACTCCAGCAGGATTAACCATAACAACAAAAAAACGGTGCGTGCATAACCGGTTGATTTATTTGTGATCATTCAACTCCGCCACGATCATGGCAGAAGGTCCGATTCGAATCTGTCCGACACTCGGAAACAGTTCTTGGAATGGCCCAGAACTGTCGCTGAAACGCGCGCAAATATGGCGAGAATTTGCAAATCTCATGGAAATCGACAGGCTCTCCCCCGAGGGTAAATCGCCGGATGCGCGACCGGCCAAATGCAGTGGGGGCTGTCATGTTTGCACTTTGGGGTTTGGCTGGTCTGTTGATCGTGGGCTTGTTGCTCGACGTCTTTTCTAACGACGATGACGACGATCCGCAGCCCGATCCGGGTCCCAACGTCATCCAGGGTGACGACGGCGAAAACGACCTGGCCGGCACCGACCTTGCGGATCTGATCGAAGGCCTCGGCGGCAACGACAGCCTCGATGGCGGCGCGGGCGCCGATACGCTCGATGGCGGTGCGGGTGACGACCAGCAGTCCGGCGGTCAGGGAAATGACAGTCTCCTCGGCGGCGACGGCACTGACACGCTCAACGGAGGTGACGGCTTCGACGCCCTGCTGGGTGGTAGCGGCAACGACGAGATCTTGGGCGGCAGCGGCCTCGACACGCTCGATGGCGGCCCGGGCGCGGATACACTTGACGGCGGCGCTTGGGACGATCTGCTGAACGGTGGTACGGAAAATGACAGTCTGGTCGGCGGTCCGGGTTTTGACACGTTGCTCGGCGACGCAGGCGACGACTTTGCCGAAGGCGGTGACGGCTTCGACTCGATCCGCGGTGGCGAGGGCAACGACCAGCTGTTTGGCGGAAACGGCGAAGACACGGTCATTGGCGGCGCGGGCGACGACAGCGTGGACGGCAATGCCGGCAACGACTCGCTCCGCGGCGGTGACGGCAACGACACGCTCTTGGGCGGCAACAATAACGACACCTTGGTCGGTGCGGCGGGCAACGACTCGCTCGACGGCGGCATTGGCAACGATTCGCTCGATGCCGGAGACGGGAACGACACCCTCTTGGGCGGCGAAGGTGACGACTTCGCGTCTGGCGGAAACGACGACGACTCGATCCGCGGCGCCAACGGCAATGACCAACTGCTCGGCGGCGCCGGCAACGACACGCTGTTCGGAAACGACGGCGAAGATGTTCTCGACGGCGGCGCAGGGGACGACTCGCTTCGCGGCGGCGAAGGCAACGACACCGAAATCGGCGGCGCCGGCAACGACACGCTGGTCTCGTCAGGCGGCAACGATTTCCTCGAAGGCGGCGAGGGGAACGACTCGCTCGATGCCGGAGACGGCAACGACCTTCTAACCGGCGGCGCGGGCAACGATTTCGCCGATGGCGGCGCCCTAAACGACTCCATCAGCGGCGGCGACGGCAACGACACACTACTCGGCGAAGCCGGCGACGATACCATCGAGGGCGGCAACAACGAGGACTCCATCCGCGGCGGCGACGGCAACGACTCGCTGTTTGGCGACGCGGGCGACGACACGGTTCTGGGCAATGACGGCAACGACACCATCGATGGCGGCGCTGGCGACGACTCGTTGCGCGGCGGCGAAGGCAATGATGCCCTGGCTGGGGCCGACGGTGCGGACATCCTGGTCGGGGCCGCCGGCAACGATTCGCTCGATGGCGACGCTGGCAACGACTCGCTCGATGCCGGTGATGGCAGCGACGTGCTGGACGGGGGTCTTGGCGCAGACACGCTGTTGGGCGGCGCCGGTAATGACGTCATCTTCGGCACCGGGAACTTTTCAGCCGCCACCTCTTTCATCGACCCCGACACCGGCGACACAATAGACGGTGGAACCGGCGACGATGTGCTGCAACTGGGCAGCGGCGACAGCGCCACCGGCGGCGGCGGCAACGACACTTTCAGAGCGGGCACTTGGGTCGCACCCGGCAGTCCGGCGATTGTGCAGGACTACCAGCCCGGTGAAGATTCACTTGTGATCTTCCTCCAAGCCTCTGACGGTGATGTCGCTGTGACAGACGACGGAGCCGACTCTGTCATTGCTGTCGGTGGCGAAGCCGTGATGCGGGTGATCGGTACGGCTGGGACATTGACGGTCGCCGACGTGGCGGTGGTCGAGACTTCATTCGGCTAGCTTGGCATAACAAGCGTCGCCACGCCGCGGTGTCGACCGAGTGCCGACGTCATCCAGAAACGCTATTGCCGGGCCAGTTTCGCCACCGCGGCATGGCGCGGGCAGGTGATCAAGTGGTCGTTGACCATGCCGCAGGCCTGCATCCAGGCATAGACGATCGTCGGCCCACAGAACCGGAAGCCCGCGGCCTTGAGTTCGGTCGAGATCGCCTGCGACAGATGCGTCTGTGCAGGCACCTCAGCGAGGCTGGCGAACCGGTTCTGGATCGGCGCGCCGCCGACCCGGTCCCATAGCATGGCCGCAAAGCCCTTGCCCGCCTCGATGTCCAGATAGGCGCGTGCATTGCCGATCGTCGCTTCGATCTTACCCCGGTGACGCACGATGCCGGGATCGGCCAAGAGATGCGCCACCTGATCCTCGCCCCACCCAGCGATGGTGGCCGGATCGAAACCGGCGAAGGCGCGGCGGAAATTGTCGCGCTTGCGCAGGATGGTGATCCAGGCCAGCCCGGCCTGAAACCCGTCCAGAATCAGCTTCTCCCACAGCGCCCGGCCGTCGTATTCCGGCACTCCCCACTCGCTGTCGTGATAAGCCACATAAAGCGGGTCCTGCCCGCACCAGCCACAGCGCTCACCCATTTTCGTCAATCCCTCCAAGGCTTTGCTCCAGTCTAGCTGATTTTCGAAGAATTAGAACAAAAGAAGAATATTTACGTGGTTTTCATTTCTTTGGGCGCAAATGGGCGGCGAGATTGACGGAGGAGATTATGGGCAACCCGCCGCTTGAGACCGACCTGGCGCAGGGCGGCGCCGACAGCCCGCTGGCCTATGCCGTCCGCGAACGCGACCGGGGCACGATGACCATGGTGCGCCAGGCCATCGCCTCACGGAACGTCATGCTGGCCTATCAGCCGGTCGTGGAAGCCGCCCGTCCCGGCCATGTGGCGTTCTACGAAGGCCTGATCCGGGTGCTCGACCAGACCGGCCGGGTGATCCCCGCGCGCGATTTCATCGACACCGTCGAGACCAGCGAGCTCGGCCGCCAGATCGACTGTCTGGCACTGCAGTTCGGACTGAAGGCGCTGGCCGACCATCCCGGCCTGCGGCTGTCGATCAACATGTCGGCGCGCTCGATCGGCTATCCGCGCTGGATGCAGACGCTGAACCGCGGGCTCGACGGCAATCCCACCGTCGCCGAACGGCTGATCCTGGAGATCACCGAATCATCGGCCATCGTCGTGCCCGACATCGTCCAGGTCTTCATGGCCGACCTGCAGCATCGCGGCATCGCCTTCGCGCTCGACGATTTCGGCGCCGGCTACAGCTCGTTCCGCTATCTCAAGGACTTCTACTTCGACATTCTCAAGATCGACGGCCAGTTCATCCGCGGCATCCATGCCAGCCCGGACAACCAGGTGCTAGCGCAATCGATGATCTCGATCGCACAACACTTTGAAATGTTTACGGTGGCTGAGTATGTCGAGACCGCCGAAGATGCCGAATTTCTGATGGACTCGGGCATCGACTGCATGCAGGGCTACTATTTCGGCGCGCCGACCACGCGGCCGCGCTGGATGAACGACGAGGCCGAATTGCAGGCCGTCTAATCCGCCCACCCGTTCCAAAGTCTCCCTCGACTCGGGCTGAGACACCATGTCTCTTGTCCTTGCTGCGCTGCAGCGTATACCAGCGTGCACAATTCGGGGGCAGGCCGCCTGTCCACGCACCGTTTCGTCGTATCGCGCGTCACAGGATCTGATGGAAGGAACGCCATGACCAACGTCGTAATCGCCTCCGCCGCCCGGACTGCCGTTGGCAGCTTCAACGGCGCTTTCGCTAATACACCCGCCCACGATCTGGGCACCACCGCGATCCAGGCCGCGTTGGCACGCGCCGGTGTCCAAGCCGAAGATGTGTCCGAGGTTATCCTGGGCCAGATCCTGTCGGCCGGCCAGGGCCAGAACCCTGCCCGCCAGGCCTCGGTCAATGCCGGCGTGCCCGTAGAAAGCCCGGCCTGGGGCATCAACCAGCTCTGTGGCTCGGGCCTGCGCGCGGTGGCGCTCGGCGCCCAGCATATCCAGCTCGGCGATGCCGGGATTGTCGTCGCGGGCGGCATGGAATCGATGTCGATGGCCCCGCATGTCGCGCATCTGCGGCCCGGCGCGAAAATGGGTGATGTGAAATTCCTCGACTCGATGCTGAAAGACGCGCTGACCGACGCCTTCCACGGCTACCACATGGGCAACACAGCCGAGAACGTCGCGCAGCGATGGCAGATCGGCCGCGAGGCGCAGGACGAATTCGCGGTGGCCAGCCAAAACAAGGCCGAAGCCGCGCAAAAGGCAGGCAAGTTCGATGACGAGGTCACGCCCTTCGTGGTCAAAACCCGCAAGGGCGATATCGTCGTCGACAAAGACGAATACATCCGTCACGGCGCGACGCTTGGCGACATGCAGAAACTGCGCACCGTCTTCGACAAGGACGGTACAGTAACGGCGGGCAACGCCTCGGGCATCAACGATGGCGCCGCTGCTGTGGTGCTAATGAGCGCCGACGAGGCCGAGAAGCGCGGCGTCCAGCCGATGGCCCGGATCGTCAGCTACGCCACGGCGGGTGTCGATCCGTCGATCATGGGCACCGGCCCGATCCCGTCAAGCCGCAAGGCACTGGAAAAGGCCGGCTGGAAGGTCGAGGACCTGGACCTGGTCGAGGCCAACGAGGCCTTCGCCGCCCAGGCCTGCGCAGTCAACAAGGACATGGGCTGGGACCCCGCAATCGTCAACGTCAACGGCGGCGCCATCGCCATCGGCCACCCGGTCGGCGCCAGCGGCGCCCGGGTGCTGAACACGCTTCTGTTCGAAATGCAGCGCCGTGACGCCAAGAAGGGCCTCGCCACGCTGTGCATCGGCGGCGGCATGGGCGTCGCCATGTGCGTAGAGCGCGACTGACGGGAGGACCCCGTTGACGGCCCTGCGGCTGTTGGCGTTCGCGGCGATCGCGGTCCTTGCGTTGTTTCAGGTGCTCGCCACCGAGACCCTGCGCGAGGACCTGGCGACCGGCCGCATCGACGCCACCGAAGCCGAACGGGCCGTCACCGGCAGCCTGGCGCTGGCGGCAATCACAATCGGCCTGGCGCTGTTTCTGGTGCTGACCGGCCGCAAGAGACACTGAGATAAGGAGTTCGAACGATGGGACGTGTCGCCCTGGTCACCGGCGGAAGCCGTGGTATTGGTGAAGCCATTTCCAAAGCCCTGAAGGCGGACGGCTACGACGTCGCCGCAACCTATGCCGGCAACGACGAAAAGGCCGCGGCCTTCACCGCCGAAACCGGCATCAAGACCTACAAGTGGAACGTGGCCGATTACGAGGCCTCGGCCGCCGGCATCGCCCAGGTCGAGGCCTCGTAATCGGCCACGTTCCACTTGTAGGTCTTGATGCCGGTTTCGGCGGTGAAGGCCGCGGCCTTTTCGTCGTTGCCGGCATAGGTTGCGGCGACGTCG
>JAAUYB010146724.1_pt1 | contig 12055 bp, 12 predicted proteins | sample 7278071 | NCBI WGS metagenome assembly JAAUYB01 (sample SAMN14350121, study PRJNA611818) | marine sediment metagenome | isolation source: surface marine sediment (1.8m) | place: French Polynesia: Moorea | collected 2018-08 | reverse complement strand
GACAAATACTGTCTTTGTCCAGGACAAATACTGTCTTTGTCCTGACCTACTTTTGGTTTGAGTATAAAAGGGAGAGAGAGATGGGCCTCTGGATGCAGTCTTAAACCCCCCAGAATCAGAGTCACTTCTAAGCTCAGGCAGAAGAGGGAGAAGGGGACTTAGTCAGATCCATCCTGCGTTTCCGTTCGCGCCCTGGGCTCCAACATGGCGATCTCAGGCCTCCGATCAAGACCCAGCTCCTTCTGAAGCCTCTATTTCATTTTCGAAAATTCATCTTCATATCTTCCCATTTTCCGAGTCGAGAGCTAACTTCCGATCTTTCGACGACAGATATTCTCCATTCTCCATTCATCTCTCCAACTCCAACCCCGTTCCTCATTTCCCACCGAGGAATTCCTTTCCTTTCTTCTTCCGTCCGCGAGCAGCGACCGACCGAGAGTTTTTCCATTCATCCTCATCCTCCTCCTCCTCCTCCTCTAACCGGCTGTCGCCACCCGTCCGTATTTATCTGCGACACCAAATTAACCCCCTCCCCTTCCCCTCCTCCCTGCTATAGGAGCAGTGCGACGACGAGGGGAAGTAACCCCCTCTCCTCCTCCCGGTGAATAGGCACAGTGTGACGACGAGGAGAAACTTCCTCAATCCCTCCACCCCCTGCAGCAGCAGCGCCAGCGAGGGCTCCAAACTCCTCCTCCTTCTCCTCTCTCCTCCTCGGCCACTGCAAAGACGGACAACGCCGTTTTATTAACTACCATCCGCGGTATTTATTTAATCCAGATACTCCCCTCTCCTCACCCTCTGCCCCGACTGCATCGAGCTAGCTAGAAAGTGACAAGACCCGGACAATGGCCAGAATTACTAAAAAAGAACTACAGCTTAAAATCGAAACCAAGCAAAAAAAACAACACGAATATGTGCAAAAAGTGCTGGCACAGCAAACAGCAAAGAAGACCATGGAGCCTAAGAAGAGCAACAACAAGATCAAGCTATCCAAGACCCCGGAGACAGGAAAGAAGCAATAGAGGAGCTCCCTTTCATGGGAACCAACCGGCCATCCTCCTCCTTCTCCTCCTCCTATTCACTCTTTGCTTCCTAATCGTCCCCATTTTATTCCTCCTCCTTCTCCAGAAGTAGGGGAATAATAGACTACTCGGAATAACAGTGACTCCCTTCCCCCACCACGGGTGGCGAAAAAACATTCCGAAGTGCGCGAAAAATAGCACTACAGCTCTCCTTTTTTCTTCCGGATTCTGCTTTCCTCCCTTCTTCCGAAGCGACAGTGACAACCAATTAGTTTGGCGTGCGCTCGACCATCGCCCCGCCCCCTCACCAGTAGTGACCCTCTTCTGGGCTACATCTCGCCGACGGACCTTCACCCATTTCTACCTTTCTTCCAATTCGGAAGTCATCACAAAGGAGTGATCTTTGGTGAATTCTATCCTCGCCCGTACGACGGATCGGCGGGAGTACGCTCACCTAAAACGCCCGTTCCGAAGGAAGCCCAGCAGCCTCCGCCCCTCGCACCCGGAGACGCCGGCCTCGCTTCCCCTCCCCCTCGGCCCGGACACCCTCCGAATTATCGGCGCCCCGGAGGATCGGAAAAACACTCGTTTGTGAATCGGCGACGATCACGGACGTTTTTGACAAAGGAAAGGAAGATTGATACATTCATCATCATACTTTGGGATTTTCGATAGTTTAACGGCACAGCGAGGTAAGAGGAAACCAACAGCCCATCCCGTCCCTGGATCTCCCTCCTTCCGCCCACAATCGAGAAAAGTTTTTTCGGCGGCGCCGAATTTTCGAAATTTCGGGCCCGACCTCCCTCCAAATATCGCCATTCCTGACCTTATTCTTTGAGGTACAGAGGCCAGCCATACCTCAAATCAAAGAGGAGAGTCTCAGCTTTGCACTCGTTGTGAAATTTTGGGGATCCCGCCATCGGTTCAGCTCCCATCTCCCGCCAAAGTCGACCCGGCGAATTTTCGGGTGCCGAAAAATTTCGCCGGACAACTTTGAGCCTCTCTCCACTGGCCCCCTCCCATTCCACGGCTCCTACTTCAATTTTCCCCGATAGAGGAGACCTCCAGCTACCAGGAGAACTTTAAATTTTGAAAATCGGGTGACCGTGGACCTCACAAAGTCCGAAAAACCGAGCCGGGTTCCCTCTCGCCCCTTTCGGCAACTGCCCTCCCTCGGCCGCCGACGCCCGCCGCTTTCGCCGCTAATTTCCGCTTCTCTCCCCTCAGCCACCGGGATCGGTTTTGACGCAGCAGCAGCAGCAGTGAGAGCACCACCACCACCAGCAGCCGCAGTGGTGGAGCAGCAGCAGCTAGGTCAACCCAGCAGCCGCACCAGCAGCAGCAGCAAGGTCAACCCAGCAGCCGCACCAGCAGCAGCAGCAAGGTCAACCCAGCAGCCGCACCAGCAGCAGCAGCAAGGTCAACCCAGCAGCCGCACCAGCAGCAGCAGCAGGAACGCAGCAGCAGCAGCAGCAGGCCCGCCGCAGCAGCAGCAGGCCCACCGCAGCAGCAGCGGAAACGCAGCAGCGCAGCAGGGCCGCCGCAGCCGTATCCTACCAGCAGCAGCCACTGTAGCAGCAGTAGCAGGGTCCACCACAGCAACAGCAGCGGCAGCGGGAGTGGAGCAGCAGTAGCAGGGTCTACCACAGCAGCAGCAGCGCTGGAGCAGCAGTAGCAGGGACTACCGCAGCAGCAACACCAGCAGAGCAGCAGCAGGAGCAACTAGTACCGAAAGTTTTGGGTGAGAGCTGCTACCATACATCTCGTCATTGGCTCCTCATCCAACCACCCCCACTGAACCCTTCTACCAAACCACCTCTTCCGAACTTGACCTCTCCTACCATACATGGGCTCCAGACCTTCAAAGTTCTTCTGCCCTTGCGTCCAGTACCCCCGGGATCGGGTCCCTTCCTCTCCCAGGCCAACCAGAGACCCAAATAATATTGGCGAAAAAACTCAATTTGGATCTCCAACCCAACAGGAGGGCAGTACAACCATCGGTGACAGGCAACTGCAGTGGCAACATCTGCAGCAGGAGCAGCAGCAGGAGCAGCAGCAGGAGCAGCAGCAGGAGCAGCAGCAGGAGCAGCAGCAGGAGCAGGAGCAGCAGCAGGAGCGGCAGCAAGGGCAGCAGCAGCAGGAGCGGCAGCAAGGGCAGCAGCACCAGCAGCAGTACAGCTGCAGCATACGGGGGTCCCTCCTACTGGTCCCCACATAACAGCGGGTGAGAACAGTGACAGTAAACAAGTGGAAGTGCTTGTGATCCCCGGCCAATCCATACCTGACATCCGGCCAACCCTGCCTACATCCTGCTCCTCCTACTTCTCACACCGGTATCATCCAACATATTAGGAGGCAGTGCTTGTCTTAGCAGCCCCACTAGGCCACCCATAGCAGCCCACACAGTCCTCACCTCACAAATCCAGGGACCATCTCCTCATCCCCCCTCCTCCTCTGCTAAGCCTTCCTGGAACCTGAAGCCTCTTCCTCCTCCACCTCTAACCAATCTTCATCTTCAATTCCGTTTAGTGAACTTTGTCTTCGTTCACCCAGGTTCGTCGTTTGTGAGCTAGGCTAATGCCAGTGTCACGTGGAGGTCCGCTGTCCCCTCCACCTCAAGCCGGTCGTGAGAACGATCCTCAATCACAAGATCTTCAGGAACTCCTGCAAACACTACGCAGGCTGGTCGACCTTGCCCAGTCCGCTTTCGCCCTTCTTACCAGGGTGCTACAGCGCAGAGTGGCAGTTGCAAGAGCTCAGGAGCAGGTAGAGGACAACGTCGTCTAGGATTCCTTGTCCTATGAGCTCAAGACGGGACCTCGTCGTCATTGACATCATCTCCGACGACGACCGCGAAACACAGGAGCTGGAAACGCTGGCTGCACATCTGAACTACTTCTTCTCTCAAGCTTTTCGGGCGTCCTTCTTAGCCCTTAGCGTATTGCTCCGCTATACCGGTCAGATCTTAAGGAGACCGACACCACATGACTGACCGACCTCGCGCTCGGACGCCGTCTCCGGTACCACTCCTAGCCTTTTCCCAGAGACAGCAGGACCACCTTTACTACCTCCTGCGCCACCTCCCTACTGCCATAGAACAAGCGCCGCCGCACCTAAGGGATCTGTACCTCCGTCTCCTGGACGACGTGTTGCGCCTAGCTCGCCACCACCGTCGCGTCTGATCGATTTCTGCTTCAGCCAGATGAAGAGAAATCACCTCGGGCTGTCGTTGCCCCAGCCCGTCCCCACAACCGCGCCAAGCTTTACCAGCACGACATCTACTGCTTCAACAACCACGACAGCCTCAACAACTACGACAGCCTCAGCTTCGCCGCCAGCATCTCCTCCGAGGATCACGCCAGTGATTAGGGTAGTCCCTCTCTCCGCCCTCGTCGGGCAGGAAAGCCCCTCAAGTCCGACACCCCCTGCCGCTGCCACCCCACGGATCCCTCGGCTTCCGCCGCCGGTTCCCTCCATCCTTCCGACCTCAGGGTCACCGGGAAACGACGCAGCGGCCTCTCCCGGCGTCTCGCCGGGTCACAGCCCTCCTCCAAGGCGGGACTTCAACAGCTACCAACAAAAAGTTGAGGTCACCGCTTGGCTCTGGCAGCATAGGCATCTCATCACGCCTCAGGAGGTCGCAGTACTCCTACAGATCAGGTGCGCCCACTCTCCCCAACACATCTGCGACAGCTGCTTCCGCGAAGATTGAGCGAGAGCCTTCGAGGACCCCTTCCTTTGGGCGCCGATCGGTGGGACGCACGGACACCCTCATCTCTCCGTCTAGGGCCAACGGTCCGGCCTAACGTCAGCCTCTAACGCCCGGAGCTCCAGTCCGACACCAAGCAGAACAAGAACAGGTATGTCAGACGACGAGAAGGATATTTTTGAAGCGGCCGCCGCTGCCGCCGGACTTGATGATGAGGTTAACGTTTCCGCGAGCGTGACGTCTTCCGTTTCCGCACCGCCGTCCGTTTCCGCGCCCATCTATGTTCCCCAACCCTCCTCCTCCACTTTCCGAACTAACCTTTCTTCCAATACCTTCCCGTCATCCTCAACAACCACAGCCGCTTCTGCCTTGCTTCAACCTCGTAGCGCTAGCAAAGTACACTTTGGGAGTATCCCGCCACCAAAAACGCCGCTTTTTTCATCCGAATCATTCAGAAATTACCGCGAACACATTGAGTCCCTTAGCGACCACTCATCTATCGACCGGCAACAAATGTCGGCCTCTCTCCCTTCTGCTACGTCCGCTCTGCCGCAAGCCTCAAACAAGGCGGACATCGCCTCTTTGGAGGCTCGGATCAAATTGATGGACTGTCAACTGAAAGAGTCCATCCGTCTCTTTAGATTGGCAACCATCTCGGACCCCTCAGATGCTGGTATCCTTAGGGACAATATTTCCCTGAGAACCCAGCTTCTGGAGGCAGAAAAGAGGCAACTCCTGCAAATGCAGGAGATATCTAATAGGAACCGCACTCGCTTTCCCATTCCGGAAGATAGTAATGGTGTTACTCCGCTGAAGTCGCTTCTTGAAATCATTCCTCGAAGCGGTGATCTGTACACTGTTCTCACGCGAATCAGCGCAATGTCTTTAGCGCAGAACCTTTCGCATAGGGACGTGCGCATCCTCCTTATAAATTCTCTTCAAGGGGATGCGCTCGCGTTCTATCACTCAATGGTGGAACTTCCTTTGCCGGAAATTCTTACGGCATTGGAGCGTCGTTTTCTGGAGAAGGACAGCGTTAGCACCTATAATAGGAAGTTAGCTCTTTTTAAACGCAAAACGGGTGAATCTCTTGAACAAGCACTTGAAAGAGCACGCTTCCTCGTACGCCATAGTGCAAGTGCTTTCCTTCCTGAGGACCGACCAGGCCGCGAGAAATCCCTGGTGCACACATTTTTACTACGTTGTGTCTCCCCTAGCACTGCTAGGTATCTGTCGAACGCAGAGGAGAAGGCTCTCATCGAAGGTAGAGTACTTAGTATCGAGGAACTATGCCTCATCGCGGAATCAATTGAATCTCTTTTCCAAAAAGATTCTCCGGCCCTTGACTTTGCCGTGGAGAACCTTGAGACGGAACAAGCTTCCGACACTGAGGTAAATGAAGTTCAAGGCGGAATTCTTCGTCCGGCTCGCTTACAGGCCCCTTCGGCTAGACCCGCACCGGAGAAAATAAATCCCACTCCAACTAGGATGTCTCGAAGCCGTAGTCGGGACCCTCGTGATGACAGACGACTGGAACGTCAGTCCCGCTCACGGGAGCGTAGACAAAGCGCGTTTGACTCCCGTCGCTCATCATCCGTGGAACCGAGGGACGTGCATATGTCTTCACCAACGCGATCAGAGAGACCAAGGTCTTTCTCAAGGCCTTCTTCGGCCTCCCGTAGTTTTAGCTCGACACAACGCCGTGCGGGCGGCTACGATTTCCGTCCTGATTACGAGAGGCGCAACAGCCTTCCTCCGCGCTACGAACAACCGTACAGAAGTATGTCTGCAATTCCGCGCTCCGTCTTACCGCCGGCGTCATATTGGCCACCAATGACCAACACCCAGGATAGGGATAGCTATCCACGCGATTCGCGAAGGCAACGGCCTCCCCGCTATTGGCAAGGCCCACCCCCGCCTATACATTACTGGGACCGTCAGTGGCTTGGCCACCCGTTTGTAGATCAAAGGATATATTGCGCCCATCCACACATGAATCAGTGGGGCGGTAGACAATCGGGTTACCCACAAGCACGTGGTAGCAACCCTAGGTCAAGGCAAAATCGCTTTCAAGATGGAGAACGGCCTCCCTTCGGACGTGATGGGTCAATGCGTAACCATCAAAAAAACGCAGCAGCAGGTGCCCGCGGCTTCCAAGCCCGACGGCACCTGCAAATCTAACAATACCCTCCATCATGAGCATATACCCATCATCCGTAGATTCACAGTCCAACAATTGTGTCACCCTCACACCAACGAATGTCCCTCTAAAATTTGTTCAAGTAAATTTGGGACCTGACCCAGATAACATGGTTTTTAGAACCCCTGCACTACTAGACAGTGGAGCTTCTGCAACTGTCATAGATATCTCTTTACTTAAATCACATTCAGCCTTACACAAATTTCAATTTACCGCAGTGGGCTCTAACTGTAAATTGTCCCTTGCTCAGAAAGGTTCATGGCTGCAAATTTTGGGCCATCTGCAGGCATATCTTCTCTTCCAGGATCAGAATGGCTGTTCTATCCCCTTCTATTGCAATATCATTGTTGCGTCTGGTCTAAAGCACGCTCTTTATTTAGGTGCAAATCTGATCTTTTCGCGTCAATGGTTATTTACTACGGAAGTGGGAATACTTTTTCGCCCTGGCATTTCAGTTCTTGGAATTGAATCTATGCTCTGTGGAGAAGGTCATTTTGTTCCCTTCATGACCCAGAAATCAGCTGACAAATACCTTTCTTGTGAAGGAGTTTGCAGAACAATGTCCTCTTTGTTTATAAGCCCTCAACAGTGCTCTCTGGTACGCGCGTCGGTATTGCCACACCCTGGTCGATCAATAGCACAGGACATATTGGTCACTCTTGACCAGTCGCATCTAGATAGTGAGGCTGAACTGTCCATACTCCCAATGATTTACCCAGTCATTGATGGTCAGGTTAACCTTATTATTTCTAACAAAGGCCTGGAGCCTTTCTGCCTTGCAGAAAATACCGACGTGGGTCTCATAGAAAACTATGTTGAAAGCAATTTCTCGAATTTACAAATTAAAGCTGACTGTAATTGGGACGAAACACTTAACAATATGTCATTTTCTAATATTTCGGTACACAACATGGGCAACTTTGAATTGAACCTCCTACATAACACTGATTCCGATGATGTGGACATACAAAAACAGCTGAACGAGAAAGGGATTGCAATGTTCCCAATAAGCGACGTCTACGACAAACTCGATGCCAAACGCACAATCTCAAAAGAAGTCTCTGACGAAATCGTACAGGACGTCGGTGGACTTCTTGCCTTGGATCACCTGACCCAACAACAACAGGAATTGGTTTGCCGCCTCGTCAATTATCATCGCCCTGCCTTCGCAACTTCCATCAAAGAACTCCAGCCATGTAAATTAGTAACACTTGATGCAAAAATAACAGAGCAGGACTTGAGCAAATACATTTGTCAGTATCGCGACATACCACTAGCTCATAAAGATGAGGTAAATGCAATCCTCACTGATATGGCCCTCGCCAATATCATAGGACCAGCAACCGGGCGGGTGTTGCTCATCAGCAACCTCATGACCCGGAAAAAGAAGTCTGGTGCGCTGCGTCTTATCCTTGACAACCGGCTTAGTAATGCCGTCACTATGAAGTTGAATGATATCGGTTCTCCGCCACTCTTATCCTTGCTAACTGACATGCGCGATGCAACGCTCGTCTCAAATGCGGATCTCACGTCGTCTTTCTATCAAATCCCGGTGACTCGTCACCTCTCTGACCTCCTTTGCTTTCGAGGTCCAGACAGAATGCTTTGGCAATTGAAACGCTGCCCAATGGGATACATAAACAGCAGCGCGGCTCTTAGTGCCTGCATAACAAGGATGAAAAACCTCCCGGTCCTTTCCGACGAATTGTCAGGAATTCTTGGACCCTTGACTCTTCCGGCAAAGCCAACTTCGCCCGAGGATGTCAAGCTGTGCACGAGTAGAATACCCCGGCAAGTGATTGGCCGTCTAGATGCTCCGTCGTCCGAGTCTCTGGCCGGTCAGCCCCGGTTCAGTGACCTGCCAGAAAAAACGATACGGAAGTCACATATGGTGCTCTACCCAGCTAGATCGGGTATTGCATCATATTGTGATGACCTGGTCATTCATACCAGTCACTCAGAGGTGGGTGACAGGAACAAACACCACCGTGATCTTCCAATTGATTACGATGCCGGCCACGGCCCTCCACATTCTAGCGTAGGGTCCACGGCCGAGCCTTCCTTTTCACTCCCCTCTGGACGACGAGTCTTTACGGGCCGCTGTGTGGCTTGTGAGAAAAACGAGGCCTCGCCGTCCGACGCTGACCTTCTCCTGCACCTTCAAATGTTTGAACTTTTTCTTGTGAAGCTGAAGTAAGCGGGACTTCGCATTTCACCAGCAAAGACAAGTATAGCCAAACATCAAGTCGAATTGCTTGGCACTGTTTTTAAGCCTGGGCGCGTATCCATCAGCGACGCCCGCCTGAAAGGATACGACGACATTTCCATCACTTCCGTTAAGTCGTTGCATAGTGCCCTAGCTAGTATAAATTATTTCCGTAGTCAAGTGCCAAACTTCTCGGAACTTGCAGGTCCGCTTTTGGAAGTGATCAAGTCTAAAAAGTTCAAGTGGGGAAAAGCAGAGTCTGACGCATGGGCTAGCCTCATTGCCACGCTAAAAGCAAATTCTACGGTGCATATCTATAAGCCAGATAAACCAGTTGTCCTTTCAACCGACGCTAGTGCTACGGCCGCCGCCGCTATCATTACGCAATCGTGCCACGGTCGCCAGAGACTGATTGCAGCGTCTTCAAGGACTTTTACGTCCTCAGAGAGATCTGCATCAATTTTTCAGAAAGAAGTGCTAGCTGTCATTTATGGGTTCTCCGCGTATGATTTGATCTTACGCAACGCGACGTCCATCACATTGGAGATAGATAGCAAGGCACTGTTATTTTTAAAATACGCGAGGGATTCCAATGCACATTTGACCAGACTCAGCCTCTTAATAAGTGAGTTTGGAGTGGTACGCATAATTCATGTACCCTCAAAATGCCACATACCTGCAGACAACCTCTCTCGGTGTAACGAGGAGGTCAAGAAGTTTAAAAACCTACTTGACCGTCGAGCTCCGATGTCTGTACGCGAAGCAGAGCAACTGGTCCACCACATAGCAATAAAGAAAGGAACAGTTTTTGACTCTTCGTCAGAAAACAACATAAAAGACCTTCTTGAGGGTGACAGTTTACCATCTGTCATCACTCCTAAGAATAAGAGCCAAAGGCAACTGCCTAGCAAGCAGTCCTTTCCCGTTCTGCCAGCAAGGAAACGCGAACGAACAATACGCCCGCCGCCAGGTACCCGCGCCCGCTTCGCAGTGAACTCTAAATTACGTAAGCCGCTCTTCGTCAAAGAGCTAATGCGCGCCCGCCAGGCGCAAGAAAAAATACTGAAAGACACCCAAGCGCGAAGGGACAAACGAGAGTTCGCAATAGAGCCTCCGGGAGGCCTTAATGCGATAACCCGCTCAGCCGCAAGAGCTAGTGAACAAAAGCAACAAATTCACCCTGAACAAACTTCCTCGGTTCAGGTTGAGCCGCCTAGCGAAATACGTTCCGCGCCGGAAGAGCTAGACGGCCCAGCACTGGAAAATACAGGGGAAATGTCTCAAGGTGGGGAACCACAGCCACAAACCTATGAAAGTGTCCGATTTAACAGTAGAATAATTAGTGACGGCCAAATTACCCTTAAACTGCTAGCAAGGCTACAGCGTGAAGATCCAACCTTAGGTGACATTTACAAGGCAATAGAAGGACCGTCTCCGCCACGTCTTTTTGCTATTAAAAATAAAATTTTGTTTCACGTCAAAGACATGCAAAATCCCCGTCTTTGTATTCTGGAGATTCTTTTGGAGACGGTCATTAGGCAGCATCACAATACTGTGTTTGCTACGCACATGACAATCACGGCCCTACTACGGGTTCTTACCACGAAGTACTGGCATCCACACTTGGAGAAGAAAGCACGTGCATTGTGCGAGAAATGTCTGATCTGTGCTGTAACACACACAGTCCCTTTTCGGGAAGGATCTCTTGGTGTTCTGCCGGCATCCTGCAAGCGCTCCATTTTTTATTGTGACCTTACTCTAATCGGAGAAGGCACATACGCCTTTATAGCAGTGGACTCCTACAGTCTCTACACACATATACAAGCCATACCAAGCAAGTCTGAAAATTCTATATATAAGGCGATCCTATTACTTTACACCGGGTTCACATGTTGAATTTTACGCTTCGACAATGAATCCGGTGTCTTCCCTCTTGTGGAGAAATTGCGCCTTTTCAATATACAGGTGCAGTTCATTGCACCTGGCTCAAGTCTTAGCAATGGGCTCGTTGAGAAACGCGTTGGCCTAAGTAAGGAAATCCTACGGGCCTTACGATTGACTAACAAAGAACTGTCTTTTGATGAGATCACTGCGCTGATCTCCTACAACTTAAACAGACGTATTGTGTGCGGAAAGAAGTACAGTGCAGAATTCTTGCTTTTTAATCAGACTTTAGGAGATCCAAATGAAATTATCAAAGTCGCATCTGACGCAACAGTAGAGGGAGAAGTTTTACCAGATATACAAAAATCTATTGATGATTACATGGAGAAACGTAAAGCGAGAACTGAAAAACAGAGGGAAAATCATAACATATCAAGACGTCAAGTAGTATTTGCTGTGGGCACCTTGGTATGGGTGAACTCAAAACATCTTATACAAGGGCAAAAGAGTCTTAGAACAACTAGGACAGGGCCATACATTGTAGAAGCCATCACAAACAAGGGTCTCACTGCTGTACTTCGCCATATAGATAGTCAAGCCACGATAAAAAGAAGGACAAGTCTCCTCACTAGCGCGAAAGAGGATTTTTTGCGTCTCTTAATTAACGCGCCGCTCGAAAACCAGCTGGTACACGAACCAGAATAGACAGAATAAGAAAAAGAAAGGGAAAGCAAAGGATACAGTACTGAAAAAAATGATTTACAGAAAAGAAAGATTAAAAGATGAGGCCCAGAAATATGACCGTACGGAAAGAAAAAGAAAAGAAAGATTACATAACAAGAACAGACTAAGTTCGACGACCTGCGGCGAGGAATTACAAAAGATTGGCAAAGATTGGCAAAGTCTCATCAAAGGACTTGGTGAAAAAGAACCAAAAATTGACTGATTTTAAGCGATTTGCGTTTTTGACCTTTTTTGACCTCTAAATGACCTCAAAACTTAAATTTGACCTGATCCGCCCAACATAATTTGGG